>Ga0193692_1000102_pt1 | contig 18982 bp, 7 predicted proteins | sample L3a1metaG_FD_144917 | JGI IMG/M metagenome (GOLD analysis project Ga0193692, IMG submission 144917) | Soil microbial communities from a riparian zone of the East river system, Colorado, United States - L3a1 | ecosystem: Environmental > Terrestrial > Soil > Riparian zone | place: USA: East River... | reverse complement strand
GGAAGAAATTGTGGGTATCCTGGCTGTAATCAAAAGTGATCTGAAATTGGTGCGCCTGGGCAGTCACCACCCCGACTACAGGAGGTGCCGCCGCTATTGGTGGCGCATTCGCGGCCGTCAACGTCTCCACCGATTGCGCCGTCGCAACGTTCGATGTCTCGGCCTGGGAACCGGTCACCGCAGGTGCGTTCGACTCCAGGACCTGGAAATTATTTGATGAACTTGATTGGCTCTCAGGTTGATTCCCGGTCGCAGCTGTTGCTGGAGTTTCGCCGCTTGAAGATCCCGCCGGTTCACTTTGGGGCGTGGCCGCCTCTCCTAGAATGCTGTCAATCTGCGAGGCCGGATCGTAGCTGATCGTATCCTGTGAACTTTGGGGCGCGCTAATCGGGGCCTCTTCAACCTGGATATCGAGACCCGTCGGCGCGACGACCGGCGTAACCGCGACCGTTCCCGAAAGCAATACTCTCGGTTCCAACGCCTCCAGCGCAAATTCTTGCCTCAACGCCATCCTACGTTCGTGGTCTTCTCTCCACGCGGTACAATCAGCCACCATGAAGTAGCGGATAATCCTTGTAGCCCGTGGAACAAGCGCGAGATTGGCAGCGGCGGCTACCCTGGTCAAGCAAAGTTCATCTCGTTTGGAAAAGTCTTTAATTCGTCGGCCAGCTCTGCTTCAGGATTCCACAAGCGGATACGACTACGGCATCCCAGTTGAGCACTCGCAATTGGAAAAACGTGCAATGAAACTGTTTAAGCAAAATAGGCGCAATTGCTGTCGACCGTGAAAAACTACGAGAACTAATGGCGACCCTAACGGGAATCGAACCCGTGCCGCCGCCGTGAAAGGGCGGTGTCCTAACCGCTAGACGATAGGGTCGTCAAGGGAGCGCGAATATACGTTCGAAAGACCGAATGTCACGCGCAAAAGCACCTCAATGTTGCCCTGGACCAACAGTTTGGCAAGGGACTGAACGTTGCCGAATCAGAATAGCGAGCGCAGCCATCCTGCGAATAAAAAAGGCCGGGAATTACTTCCCGGCCTTCTGTTCCTCCCGCGTGTGATCTTACGAGCAGCCGAGGCTCTCGCCACAGTTGAGGCATTTGTAGCACGCGCCATTGCGCACCGCTACATGACCGCAGTTCGGGCAGCTCGGCGCATCCGATTGAAAATGAGCTATGGCGTCGCTCAAGCTTGTCACTGTCCGTCCGTGACTGGATCCATTTCCGTTGCGGACGCCATTGCCTTTGTCGCTTCGGTTGGAGTTAATGACGATCTCATTCTCCTCGGCCAGGGGCAACTCCGGGACCGGCCGATTCACTTTTTTTTTGACTTCTTCCATGAGGCCGGGAATTGCGAGCTCCGGCTGCTTGGGTGAACTGGCTTCGCGATAGCCCGGCACAAATTGAAGTGCCATCCAGCGAAACACGTAGTCAATGATCGACGCGGCATTTCGAATTTCCGGATTCTTGGTGAAGCCGGAGGGTTCGAAGCGTTGATGTGCGAATTTCTTGACCAGGGCTTCCAGCGGAACTCCGTACTGCAGCGACATGCTTGTGAGCGCGCCGATGCTGTCCATGAGGCCGCCGATCGTGGAACCTTCTTTGGCCATCGTAATGAACACCTCGCCGGGCTGACCGTTTTCGAACAAGCCAACGGTGAGATAACCTTCGTGCCCGGCAATGTCGAATTTGTGCGTGATGGCGGAACGGGTCTCGGGCAGGCGACGGCGCAAAGGCTGAATGGCCTGTTCCCGAAGCTTTTGAATTTCTGTCTCCAATTCCTTGACGCGCGTATCAAGTGAAGCGGATGCCGCCACGTCCTCCTTCACCATGCCGTCCCGGGTTTTTTTAGTATTAAGAGGCTGCGACCGCTTCGATCCGTCGCGATAGATGGCCACGCATTTGAGTCCCATCTTCCAGGCCTGCACATAGGCATCGCGAATGTCCGCCACCGAGCTTTCCTGGGGGAGGTTGACGGTCTTCGAGATGGCCCCGCTAATGAACGGCTGAGTTGCACCCATCATTTGCAGATGCGCCATATAGCTGATGCTGCGTTTGCCTCGATAAGCTTTGAAGGCGCAATCGAAAACTGGCAGATGCTCAGGCTGAAGCCCGCTCCGAACGGCCTGGCCATTCTCTTCCACATCTTCGATCGTATCAAATTTCTCAATGTGACTGATGATGGCCTCAACCTGTTTTGCTTCGTAACCGAGGCGTTGCAACGCTTCCGGCACGGTCCGGTTAACAATCTTCAGCATGCCGCCGCCGGCCAGCAGCTTGTATTTGACGAGCGCGATATCCGGCTCGACGCCGGTGGTATCGCAATCCATCAGAAAAGCAATCGTCCCGGTGGGGGCGAGCACCGTCACTTGCGCATTGCGATAGCCTGCGGCATCACCCCGTTGAAGCGCGCCCTCCCAGCAGCTACGGGCTTCCTCTTTGAGGTAATGAAATTCCTGGCTCGGTTGAATCGACTCAACAGCTTGGCGGTGCAGTTTAATTACACCGCGCATTGACTCCACGTTGTCTTTTGCCACGGGCTTGGGCACATGGGCACATCGCGCATCGCGATACCCCTTGAACGGCCCCATCACACCCGAAATTTCAGCTGACTGCTCATAAGCATGGCCGGTCATGATCGACGTGATCGCGCCCGCTAATGCACGGCCTTCATTCGAGTCATAGGGGAAACCATAGCTCATGATGAGAGAACCAAGATTGGCGTAGCCCAGCCCCAAAGTGCGGTATATGTGGGAATTTTCAGCAATCTCTTTTGTGGGATAACTGGCGTTATCAACGAGGATTTCCTGCGCGGTGATAAAAATGCGAACAGCCGCTTTGAACCGCTCGATGTCGAACACGCTGTCCTGCCGCTTGAACTTCATCAGGTTTAATGAAGCCAAATTGCACGCGGTGTTGTTCAGGAACACATACTCCGAGCATGGATTCGTGGAATGAATCGGCTCGGTGCCTTTGCAGGTGTGCCATTTTTGAATCGCGCCGTCGTATTGCAAGCCCGGGTCGCCGCAAATCCATGTTCCCTCTGCAATTTTATTAAGGAGAGTGTTGGCGTCTTTTTTCTGCAGCGGTTTGCCGGAGGTGATAGAGCGCGTCCACCATTCACCACCTTGTTCGGCCGCTTGCATGAATTCATCGCTGGCGCGGACTGAAAGGTTCTCATTCTGGTACATCACGCTGCCATAAGCATCGCCGTTGTAGGAGCCATCGTATCCCTGCTCGATCAACGCCCACGCCTTCTTTTCCTCCTTCTGCTTGGCGTCGATGAACTCTTCGATATCGCCATGCCAATCCCGCAAGGTATTCATCTTGGCGGCCCGGCGTGTCTTTCCGCCGGATTTCACAACGTTCGCAACCTGGTCGTAAACTTTAAGGAACGACATCGGACCGCTCGGACGACCGCCACCGCTTAATTTTTCTTTGCTTGAGCGGATCGGGCTCAGGTCCGTGCCCGTGCCGGAGCCATACTTGAAGAGCATGGCCTCGCTGTAGGCCAGGCGCATAATATCTTCCATGTTGTCCTGCACGGACTGGATAAAGCAGGCGCTGCCCTGCGGATATTCGTATTGGGTAGGTGCGCGCTCGGCTTCCTCCTTCTTGCGGTTGTAGTACCAATTGCCTTTGGCGGAGTTCTTGCCGACGCCGTACTCATGAAAAAGACCGACGTTGAACCAAACTGGCGAATTAAAGGCGCCGTATTGATTCACGCACAACCATGTGAGCTCTTCGTAAAAAATTTCACCGTCTTCCTTGCTGAAATATCCATCCGCTATGCCCCAGTTCGCAATCGTGCGGCAGACCCGGTGAATCAGCTGCCGGACAGAAGTCTCACGCTCAGGCGTGTGCTGCTCGCCATAGAAGTACTTCGAGACGACAACCTTGGTGGCCAACACAGACCAAAACTTTGGAACCTCGACATTCTCCTGCTTGAAAATGACTTTGCCATTATCGTCGGTAATCTCGGCGGTGCGACGATCCCATTCGATTTGGTCGAACGGTTTGGTTTTGGCGTCACTGAATATGCGTCGAATACGAAGACTCTTTTTGGCGGCAGGCCGAACCTGACGCTTACTTGAAGCCGGGATGCCTTTGCGGCGATTCATAGCGGCGGAGCTTGATACAACTTCGTCTCGAGCGTCGATCATGGGTAAACCTTTCGTCAGTGATTAACAATGCGCTTATGCGCGAAATGATTCCAATTTTTGGTTAGGGATCGAAACAACCTTATCCCACTCTCTACCCGGATCAAAGACGCTCGGCTCCGCAGTTCCGGCACGTGATCCCCAATTTGTAGGGAGCGTTTTGAACACTACCACAACATATGGTATGGACAAGCGATTTTTCGAAAAAAGTTACACTCCCGTTATTCCCAAATGAAAACTGAAAAAATGCCCAATTTAACGAGCGGTGTGCACGTTATTCTCAGGCGTGAATAACTGGGCTGGGGAAAAACCTGGTCTCCTGGACCTCGGCTTATCTTCGCGAAGTCTGCTTCCACTTCCGCGTTTTTGCCCCCGGCCGGACTTTGGAACCTGCACGGGAACGGCTCCTGACCGGCTCGAGCGTCTTTGGCCGCGCGCGCGCCTGCAGCACGATAGGGCAGCCTTCATAGCCGAAGGCTTTCCGCAATTGATCAGCAAGGTACTTTCGATAGTTGTCCGAAAAGAGTTCCCCGCGATTAACGAATAACAAAAACGTGGCCGGGGCCTGTTTCACTTGCGTGGCATAGAAGAATTTCAGCCGATGTCCGAGCGTGCTGACCGGTTGGCGCCGCTCGACCGCATCCTGCAGCGTCCGATTGAGAATGGAAGTGGGAATCCGCTGCTTGAGTTGCGCCGCTACATAGCGGACCGCTTCCAGCAATCGATCCAGGTTAAAACCGGATTGCGCTGAAGTGAAAATCACCGGGGCATAATCGAGGAAGAAAAGATGTTCCTGCACCCACTCACCGAATTCTCCCAGCGTTGTCAGGACCGATTTGTTGTAGTGCGTTTTGCTTTTGCGATTTCTTCTTCGCGCGCTTTGCGGACCTCTTCCTCCATCAGGTCCCATTTATTAACCACCACAATGCAGGCTCGCTTCTTTTCCACGATGACATCGGCAATTTTCTTCTCCTGCTCGGTAATGCCTGCTTCGGCGTCCAGGACCAGAATAACGATGTCCGAGCGTGCAATTGAGTCTTCGCTGCGCTGCGCGGAAAAAAATTCGACAGAGTCACTAACCCGGCGAGCTTTGCGCAATCCCGCCGTGTCAATGAGAACATAGCGCTCCCTGCCCGCTTCTGTCTCAACTTCGAAAGGAACGTCGACTGCGTCCCGAGTAGTGCCGGGAATCGGGCTCACGATCACGCGCTCGGAGTTGGTCAGCGAGTTGATGATCGACGATTTTCCCACATTCGGACGACCCACGATTGCGAGTTTCAAGGGAGCATCGGCGCGCTCTTCAGGACTCGATTCCGATTTTGCCGCCAGTGCCGCACTGGCGGCCTGCATCAATGCATCGATGCCCTCGCCATGGATCGCAGTAACGGGGAAGATATGATCGAAGCCGAGCTCGCTAAACTCGGCCGACTGCTCCGAGACCGCTGGTGTATCGACTTTGTTCACGGCGACAAACACGCTCTTGCCGCTGCGCCGCAGGCGGTCTGCCACCTCGCGGTCCAGGGGCACAAGCCCGTCCTGGACATTGACCACTAAAATAATTGCATCCGCCGATTCGATTGCGAGCTGCACCTGATCGTAAGCCGCGCGAATAATAACATCGTCGGCCTTCTCTCCGCGTAATAAACCGATTCCTCCCGTGTCGATCAGTGTAAACTGCTTTTCACCCCATTCCACTTCAGCGCTGATACGGTCGCGGGTGACGCCCGGTTGATCGTGTACGATCGCGATGCGCCGCCCCGCAATTCTATTGAAAAGCGCGGACTTGCCTACGTTTGGTCTGCCGACAATGGCAATGACTCCAGCCACAACCAGACGATGGAACAGTTCGCTTCAACACGGAAGGGTAAAAGAATGGATTTTCACTTGCCATTCGAGGCAAGCTTTTCAAGAGTCTGGCATCCACCGGCGGGCAACTCAGCCGGCACTGCAACTCCCGGGTATGGCCGCAGAACCGAACATCCTGCTTATTGAAGACTCTGAAGACGATGCAAAGCTGCTGCAAAAGCTATTTGCAAAGGCAGGACTTTCCACTCCCTTACACGTTGTCGCCGATGGCGTCGAAGCCATGTCTTATTTGCTTGGCCGCGACAAATTCGCAGATCGCACCAGCTTTCCGGAGCCCAATATTCTTTTAATCGATTTGCATATGCCGCGTGTCAATGGGCTCGAATTGATGAGCTGGCTCCAGACCCAACCGGACTTCGAACACCTCATCATCGTGGCGCTGAGCGGCTCTGCCGAGCAGGACGAGATTGACCGGGCCTATCAGATGGGAGCGAATTCCTACCTCTTAAAACCTGGCTCGGCGGTCGAGCTCGATCGCGTTGTGAACGGGTTCCTCAATTATTGGGTGCGCTCAAATTATCTTCCTCGTCCGGTTAGATTCCGCTCAGATTCCTGAAGCAAACTGGCAGCTCGCGCCGCGCGACCTGCCCCTACAGCGGAGGGTGAATACCCGATGGGCATAAACCCACTTCTGGCACTTCTGCTCGAGGCGTAAGCTCGGCGCCATTGAATCGTCCATCAACAGAGAACAGCGTGAAGCAAGCGACTCTAAAAGCGCTCGCCCAAACGTTGTTCGCAAGCGCCCCTTTAAACCTATGATACTCCCAGCCTCTTCCCATGTTTCGAATTCCGGTCCGATGCCAGGACTACTCTCTTCCATCAACCAGCCGCTCGTCGCGATTCCGTTCACCACAAACAGCGACTCGGAAAACACCTCTGCGGAAACGAAAGCGTCGGAGGAAAGCGATTCAGGTCGCTCATGGACCGACCCCGGCGACTCGGAGACTGATGCGGAAATAGAGAACGAGCCGAATGCCACTGCAGAGGTCGTTCCAGTGAGCCGGCCCGGCAGCGCCGAAGATCCGCTTCGAGTCTATTTACAGCAGATGGGTCCTCTTCCGTTGCTCTCACGAGCACAGGAGATAGACATTTGCCGCCGGATCGAAGCCGCACAAAATGAAGTCAAGCGGATCGTCATGGAATTTGGTTTTGCCTGCAAGGAACACATCGCGCTGGCCAGGAAATTACTGAGTGTTCCTCCGAAGGAGCGCTTTGATCGGCTCATCGTCGATTCAAAACTGGCGAATAAAGAACGCCACCTGAAGCTGCTTGAAAAACTGGTCCAGCGAGCCGAAACGTGGGACTTGGAGCTGGATGCGAAATACAGGGACTGGCTTTCCATGGCGGACGGGCAAGCGCGGGCAGCCCTCGATCGCGAGATTCAAAAGCTTAAAGCGCGAATTCGTCTCGTGCTGCCCCGTTTTGCGTTGCAACGCAAAGTCGTGGAAGAACTCGCTATCATCGCGAAGAACCTCTATTCGCAGTTCCAGGCAGTTTCCCTGCATATGGAGCAACTCGATCAGGCGCCAGCCTCGGCCGAGCGCGACAGCCAGCTCTCGGCAGCGCGCGACAAGATGTCCGCTCTGGAACGTTTCGTTCGCATGCCGTGGAACGATTACAAGCACCGTTGCGAACAACTCAACTTATTCTCGGACAATGCGACCGCAGCGAGCACCGAAATGGTTGAACGCAACCTGCGTCTCGTGGTCTCCATCGCAAAAAAATACAACCATCGCGGCTTGCCTTTTCTGGATCTGATCCAGGAGGGAAACATTGGCCTCATGAAGGCGGTCGAACGATTCGAATACAGGCGCGGATTCAAGTTTTCCACTTACGCAATCTGGTGGATCCGCCAATCGATCACACGCGCCATTGCCGATCAGTCTCGGACCATCCGCATTCCAGTCTACATGATGGAGATTCTGAGCAAGATCTGGAGCGTCCAGAATCAGCTCACGCAATTACTCGGCCGCGAAGCCAGCGCGGAGGAGATTGCTGACGAACTGGAAATGCCAGTCGGTCGCGTGCGCGCGCTCTTGCGGGCGGTCCAAAGTCCCGTTTCTCTCCAGGCCCCGGCAGGCGAAGGGGAGGAAGCAAGCCTTGCTGATTTCATCGAAGACCCAGCCGCCGAGAACCCTTCGCGGATCGCCGGGTTCAAACTGCTCAAGGATAACCTTGGCGCAGTGCTTTCAACGCTGACCCAACGGGAACGTACCGTGTTGGAATTGCGCTTCGGCCTGGCCGATGGCTGCGCGCGGACCCTTGAAGAGGTCGGCCAGCAGTTAAAGGTCACCCGCGAACGCATCCGCCAGATTGAAGCAAAGGGTTTGCGCAAAGTGAGACGCCACAAATCGCTGGGTCAGCTTCGAATCTTCCTCGAAAGCGCCACTTCCAACTGAACTCTCACGACGAAAAAGGCGGCTTCCCGCAAGGGAAGCCGCCTGACAATTCTATCTACTCCGAGCTTAAACCGCGTTTTCCGTTTCCAGGAAGCCTTGCAGTTGCCGAACACGCGTCGGGTGACGCAACTTGCGCAACGCTTTGGCCTCGATTTGACGAATGCGTTCGCGGGTAACTTTGTACTGCTTGCCCACTTCCTCGAGTGTGCGCTGATAGCCATCGATCAGTCCAAAGCGCAATTCAAGCACCTTGCGCTCCCGTTCTGTAAGGCTCGCGAGGACGTCCGCCAACTTGTCCTTGAGAAGGCTGTAGCTGGTCGTATCGAATGGATTTTCAGCGCTCTTATCCTCGATGAGGTCACCGACACTCGCATCGCCGTCATCACCAACAGGCGCCTGCAATGACACCGGCTGTCGCGCCATCTTGAGGAGCGCGTGCACGCGCTCCACCGGGATGTGCATTTCATCAGCAAGTTCCTCGGGCGTCGCTTCGCGTCCGAATTCCTGCATCAACTGCTTCTGGGCACGCCAGAGTTTGTTGATGATTTCGATCATGTGGACCGGAATACGGATTGTGCGCGCCTGGTCGGCAATCGACCGCGTGATGGCCTGGCGAATCCACCAGGTCGCATACGTCGAGAACTTATATCCGCGACGATACTCGAACTTCTCGACACCCTTCATCAGGCCCATATTCCCTTCCTGGATCAGGTCAAGGAACGATTGGCCACGGTTGGTGTATTTCTTCGCAATGGAGATCACGAGCCGAAGATTCGCTTCCACCATTTCGGTTTTGGCCTGGTGCGCGAGCGCCGCGAAATGCTTCATCTGCTCGTAGGCCTTGAGGTATTGCTCGCAAGGCATGCGCACGAAATCTTCGAGGGCCTTCAGCTTGCTCTTCTCCGAATGGATGATCGCATGCTGCTGCGCAGAACGGCTATGCTTCTCGAATTCCTCGATGGTGCGAAGGCTCGCGCGGATCTTGTCGTGAATGTTCTCTGAGACGAGAATCATCTCCTCGAGGACCTTCTGCTTGTAGTAGAAGCGGGGGAACGTCGCCTGCAGCTTGCGGTCGACTTTCTGGAATTCGACAAAAGCCTTCTCGCGGGCCGCCTTTCCAGCCAATGCGCATATTTCTCGTCCACCTGCTGGTCGAGAGCGCGCACGTGTTTGACTAACTGCCGCAATGAACGGAGGTGCTTTTCGCGACCCTCGATCTTCTTATCAACGATCACGCGATCGAAGCGCTCTTTCGGCGGTTCCGAGATGAGTTTTTCAGCCAGCGCAATGTGTTCTTTTCCGGTGAAACCAAAGCTGTAAATCGTTTTGCGCAACTCCGTCTCGGCATCCTCGATGCGTTTGCAAATGGCGACTTCCTGTTCGCGCGTGAGCAGCGGCACCTTGCCCATCTGCTTCATGTACATCCGCACCGGATCATCCATGCTGTCGAAGCGCGAGCGCTCGTCCTCTTCCTCCGCTTCGGCCTGTTTTGTCCGGTCCGCCTCGGCCTGCTCAACTATTTCAATATCCAGGTTGCCGAGACGCGCATGAATCTCGTCCAGGTCTTTCGGCGTAAGGCTGGCATCGGCGAGAACGTCATCGATATCGTCGTAGGTGAGGTATCCCTGATCGCGCGCGAGGCCAATCAGCTCCTTGACCTTCTCCGTGACGTCTACACCTGAGGTGCTCTTCATGGGCTCGATCGCCTCATTCAGCGCAGCTCGCGCTGCATCCGAGCCATTGTGAGACTTGTTCGGCTTGCGGTCGGTGGCTTGGTTGGAGGAGGCATCTTTGGCACGGCCACGGGTGCCACGCTGCCTGGCCGCGCGATCGGCTTTGCCGAACGACAGTGCAAAAGCTCGTCCCACGCGTTGTTTACGGTCCGTTGCTGAGAATATCTTGGTCGTCTTCGATTTCACCATATTTTGTTTTGTCCGTTCTATCTATTGCGAAGATAGAGCCTTCCACACTTTCACGAGTGGGTCCCTCCGTCAAGCAATAGAAGGCTGGCGCTAGACACAAAGCACGTCTGCCTTTTTCACACGCTGATTCTCTCCACTGTAAGTAGCTCTCTTGGAAGCTAATGGCCTCGACCAATCGGTAATGGACCGAGCATCGTTCGCAGCTAAAAAAGATGGTTTTCCCCCGTTGACAACTCAAAAACTCGGTGGATTGCCGCGGGTAAACCGGATGAAAAGACGCACCGTCTCGTAATGGGAGGCCGCGGACGGATGCTGCTGGTGCAAAGCCGTGTATGTTTTTCTAGACGCGTAAACAGATACGAAATTCACGCCCCTTTTTCCTTGATTTGTCGTCACCTGTTTGTAACACTCGACCTACTCAGCCCGAAAAGATGTATGTCGAAGTGTCCTCGTGCCCGGCATGGCTACTGTCTATTGCCAAAACCTTCGACCATAACCCCCAAAAGCTTGCCGCTTCTTCGCCTCGGCAGGCAGCCCGTCGTGTAGTCCTGGTAACCTTAAGTTTAGTTCGTTCTTTGACCCAATAGCCCGATTGCATATGCAAAACTCACTCGGATCAAAAATCGCAGTTGGAATCCTTCTCCTCTCAGCGACAGCGCATGCCCAGTTCGTCGCTTATAACGACCACGCTCCAGGACCTGGCACCTCGCCATACACAACCACCTGGAATGTTGAAGGCCAGCCGCCGGGAAGAACCGGCGCGCTCACAAACGCCGTCGCTGGCGCTCTTCCATTGGGAGCTCAGTTACCGGTAACCCTTACGATTAGCGTTGCTGGGAACGTGACCTACGAAGGCACGCAGGGCAATCCTTCCCCGGGAACACCCTTGTACAATGCCTTCAATACTTTCGTTGATTTCAACGGCACACCGAACCCGTCGCTCGCACTCAACGGAGCAGGTGCAACTGTCACTTATACCTTCACGGGTCTGGACCCTCTTAAGCGTTACAGTTTTAAAGGCAGTGCCGTCCGGGCCAATGCTTACGTCGATCGTTGGACACTTTTCGAACTCGCCGGAGCCGATTCCTTCACAAGCGCCCATACAGCTGGCGCCCTCACATCCGCCCAGGTTCCCGGGATTCTCGCAAACCAATGCGCTGTGGACACAGGGGCAAACGATGGTCCGACCAGTGGAGACATGGCTGACTGGGAAAACATCGAACCGGGCCCAGACGGCAGCATCACGGTGAATTCCTATCAATATCTGGGAACCGTTCCAGGAGGCTCGTCCGGTGGCGCCAAAGGCTATGCGATGACCGGCTTTCGCCTCGAGGAATTCAATGTGGCTCCCGTTGCAGCGACCATAACCAATCAACCGCAAAACCTGACTGTCGGCGAGTTGCAACCGGCGACCTTCACAGTCGGAGCCACCGGCAATCCACGGCCCACCTATCAATGGTACAAGGACAACGTAGGAATTCCGGACGCCACTAATGCGAGCTACACCATCGCCGCGACACCCCTTTCCTACAACGGCTCCGTGTTCAAAGTCGTTGCCAGCAATGTCACCAATGGTGTTCCCAAAACCGTTACCAGTTCCAATGCAGTGCTGACCGTCAACGCCGATACGACCGCTCCGACGGTGTTGCGAGCAGCAAGCGTATCCGAAATCTCGGTCATCGTTACGTTTTCCGAACCGCTCACAGACGTGACGGCCACGAACACTGCCAACTACGCGATCACCAACAAGAATGGCAGTATCGCGATCACTGACGCGGTGCTTCAGTCCAATGGGTCAAATGTCGTCCTTACGACAAGCACATTGCAGGCAGGAACCAATTTTACCGTCGTAATAAATAATGTGCGGGACCGGTCTGTCGCGGCGAACATCATCGCGCCGAACAGCACGACAACGTTTAGCACAGTCGCTGGCTTCACACCGGTTGACATTGGTGCAGTCGGCGTTCCGGGAACGCTCACCGCAGTCACCGGCGGATTTGATGTTTCGGGAGCAGGCGGTGACATCGGGGGAGCATCCGACCAGTTTACTTACGGTTATCAACAACGGAGCGGAGATTTCGACATCAAGGTGCGCGTCCAGGGACTCGAACTGGCGGACTTTTGGTCCAAAGCTGGCTTGATGGCACGTCAAACGTTGCTTGGCAACAGCGCGTTCGCAGCAACCCTCACGACTCCCGCCGCAGCCGGTTCCTTTTTCGAATACCGTTCAATTCAGGGCGGGACGGCGAACACGCTCGGGTCGGCGCCAGTAAACTTTCCTTCCACATGGCTTCGCCTTCAACGGTCAGGAAACAACTTCACTGGATACGCGAGCGTAGACGGCTTTCGCTGGGCCTTGCTTGGAACGACCGCCATCGCCATGAGCGATCCTGTCTATGTCGGACTCGCAGTCACAAGCCATACCAACAATGTCGCCGCGAAAGCACAATTTCGAGACATCGGGGCTCCCATAGGTGCAACGACGGTTTCAGGGTTGGTTTCTTCAATCGAGCCTCCGGGTCCTTCGTCCCGAAAAACCGGTTTGGCCATCACTGAAATCATGTACCGGCCCGCGAGCCGAACTGACGGCCGGGTATTGGAATTCGTTGAAATCTATAACTCCAATCCGTTCCTGGAAGATATCAGCGGCTACCGAATCGCGGGCGATGTCGACTACGTCTTCCCGCCGAACACATTTATGAAAGGCGGCTCGTACCTCGTCGTGGCCAAAGTGCCCGGGGACATTACGGCTGTCTATGGAACTCAGAACGTGATGGGACCGTACACGGGTTCCCTGCCCACTTCCGGAACCGTGCGCCTGCGGGATCAGGTCGGCAGCATTCTCCTGGAAGTTCCCTATTCCAATAAGCCGCCGTGGCCTGTGGCGGCAAACGGCGTCGGACACTCCCTGGTGCTGGCTCGTCCCTCTTATGGTGAAGGTTATGCCCAGGGATGGGCTGCCAGCGACACAATCGGCGGTTCACCCGGAAGTTTCGATGGCTACTCAGGCGAGCCGATCCGATCGGTCGTCATCAATGAATTCCTCGCGCATACCGATGGATCTGAATTCATCGAACTGTACAATCACGACAATGTGGCCGTTGATCTCTCTGGCGCTTATCTGACTGATAGCCGATTGACGAACGTCTTCCGAATTCCACAAGGGACCATTATCCCTCCGCGAGGTTTCATTTCTTTTCCAGAGTCAGATCTTTACTTCAGCTTGAACGCCGAGGGCGAAAGCATCTATCTCATCAATTCGAATAACACGCGCGTCGTTGATGCTGTCCGCTACGAACCACAAGGCAAAAACGTCTCCTTTGGACGATTCCCGGATGGAGGTCCGGAGTTCTATCCGCTGAGTTCAGCAACACCTGGGAACGCAAACGCAAGTATCGTAATCGGCGATATCGTCATCAACGAACTGATGTACGATCCCATCTCGGAAAACAGCGACGACGAGTTCATTGAACTCTACAACAAAGGCTCACAAACCGTCGATCTAAGCGGCTGGGCCCTCACCGACGGCATCAGCTTCACCTTCCCTGCAAACACAGTGCTCAACGCCGACGGCTATTTGGTCATTGCGAAGAGCAGGACAAACCTGCTCGCGCACTATGCGAATCTAAATAACGCAAACACACTCGGCGATTACGGTGGCACCCTGGCCAATGGAGGTGAGCGCGTGGTGTTATCCAAGCCTCAACCGCATGTAGTCACCAATGGGATCGGCGGCTTTATCACGAATACCATCCTCGTAGTCGAGGACGAGGTTACCTACCGGAAACTCGGCCGCGGTTTCAATTGGTCGGCCGGCGGCGGCAGCAGCCTCGAACTGGTTGATCCTCGCAGCAATCATCGTTTATCCGCGAATTGGGCCGATAGCGATGAAACACAGAAAGCCGCGTGGAGCACGATTGAAGGCATCGGCATCCTTGACAACGGAACTGTCCAAAGCGGCGGAATCGATCGTGTTGAAATCCTTGGAATGGGTGAAACCGAATGCTTGATCGACAATGTCGAAGTTCTCAATAACACCAGTGCGAACATGCTCGCCGCGGCGAATTCCACCTTTGAAGGCGGTCTTGGCAACTGGGTGCCTCAAGGAAATCATATCCGTTCCACGATCGAGGCTGAAGGCTTCGGAAGCGCGCAATCTCTCCACATGCGCTCCAGCGCGCGGGGTGATACGGGCGCCAATCGTGTCCGTTGCGCATTGACGGGGCCCATGACGGCCGGTTCCAGCGGCACGATTCGGGCGAAAGTTCGCTGGCTGCATGGCTGGCCCGAACTCCTCATCCGCCTTAAAGGAAATTATCTGGAAGCGACCGGCCGAATGAGCGTACCAATGAACCTGGGCAGTCCAGGCGCTCGTAATAGTCGGGCTGTAATCAATGCCGGTCCGGCAATCTACGCAGTCAGCCATAACCCTGTGGTCCCCGCAGCCAACACGCCTGTGGTAGTGACTGCCCGGGTGGAAGATCCTGATGGGCTCGCCTCAGTGGTCGTGAAATACCGCCGAGCTACAGCAGCGTATCAATGGTCGACAACGGGACTGGCGGTGATGCGGTTGCCGGCGACGGCATCTTTAGCGCAATAATCCCAGGGCAGGCAGCCGGTGCTTTAGTAGCGTTCCTGATCCAGGCCACCGACGGAGAGGACGCGCTTTCAGTCTTCCCTCCGGGGGCCACTGTCAACACGAACGAGTGTCTGGTTCGTTTTGGCGATCCTGTCTCCATTTCCTCTTACGCCGTTTACCGGTTCTGGATGAATCAGAACAACGTCAACAGCTGGATCAATCGTCCGTCTCTAAGCAATGAACGTGTCGAAGGCACTTTCATTTATAACAATATCCGGGCCATCTACAATATTTCGGGCAAGTACTCTGGGAGCCCTTACCATCAGGGATTCAGTTCACCTGTTGCAAACTCCTGCCACTATTCTCTCGAAATTCCAGGCGACGATTTGCTGCTCGGAACCGATAACTTCAATAAGATCCATGCTCCGGGGAACGGCCCTTGGGATGATACCACCGTACAACGTGAACAGGCGGCTTACTGGCTCGTCCGGCAAATGGGCCTGCCATGGAACTATCGCCGTTACGTCAATTTCGTCTTCAATGGCAATCGCCGCTCCCCGAACAGTTTGATGGAGGACACCCAGACGCCGGGCGGCGAGGTTGTCAGCGAAGTGTTTCCCGATGACGACAACGGTAACCTCTACAAACTGCAGCCCTGGTTTGAGTTCGACGACGTCAACACGACTGGGGGCGCTGCCGCTGGGTTCGTCAACGTCTCATGGTGCGTCATGAATCAATTCCTCACGGCGGGGAACGCAAAGAAACTTGCCCGCTATCGCCATAATTATCTCGCTCGCGCCGTAAAAGGCTCCGCCAACGATTATAGCGATGTCTTCGCGCTCGTCGACGCGGTCAGCACGCCAAACACACCGCAAAGCGCATTTACACAAGCTGCAGAGTCAGTCATCGACGTGGACCAATGGCTCCGCACCTTCGCGGTCGAACATTGCACCGGCAACTGGGACAGCTTTGGAAACCGCAACGCGCAGAACATGTACGGCTATAAGCCGACCAAGGGCAAATGGCAGTTATTAATCTGGGATTACAACATCGTGCTCGCGGGCGCGGCCGGCCCAGATGGCCCTGGCGCCGCCCTCTTCCAGTACCAGACCGCCGATAACAACATGGGCAAGTTCTATAGCACGCCCATTTATCGCCGCATGTATTGGCGCTTCCTCAAAGAACTCGCGACCGTTCACATGGTCAGTCCGCAACTCAGGTCGCTCCTGGATGAGCGCTACAATTCATTTCTGGCGAATGGATTGACTGGAATCGCCTCGCCCCAATCTATCAAAGACTATCTCAACGCTGCCGCTCCGAGCATTCTGTCCCAGCTTGCGGCCGAAGACCCGGGCACCTTCACCGTCAACGGCAACTCCGTCATTACCGTCTCGAACAATCTCGTTACGTTCACAGGCACCGCCCCAGTCGAGGCCCAAACCATCCAGGTGAATGGTCTCGAATATCCAGTTACATGGACTGGCGTCTCAACCTGGAGCATTACCATTGCAGTTCCCTCCGGGACTACCACCTTCGTCTTCCAGGGCTTCGATCGCAAAGGCAACATTCTGCCTGCGCTGAATGCGGGAGTGACCGTAACCTACAACGGACCGGTGGTGGATCCGCGCACGGCAGTCGTGATCAATGAGATCATGTTTAAGCCGGCCGTGAGCAACGCTCAGTATATCGAGATCCTGAACAACTCGAGTACGTTCGCATTCGATCTCTCGAACTGGCGAATTAGCGGCGCCGATTTCACTTTCCCGGTTGGAACGGTCATCACCCAAAAGCAGGTGCTCGTAGTGGCGAAAAATCGCGCGGCGTTTGCGTCAGCTTATGGAGCGGGCATTCCCATCGTCGGGGAGTTCGACGGCAATCTCGATCCCGAGGGCGAGAAGCTTGCCCTCGTGAAGCCTGGCGCAACTTCAGACCAGGATCAGGTGATCAATGCAGTGCATTACGAAGGCACAGCGCCCTGGTCGCCAGCAGCACTTGGAAGCGGGGCATCGCTTCAGCTGATTGACGCAGCCCAGGACATCAGTCGAGTCAGCAACTGGTCGGATGGATCAGGCTGGCGGTTCTTCTCCTTTACCGCTAATCCGACCGGCACACCCACAAACTTCAGCATCACCCTCGACGGCGCGGGAGACTTTTATATAGATGACATGGTCCTCGTCGCTGGGACTGTCCCGGGCGTTGGCCAAAACTATTTCCAAAACGGTGACTTCGAAACCGGATCGCTGCCGCCGTGGTCAGCAATCGGCAATCACGCGGCATCCACCGTCAGTACCAGTATCAAACACGGAGGCAACGCGAGCCTCCACATCGTAGGAACAGGTCCCGGCAGCGTCGGAAATTCTGCCGTCTTCCAGATCCTGAGCGGGGTCAATCCGGCCGTCCCGCACACAATCAGCTTCTGGTTCCTGCCGAGCACCAATGTGACGGGATTCAATTTCCGCCTTACGAGCAGTTTCCGCACGCTCTCATCCGTGAACTTGCGGCCCAGCTCGTTCAATCCTGGAGTCGCCAATCCGGCAGCGGGAATTCTCGAGGCGTTCCCACTGCTCTACATCAACGAAATTGAGCCAAACAATCTCCATGGGATTACCGATCATCTCAGCCAGCACGACCCGTGGATCGAATTATACAACGCCGGCGCCACAGCCATTGCTCTCGATACCTATGCCCTGGCGAACAATTATGGAGCGCTGAACCAATGGCCGTTCCCGGCGGGAACGACCATCAATCCCGGAGAGTTCAAGGTCATCTTCGCCGATGGCGATGCAGCTCAAACCCTGGGAACTGAGCTTCACACCAACTTCAGGCTGCCAGCGACCAACGGCTCCATCGTTCTGTCGCAAAATGGCCGCATCCTCGACTATATCAACTACACCAACCTGGAAGACGACTTCTCTTACGGCTCATTCCCGGATGCTCAAGTCGTAGATCGCCAGCTCTTCTACTATCCGACCCCGGGAGCACTCAACAATGGTGCCCCTATTCCCGTCGTTATCAATGAGTGGATGGCATCCCAGACCAACACTCTTGTGAACCCGGCGACGGGCAGGTTCGATGATTGGATCGAGCTCTATAACTTTGGCCCTGCCCCGATCGATCTTTCCGGCTACTTCCTGACCGACAATACCGGAAACAAAAAGCAATGGAGCTTCCCCGAAGGCACAGTGATCAATGCGGGTGGTTATCTCTTCATTTGGGCCGATAACAATCCTCTGACAAACAGCACTCCCACTAGCCTGCACGCCAACTTCGCATTGGGAAGAAACGGTGAGCAGATCGTTCTCTATACTCCTGCGCTATTGCAAGTGGACCGAATCGATTTCGGCCCTCAAAACAACGATATCAGCCAGGGTCGCTATCCGGACGGCAACGTGGCCGGAGTCTATCACTTCATGACCTCGCCAACAGCCGGCGCGGCCAACGTAGTACCCGTGAACCAGTTTTCACCGGCGTTGCCAACGATCAATCCCCAATCCGTGAACGAAGGCTCGCTCATATCCTTCATTGCCCTCGCAACCGATAACGATCAACCCGTCCAGACTCTGACTTACTCGCTGGCGGTGGGAGCTCCGGCAGGTGCGACCATTGATCCTAAAACGGGTCTATTCAAGTGGACGCCGACCGAAGCCCAGGGCGGCAGCGTCTATGGTATCACCGTTAACGTTTCGGACAATGGGTCGCCTCTTCGAACCGACTCAAAATCTTTCAACATCACTGTGAACAAGGTGAACAGCCCGCCGGTGATCACGCCAGTCGACACGCGGACATCGCCTGAATTGGTGCCCATCAACTTCACAGTAACGGCGACCGATTCCGATCTTCCCGTCCAGACCATCACATTTACTCTCGATCCCGGATCGCCGGCTGGAGCCTCCATCGATCCCTCCACCGGCGCGTTCAACTGGACGCCGAGCGAAGCACAAGGTCCCAGCACGAACGTCATCATTGTTCGCGCAACGGATAATGGGTCGCCTTCAGTCAGTGCAACCCAGGCGGTGACACTGATCATTACGGAAGTGAATACTCCGCCAACCC
>Ga0193692_1000101_pt1 | contig 18984 bp, 22 predicted proteins | sample L3a1metaG_FD_144917 | JGI IMG/M metagenome (GOLD analysis project Ga0193692, IMG submission 144917) | Soil microbial communities from a riparian zone of the East river system, Colorado, United States - L3a1 | ecosystem: Environmental > Terrestrial > Soil > Riparian zone | place: USA: East River... | reverse complement strand
ACTTTTCCCTGTTTCCTTTTTGCCCTTTTACCATTACAACTTTTCCTTAAATTTGTATTTTGATTTACTAACACTAAGAACTAAACAGCCCCATTGGCCACTTCCATTTTTGGGGCGGGGGTGATAGCTGAATTGCCATTTGGCTCCTGCGGACTGCTTTAGCTGATTTGAGTCTTGTGCTGGTTCTGCTGCTGTAAACAGCAGCTGCCGCAGCCGGTACCGGCAAGCGAGGGCTGATTTTATATTCTGATATTAACATTTGTTTTTCCATACTAAAATAAAATACACCAATAACCTAAGCACTAGTACATGGAACAAAGTAACCCTTGCTCTAGGTTATCACAGTTAAGAGGCAAATGTTTTTAGTTTTTTTTAGAATAAAAATAATAACCCTCTACTCTTACATCGATTATTTAGAGTTAGACTTTTATTTTTATGATTATTTTTAGTTTACCTTTGCTACTGTTTATTTTATTTTTTTCCCCTCATATTATATGTTTTATGTTTTATTTATTTTCTTTTTGTTACTCTTTTTTGTTGTTTTTGTTTGTTGTTTTTTTTGTTGTTTTTGTTTGTTTACTCTTTTTACTAATTTTAATTTAGTTACTATTTTAAATAAAAGCCTTATTCATCAATATTGTTTAGTTTAAAGGATGGTAGTCGTAAACGAATAACAGGGTAAAATTGAGCCTCCGCAAAAGGGGGTTTAACCTTAAAAATGACAAACACCTTACGGGATACCTGGTAATTAGACCGCAAGTATGTTATTACCTCCTTGAGTTAATTTGTTCCTTGTTCTTATTTTTATTATTACTTTTGCATTTTAAACTATTGCTCGCTTACGCTATTGCACAGTTGCCTTTGTTAAAAAAACTAAACTTTTCCCTTTTGCCTTCTTCGGATTAGCGCAATCATTAGCCTTACAAGTTTTTTCCTTAAGCTTGGGTTGTATACCCAACTACTCTTCACGGACGGGTATTCTGATTAACTAAAAATAAGAACTAAACAGAAAAGATAGAAGCCCTGCCATAGATTCGTTATAACATTTGACATTTGGACTTTGGGGGGCCTGTCTGGGTACCTGGTTTAACAAGCAAGCGAGTATTCTTATTAAACAAAAACAAAAAACAACAAAAAATAAGAACACAAGTTCAATTCGTGTTTTATTCTTCTGTGATCCTGATAAGTATAAAAATAAGACAAAATGCAACAGTAAAAATAATAAAAAGGACAGGAAGCAAATGTTCTAAAACTAAGAATCCGCCAGGACCAAGAGGTGTTAAAGTTAAAGAAGAAATTACCATCAGAGGTTTTTTGTTTGTTGTTTTTTGTTTGTTTTTTGCAGAGGTTTTGTTTGTTTCCGTTGTCCAAAGCAGCTAAAGCAGTTTGTTTCACTCAGCTAAAGCAGCAATTGTCAAATCAGCTAAAGCAGCAATCAGCTAAGCAGCAATGTAACGGAAGTGATTTTTTTGTTTTTTTGAGTGCAAAGGCAAATTTAAGCTAAACCTGCCGACTACGCTTTTCTGAGTATAAACTAGCCTTAGGATAACTCAACCCAGTCCTGCAAAACATTGCAAAGGTAACTTATATTTAAATATAAATAATTAATTTATCAATTCCAAAACTTAGGCCCTCCGCCAGGACCAAACTAAAGTAGCCTACAGGTGGTGTTAAGGAAAAATAGCCATTAGCTGATATATCTTTTAGCCATTAGTTTAAATTAAATTAAATTAAATTAGAACGCTTTAATCTTAGTGCTTTCTTTAATTGTAAATGGCGTTGCTACGAATCTCGACTAAGGTATGGACATTTTTGCTTTAGCTGTCTCTGCTTTAGCTGTCCGCGTCCTTGGTTACACCTTTTCTTTTTAGCTTAAGATGTTCTAACGAAAGTATTCTTATTGTAATAACTTTAATAACACAAGTTGTAATGCTAATAATTTCGCAGCGGGTTCATCTATTCATATGAGTAGCAATATAAGAACAAAAGTTCAATTCAAAAATGCACAAGGGGGTTACGTAGGGTTACGTTTTATTCTTATCAGTAGCTACATCCATTAAAGTATTTTCTAATATACCAATAACTGGAATTATTAGAATCCGCCTGGACCAAGAAAAATAAAAAGCTGTAGCTATTTGACCTATTTCAACATAAGGTGAATCAATTGATCTTACAGATCTATTACCTTTGAGTTCTCAACTTTTTAATATAGAAGGTTTTTAATTTTGTCCTTGAGGTGTACCTGCCCTGCCCCTGCCTTTACAGGGGCAGGGGCAGGGGCATACCATCAGCTAATCTTCTTGAAATTGTTTTTTTAGATACTTGGAAAAAGTTTGCAACTTCTTGTCCTGCTGACTCATTGATGAAGAAAAAGGTTTATTAAGATGATCCAAATTTTTAATTTTTACATAGCCACCTCTGCTTTTATCTATTAAAACAGAAGTATCAGCTAAAAGTTTTTGAACCTGTAGCTCTAACTGTTAAAGAGCTAGTCTATTTTTTTTTCTTTTAAGTCCAAGGCATCAGCCTCAGGAACATTCTTAACTGAAAAATATGTTCAATCATTCATTCTACTTGAAAGAGACTCGCAGATAAATCTCTCACTCCCGTCTCGTCAGTCTAGTGCTACTGCAGCTGCTCCTGCGGACTACTTTTAGCAATAAACTTAATATTAATAGCTGTCACTATTAATAGTAACCGGTAAGTCATCGAGCGGGGGGATTTAAGTGTTTTCCCCTTAATTTTATTCAGCCTATGTAGCTAAAGCAGCGATCCTTGAAACTATCTTCTTTCTAACTGAAAAAAGTTAAGTTTTCTAAAAAAGGTATAAATATTTTTCTAATATAAGTCATATGTGAGATTTTAATGATACACATATTTTCTGGTAAACTTTTCTCCCTTAATTGAATAGGTTTATTTCTAACGAATCGTTTAATACTCCTTACGGATCCTATTTTTTTAATTAAACTCCATAATAAGTTATAAATACAGACAAGAACAGGTTTTTGTATATAAGTTAAACCTAATTAAAATTGTTGAGTTAATTTTTTTTTTTTAGTTACAAAAAAAGAACCATCTCCTTCTATTAAACCTAGTAACCAATAAGGAGAAATCTTAATATTATGACCTTTAGAGTGTGGATTGAATAAAATTATTTCTTTTTTTATTCATGGAGTTTTTTAAACTTAAAATTTGATCCTGAATATTTGAGTCTAGTATTCCTTTTTTATAATCAGCATATAAAAAATAGGCTTTTCTTCCGGCAAGATAATCTAATTGTTTAGTTGTATTCCTTATGGAGTTATACATGTCAAAACTATTTATTATTTTTAATACATCATCAAAATAATAAACTTCCCATACTGATGTTAGTTTATCTTTTTCTGGTAATATACTTTTTATACTTATTGGATATATTTTACCTAAACCTAACCTATTTCTAATATAAACTAATTCTAAAGAAGGTCTATCATTTATATGCATTCCTATTCTAAATTTAAATTTAAAACTACTCCCCCTTACGTGAGGACCCTCTGTGTTGTTGTATAATAACACTGAGTAATTTGAAAATTGGATTCACCATCTGACAAACCTTTTAAATATTCATAAAAATCAGAGTTACTTATCCTATCTCTAGGATCTTGTTTATTTAAGCTCTCCCCTTGTCTGATACTTGTACAAGAACTTAAGGCCCGTCTTACCCCTCTCTTACGAGACCGTCTTACCCCGCCTATTGGCAAGATTAAGTATGAGTCATTCGGAGTTAATGATTTAGCACTTCTAAATGAGACCTAAAACCTCTAGTTTGGTTTTTAGCTTTAAGATTATTCTTAAATTTAGGTTTATGTCTTCTTCTCTCTAGGGTTAAAAAAAGAAGGTAAAGGGGGTGAGTATATTAATTAAAACTTTTTATTTTTAGATTTTTTTGATTTAAGAGCTACATCCATTAAAGTATTTTCAAAAATTCCAATTGCTGGAACTATAATTAAGAACCAGGCGAAGTATAAAGCTGTAGCAGCTTGACCTATCGTTACATACGGTTCATTAGGGTGTTGAGAACCTATCCACATTAAAATGAAGAAATCTACAACAAAGAACCAAAAAGCTAATTTCATAGCAGGTCTAAAGCTATTACCTCTAATTCTAGATAAATCAGTGAAAGGTAAAACTAATAATATTAATAATGAACCAAACATAGCTAAAACTCCTAATAATTTATTAGGAATAGATCTTAAAATAGCATAATAAGGTAAAAGATCAAAATATATATTATAATTTTAATTTGGGGTTTATTTTATATAGCATATCTTTATGCATATATTGATGTATATGGTTTCTAACTATTATCATACTTTCTTCTCAAATGTATATTCTATATCCCTTTTTATGATTATGAATAGAACATTTAATAATAGCACCTACTCATGTACATGAGTCCTTATCCCAATTAATGGGAATAAATAGATTTTCTAAAGTACTTTTTAATTTAACTACTTCATCTAAAGTGAAACCATAAACATTTAAATGTAAACCTTTATTTTGGATTGAACCATCATCCATTATTCAATAGGCTAAACCTCTAGGAGCTGTTACCAGTAATTGATTTATATTATTAGGTATAATTTTTTTACCTTCTAAATTATAAAATAAATCTCTATAACTAGTAAAACAAGGTAATGTTAATGTAGCAAAAAGAATAGAAGAGTAAGTTTTATTAGTTCTTTGATCTATAAAAGATCTAGATTTAACTTTATATTCTTTACTTATAAAAGGTTTAAATAAATCAAATATATGATTAAAATAATTTAGGTGGTTTTTTCTTAAACTACTTTGTCCATACATAAATCTACAATTTCCATTTAATTGTCTACTTTGAATATGACCATCTCCTAGAAGTAAACCAATGATTATTTCATTTAATGGTTCACCAATATTGATTTTTGATCTCTCGACTTTAGTTAATCTTTTTTTAGGGAGAGTAATTGCATGAGTATTATTACTGGTAACAGCAGTCGTGTAATTTTGTTTACATATTAAACTTATTGAAGTTATCAGATCAAAAATATTTTTATATTATATGTCCATAATATCTCGAAAATGGGCGGACTATATCTTCATCCTTTAATATTTTTCTTTTGTTATTTTCCTTTTAAAGCAAGACTAATTCGAAGGAGTTTCACGTGTAGTCTCTGAGGATCCAACTAAATTATAATTTATATATAATCTTTGGTTTCCTGCTGATTGTCCATTAGGTTAGGATCTATTTATAACCAATCTTTAAGGTTTTACTAATTTAAATTACTTAAAACTTTAGGAGTTTCCAGCATATAGTGAAATTTATTTTTCATAAGATTACTCTTAAGCATGGCATCTTTTAACATACCATTCAGGAACAATCGAAGCTGGAGTAACCATAGGATCCGCGGGTATGTAGTTATCTGAATGACCTAGTAGATTAGGATAAAAGAAAACTAATACAGATAAAACTAAAAAGAAAGCAAAAATTGTAACTAAATCTTTAAATATAAAATAAGGGTGCATTGCATATCTATCTCCATTAGAAGTAACTCCATTAGGATTATTCGAACCATGCTCATGTAGCAAAGTTTTATTGTTTATCTATATTTAGTTTATATAACATATCCGGATGCATATGTTTAATAACCAAATCTTTTACTCTTGACATTTGATTTTTGGATATATATAAACTAAACTGTGATTTTTCTCTATTAGAAACATTAACTGATGCCTTAATAGAGAAATTCTTATCTAATGCTTTAATTAACAAATTCAATTCTTCTAGACTAAATGCATTTGTATGTAATTTTAAACCGGAACCAGTAAAACTTCCATCATCCATAATCCAATAAGCTAAACTAACTTCACTTAATAGATCAGCTATATTATTGGGAATGATTTTTTTCCCTTCTAAATAAAAAGCTTCATATAACTCATTAAAACAAGGAAGAGCTAAAGTAGCAAAACTTAGATTGTATCTAATTTTTCCTGTGTTTTTATCAGTAATCGATTGAACTGCAGGCGGTGTTGTTACAAATTCTTGATATAGGTTATATAAATGTAACAAATAAGAAGCATTTATAGAACCCTGCCTAAAAATTATTTTAGCATTAGCTTTTTTCAGAGAATCTTCTCATATATACATCTCCTAGTATATTTCCTATTAAAATTTGTTTTAAATAAAAATCTAGTTTGAATTTAGATCTTTCTGAATTACTGATTCTTTTTACGTAATTACTAGTGCTAGAATGAAAAGATTTAGTTAAACAATAAATAGAATTAGAATTAAGCAATAAACTCCAGACTTTTAAGTCTCGATTGGACTATATCATATCCCTATCTAATTAAAGTAATAGGGTTCAAGTGTGTAGTCTCTGAGGATACAGTTAAACTTACAGCCTTGCCCGCTTCGCACTCCTTACTTCAATCATTACCAACCTTACCCTGTGCCTTTGTTACTTTTATTTAGTTAAAACAAAGGTGTTTTGATCTAGTTGGTGAAAATGGGTAAGGGCAAGGCAAGGAGCTGGTCTATCCTGTTTACCTGCTGATTGTCCATTGCTTTCATTAGAACATCATCCTTAAGATTTTTACTAATATTAAAGTACTTAAGGCTTTAGGAGTTTCCAGCATATAGCATGATTCTAAAATTATTATTACTAATATAAAGGCCCTACAATTTGAGCTATTAAGTGTGCTACAGCTAAAGCAGCTAATAAAAAAGGTAATAAATAATGTAGTGAGAAGAATCTATTTAAAGTAGCATTAGAAACAGAGCATTTATGTTGGTAGTCACTATTAATTATCCTTAGGATAATTTACTCTCACTACACTCAATAAATTTCTTTATTGATCGGATTATATCTTGATCTCTAGCTTATAAAGTAGCCAGCGCCACCAAAAGTAGCCTTGCCAACATTACCACACAACCGTTATCCATTCTTTCTAGCCGCTAAGCCTCTGTAGTGTGTAGCGAAGTATCGCTAGCTCAGTGGCAGTGTATTTCTTTATTTTTATTCTCTCCCTACCTCACTATCCCTTACGGGGGCTTTGCCTATATAACTTTTGTCCCCATAGTAGGCTTTATTTTTATGCTCTCTAACCCTGACAGCTAGAATGCGCTACCGCTACTACTTTCTTAAAAAGTATTATCTGCCCTCTTTCCTCTGTTTTAATTTTTTACCCGCGGCGGGAGCCTGCTAGGGGCAAAGGTTCTTATAACAAAAATAATAATAAAAACGCCAAGGAGGTTAAGAGTCTCCTCCCCGTAAGGGGTAGTGATGACTAAAAAGAGGAGGTAGCAAAGCAAAGCAGAGGACAAAAGGAAAGATTAAGAATAAAAATAAGAACACAGGCAAAAGCAAAGGTGCTTAGTAAAAAATAAACAAGGGTTAAATTTAAGCACTACTCTATAAAAAGGGGAGGCAATAGTTTTACAATGTCTGCCACATACATTAGCGGCAGTGGATGTCTCCCTTATCTCAGGAATGGTAATGATAGCGCTAGTGCTAGTAAAGATGAAAATGATTGCGCTACGCTAGTGCTAATAATGAAGGTAATGATTAATATTTAGAGGGTATATTGATTTTTTTATAGTATCTAGGTATTGTACGCAATTGTTTTATTCATAATAAATACTGTAATTTTTTATTACCTAATAATTTTAGGGGTGCTCTATCTAAAAATTTTATAACATTTTCTATTGATCTAGCACTGGTAACCTTTAATTTATAGCAATTTGTTTTATCCAAATATATAGTAGTAGTAAAAGATAAATATTTACGAATAGCAGATATTATAATTTCACCACTTGTTTGGCTTATATCAAAACTAGCTACAAAAGAATCCTCCCTTTGTTTATATACGCTGAAACAACCTTCAGCTTCTATAAATCCTACTAACCAAGCAGGAAAATAAAAAGTATTAATAATAGAATCTACAGTATTTAAAGGTTCATTACTTCTAGAATACTCAGGTAAATCAGCAGATAAAATAATACCAGAAAGCAAAGCATCCCTAAATCTTAAATAATCATATTGTTTATTAGAAAACATAGGATATTTATCAAATATAGGTAATATGATTTTTTTTAAATGGTCTTTATCTCTGATTCTTAAAGTTACCATTTCTATAGTATCTCTTTTTCTAAAGCTTACTACCCCTACACCCAATAACCTTTTTAATTTATAAATCAATTGAACATCTCTAATAGATAATTCAATACCTAGTTCATATGTTAAATATTTTCCATTTTTTGAAATAGAAAAAAAACCGTCACCCTCAAATAAACCTACTAAATAAGCCTGTGTGAGATCTCCTGCGTGTAATCTCTGAGAGGATTTAAAAGTAGAAATACTTCTAACCCCTGCTGATTTTCTCCCCTCTGCCCTTTTCTCCCTAACCAACAAGGTAGAGACTCCAATCTCGTTTTTATTTATTCCGACCTTAAAAAAAATTAAACTAAAGTTAAAATTTATAAAGGGCGTCTGAAGCACCGAAAAAAAATAAAACATTAGTTTATTTTGGACTTTTAGCAAGAGGCGTGCCTTTGTTTTTATAAAGGCAAAAGCACTGGTTTGTTCCTTATATAAAAATAATCAGCTCAGCCAGACTAAGACAGTTTCCTTGGATGTAACCGTACAGGCTACTGTCATATAAGGTAAAAGATGAAAAATAAATATAAAAATAACAATAAGAAGGAGTAGGCTAGGCTTAGGTTCATCTAGCCAAGCCAAAGCATGAGTAGTCTTTGCAATTCTCACGTAAATAATTGAAATAAAAATCAAAAATAAACCGTATGCAAATCCTAAATAGGGAGATTTCCCAGCAATAAGCAGGATTTTTAACAATACGTCACCGTATTGTGGTTCAACTGTTTTTAAACCACCCCAAATCACAAATTAATTTTTGAAAGAGTATTTAATCTCTCTCCCATCGCTTAACGATGTTTAGACTATGTCTTCAACCTATAATTATTTAAATATATAGGCTGTGGGGTTCTCGTGTTGAGCTTATTGTTGGTATAACTCACTCATTAGTCGTTGAACGTTCTTAACCCTTTGATTTACTTACAAAATTTTTCGCGTTACCCCACGTTACCCTTTTTTTACTATAATGTTAGCTCTTTAAAAAGGCTGTTGTTCAAAGCAAAGGTTAAAAAAAATAAAAAGTAAAAAACAAAAAAATACCGAGTTAAGGTCCGCTGCAAGTAATCTTATTAATGTGGTAAATAATATAGACGTTCTTGCAATTCTCCCCATTTGCCTCTAAAACATTACTGTTTTAAGGAGCCGATTTGAACAAATTTATATTAAACATTGGATTATTCTCCTGTTCTATAAGAAATAATAAGTACGCGGTAAAATTAATTATTATACCCTATTTTTAAGAGTACCTATGGAGGAAAATTTAGATTTTTGTATCGTAAATTATTTTGTAATTTAGTTAATCATTTAAAATATTGTATGTTTTTTAATCCAATTAAAGGATGTAATCCTGAAAACGAAAAAAAATTAATAACATTTTGTATATCTAATTTAGAGCAAACAGAAAATTGGGCATATTTATTTTGTTCAATAGAAATTTTTCGCTCAGTTTTAAATAATAATTTCAAGGCTTCAAATAAATTAACGTGAATTTTTTGTTTTACTTGAAAACACCCATCATTATTGTTTTTTATACAAAAAGAACCTTCTGCATTTGTAAAGCCGACTACTCAATTATTAAAAAAAGCTAGATTAAGATAATCTATTGCTTTATTAGGTAAATTAAAAATAGTAGGTATGTCTCTTACACTAATTTTTTGAAATATATTATTATAAATTTTAATATCGTTTTTAAAAATGTACATAACTAAATCAAATTGAGCTCTTCTATTTTCACTTAAAAAAAATATATTGTAATGTAATAATAAAGGAAAAAAAATTTCCTGTAAATCTGTTTTATTAATAACATATTTACAAGTTGGATTTTTACGATCTGGATATTTCGTTATTTTTCCTAGTTTTAATACAGAATAAATATATTCTAAAGTAGAAATATCTTCTAAACTTATTTCTATAGCTAATTTAATAGCTATAAATCCTTTTGTAGTTTTAGTTATTTGAATATAACCATCTCCGTCTACTAATCCAACTAAAAAAGCTATAAATGGGTAAGGTATAGATAGATACTCTTCTTTATCTGGTCTTATTCCCCTCCCTTTTTTTAAAGATTGATAGCTAACTGTTCCAATTGTTGGTAATACACTATTTAGCCCTAATGTATCTAGGGTATCTAAGGAATGTATTAAACAACTATATAAATTTGTTGCGTTGTCTGACTCTACTATATCTTGACCAAAAACTGGAATAGCACTTAATAAATTTGTAATTACGGTTGCCAAATTTTATAATATATTTGTATTTTCTTATTCTTTTTGTTTGCACCAGCCATTGTCACTCTTTGATAGCCTCATCCTTTTTATTTGTATTATTTATTTGCTAGTGTCCACTACACTCAGGTGGTCTCACTCTTTGCCAATTTTTATACAGGCCAAAGGGCAATTTTCTCCCTTCTTCGATTTTCCTTTCGGATCTTAAGCAGCCGAGTGATAAGGTGTGTATGTCTTTGTAAAGCTTCCTCTTGAGACAAAAAGACACAAATAAGAATAAAAAACAAATAAAAATACAAAAGGAGAGCAAAGGTGGAAATGATAACTCACAATATATTGAAAGTAAGTATTAAGATTTATAAAAATCAAAAATAAGAAATTTATAAAAATCAAGAATAAGAAATTTATCTAAATCAAGAATAAGAAATAAATTATTTGTTATTACAAATATACCCTGTGCTGGGTTGACTCAGAGGGCATTACTACTTTAAATTTAAATTATTAAAGTATGAGTCTATACTAAGCCTTGTGTTTAATTAAAAATTAAAATAAAAATTCGAGTGCACATTAAGCATCGTTTCAGATACCCATAATTGGACCACTCTGTCGAGATATCCTAAACTACCTACGGTCTATATATATAACAAATAAATATTTTTGACCTGTTTTCAATTATGTCGCCTTATTAAAAATAATATTTTTATTTAGGTATTACATATTATACTAATTAATAAGACTATATTATATTAAACTAAAAATAGTATCTAATAATTAATCGTCACTTTCCCGCGTCAATAGGCCTAGGGTTTCGAAGTATGCTAAGTTAAAAATTTAAATTTCATAGAAGAAAAAATATATGGTTTAGTAATATTGTAAATTTTTTTAATGTTATTGGAATTAAACTCTAACCAGTAATTATTTAAGTTAATTTGATGTAAGTTAAATTTATTTTCTAAAAATTGTATAAAAAATTTAATGTCTTTTTCTTTAAATTTTGGCATGTTTACAAATAATTTTTTATTACTAATTTTTCCTTCTGTCATTAACCAATAAGCTAAAGATTCCGCATTAAAATAATGATTTATATCATTAGGAATATTTTTATTTTGTTTATCTAAGTATCATTTATTATATAATTCTAAATAATTATTATTATTATATGTGTGTAATTGCATAATTTTACTTAAGTTACCTTTTTTCAGTATTTTTGTTCTAATTAAAGGAATCTTGTCTGCACAGTAACCTAAACTTGAGATTTTTTTGTGTATATCCAGAATATAAGACAGGTGTTTACCTTCTATTTCTATGATTAATTTTATTTCATTATTATTAAATATAAAACTTTTTCCTAGTAATAAACCATATATTAAATTTAAATAATTTTTATTTAATCCGGCCCTAGACCTTTGGGCTCCCTTTTTAGGGCCAAAGGGGAATCATTAATATTATTATTATCATTATTATTATCATTATTATTATTAGAGACTTTAGATAATATAACATTTGGGGCGCTATCATTAATTTTACTAATAATATAAGATTTCCAACTATCGAATTGTAATTTTTTTAATCCTAATAAATTATTAGTATCAAAAAAATTTATAATTAAATTTAAATCCTTTTTAGATGAAAAAGATATTCTATAGACTTTAAAATTTTCCGGTTTAATTTGGTGATTAAATGATTCCGGACCTTTAAAAAAATAGTGTATAGCTTTAATAAGATGAGAATTTTCTATACCAGACTGGACTATTGAAAAATGAGCACTACCTCTAGCCTTAATATGAAAACTACCTTCAGCAGCAGTAAATCCAACTAACCAATTATTAAAATAGGGTAAATTAACTATCTCAACAAATTCACATTTCTTATTAGATTTTATAAATAAATTATTAATTTCTTCTAAATTTAACTCTTCCCAATGTTTAATATTATTTTCCAATATATATTTCAATAAAAAATATTGTTTTCGTCTATTGTACACTAAAAATTCAATATTATTACATTTTAGGTAAGGGTAAATAACATTTAATATATCTTTTTTATAAAAAATTAGTCTATATTGGTTTTTAGAATTAGAATAATTTATTTTACCTATACCTAATTTTTTTATTATTAATTCTAATAATTCTTTCTCTTTAAATTGTAAATTTGTTCCTAATCTTATTCTAATAGTAGATTTTGGTTGATTGTTAGGATTTTTATTATATTGTTTTTGAGCTCCTATATCAAAATAACCATCACCATCTAAAAAACCTATAAGTATTTCCATTAGTTTATTAATATCTTTATCTAAAGATACAGAACTATTAATTTTAGGTATTGAAGTAGTTGAAAATGCTCTACTTAAAGCTGCAAGGATCCGCGCTATCCTAAAAGAAAAGCAACATCGCCTCTCATTAGAAATCCGTAACCCACCACTCCACATAGTTCTCCTGCGGAGTAAGAAGAGAGGTAAGGACGAAAGGAGAAAATTCTGTTTTAAAGTTATAGGAAATAATATCATTTCTAAATTAGTAAAATTAAAAAAATTTAATCCACCTCACAGAGACATTTGACCGAAAGGTAACACATACAAACTTACTTATTAAAAAGTATAATAAGCTAGAATAACTTTGAATTCGTATATTCTATTAGCCATATGGAATAAGACTAAAAGTTTCGACTGTGCATTAAGCAGCATTGCAGCCACCCATTAGTGTACCAGTCTGTAGCGATTATTTAGATAACCGACGATCTTATTTTTTGGATAAAAAAAATTAAAATTTTTGATCGTTTTCACTAACATTGCCAAAGAAAAATAGTAATATTCATTTCTTCAATATCCCTGTCTGGACATTCCACTTTATTTCCAGGACTTAATACTTTCCATCACCGTTGTTGTGCTGCTGTTGACAGCAGTCCGCAGGACAAGCTATTATCCTCTGTTGCCTTTGAAACAGCAAAAGAACAATGGCGGCACTGGTGCTTAAAATAGATAACTAGCCTTCGCCCGATGGGTCAGGCCAGATGGTCCAGGTTTATTAATCATAAAAAAAATATTTAACTTATATCCATATTCAATAAACTATTTTTCTCTAAAGATTACATAGAAATTTAAACTAGTGGGACTATAATATAAATTAAACTTCATATTTATTGCTGCTGCTGTTGACACCAGCAGCACAAGTACTCCTTAAGGACTATTCAACGTTTTTTTAATAATTTATTTTCAGTTTTTAAAGCCCTTCTAATAGTTTTCTCATTACAATTTAAAGATTTAGATGCTTCTGTAATACTAGGATATTCACCATATACTGTGTAATTTAAATTATATATTATTAAGGATTTAGAATTTTTTTTCATATTTAAATTAGCTTTTTCAGAATAAGAGGGTTTTTTTCTAGTCTACATTAGCTCATTTTTTCTATTGTTTCTTTACTAAATATCTTATTTTTATTTAAATTACCTATTTTAAGACGACGTTCTATACTGTAATTAGACATCATATTTATTCTAGTCATCCCGTCAGGGGTATGTTTATAACCAAAACTTGAGCCTGCTTCTGTTAATATATTATAATTAGGTAACAAAGATTTTATATAAAAGTCCTCTAAATCTAATAAAATTTTATTATTCTCTTTAGTTACTACTATATAAGGAAATAATTCTAATATAATAAAAGCAAATTGAGAGATATTATAATTTCTTACAGCTGCTTTAACTATTTTACTCCCATGAAAATTCACTAAATGATTAGAAAATCTAGCAAAAAATCTATTAGTAGAGGCTGACCCTATATAATCTAGAGTAATTTTATTTAATATTAAATATATACCACTAAGATTTAGAGTCCGAGGGACTGATTTAATCTTTTTCTGTGTAGAATCCAATTCTAAATTTTCATATATATATACTGGATTTAAATTTTTTTCTTTAAAGAAATCAGTTAATTTTGTACTATTTACTAATGTATTTAAACCAGGATTGTTTGTTAAATGAGAACATTCCTTATTTAAAGGTTTAACTAAGCTAGAATTAAATCTTTTAAATGTTAAATTTGTTAAGTTTGTTATGTTTGTGCTTGTACGTCGCAATAAAATATTATTACTGCTTTTACTTTTAAAAAAATGAAATATTTAATTTAGATCATTTTGGGCTATGTACATAACCCAGGAAAGCTATCAAAGATTCCCCATAATTCATACTTATTAAGTAATACCTCGAAATTATGGACCTGTACTATATCAAATTGTTAATCCCCAACCTTCCAAGGTCTTTCTAACAATTCTCTCTTATAGCCTTGTGTAAAAAAAGAATCTTCCGACTGTACATTAAGCATCATTGCAGATACCCACGAGTGACCCAGTCTGTAGCGATTGTGTAAACAACCGACGGTCTAGAAACAGATATAATTCCTTTGACCGTTTTCACTCATATTGCCTGTTTCCTTAGCTTTTTCCCTCCTTTTTCTACAAACAAAATTTTCCTGTCCCCTGCTTCAATAGGAGCAAGAGAGGGTCTTATCTGGGACAATTTATATGACCAGAACCTCATTTAAAGAATAAAGGAAGCAACTAGGTGATAGATAAGCTAATGGAAACAAATACCTCTTTCAAGGTATTTCAATACTTCTATACCAAATCTTTCAATATACATTTTTTTATTTGCCCTAGTATTGAGACTTTATAAAATATGACTTTTTTATTTTTTATAAATAGCCTTTTAATTTATATTCCATTTCAGGTATAATATAAGGCCCTACTATTTTAGCTAATAAAGGCATAGATTCTTTCCAAATAGAAATGCGCCACTGATCAAAATGTCCCGTCTTAATAACTTAATAACGCTAGTTCTAAATCCATATTTATTAGATAATATTAAAGCTAACATTTGACATTCTTAAAAAGTAAAACTATTTGTAGCAATAAAAATTCTTGCCTATGCAACCCCTTTTGCTCTGAAGAGGAACCATTTTGCATTTGTGCATTTGTGCATTTGTGCTTTTGTGCATTTGTGCTTTTGTGCATTTGTGCTTTTGTGCATTTGTCACTTATCAAATATTTTTCTTTTAATAAATTGGAAGTATTTATAAACTTTTTAATAGTATTTCTAGATATTTTTAATTTTACAGCAGCCTCTCTTCAAGAAGAAAATTAATAATTAATAATTAATAATTTACTTTTTTACCCTTACTCAAACGATTAAAATTAGCCGTACCTTTACTTAGTTTAGATTTAAATTCATCTGTGAATTGTTTTGAATTTAATTCGTTCAAATGTTTTTTCAATTTAAATTTTGTTCAGGTGTTAGAATTCTATCTTTCATTTTTTGTTTTGTTTTTTTTTTTCAAGTAGAAGCAGAATGTTTAAAGCCTATACTAGAATATGCAAATTCTAAAATATTATATTCAAGTTTTAACAAGTCCAAATAATACTGCTCTCTGTCCATTAATAGTTCTTTTTCGCAATATTCTAATATTTCCAATTTAAAAACTGAATACCCATTATTTAATAAAGCTTTATTGATCAACATATTTTTTTTTTGGATCACTTATATAATTGTAATTATAGTAATTAGAAAATCTTTTTTTAAATTACTACTAGAACCTAAATAACTTTTGCCATTATAAATATGAGTCCATCTATAAATTCCAGATTTATCAGCATTGTATTTAATAGCTAAATCTTTACAAATATCAGCATTTTCATAAATTTTTATTGGATAGATAGACTCAGAAGCAAATTTATCTGATATATTTTTATTAGATTTTAAAAACTAGATAAAGAATCTTTATTTAATAAAAATGAAAATTCAAGAGGCATATGTGGATATGTGGATATGTGGATATGTGGAGCTATAATTTTACTTAAATTTAAAAAAGAAGAATTTTTAATTATAATAGAAATTTTGCTTTCATATTTTCTATTTAACATAATGTCAGATTCTATATTATATTTATTTAGAAGTGCTTCTTTAATTAAATTAAATTCAGAAATATTTATAAAGTTAGTTTCTTTCTTTAAAGAAAGATTTAAGGGAGAGAGTTAAAACTTCATTTTCTTTTACTCCTGTTTGCATAACTAAGTGAGCTAAACCGATTGGTGTGAGAAAATCAGAGATAAAAAAGTTCCTTTTTTTTTGCTATACCATTTTCAATAGTATAAAAAGAATCATAAATCCAATTAAAACTAGTAAATGTGAAAAGAGTTAGTCTATAATTAAAACGGTTTTCTGGTTTTGAAAAAGTCAACTTTCCCCCATAGGCCTCAAAGCCAAAGAGGCAAAGGCTCTTGTTTTTTTGCAAAGCTTCGATCATAAGAGTCCAGAATTGGATTAGCAATACTTCTAGATACTTTTCAACCGGAAATAGTCCGTAGGTAGCGAAGCAACCGTAGGAATAGTAGATACGTTGTTTTTATCTTTTTTTTGATTAAATTAGAGATAGGTCTAGCACAATAACCTAAATTATAAAAAATAAAGTTAAAAATTGAATATAACTACTATTACTTACATATGCTATTTGAAAACGAGTACTATTATAAATTTTACCCTTAATAGTATCAGCCCAAAAATCGCCTAACATTCCACAAATAATAACATCTAATGTTTCTTTATTATGGGGACCTATCCTAAGAATAGCTTTAGTTCTAGATTTGTTCAAGGGCAAAATATTAGATAAAATAGGATTAATATAAAAAAATCAATTTCACAATTTGGCCAAATATTAAAAATAGCCATCATAAGCACTAAAATTATAACTCCGATAGACCAAACTAAAACCCTAGGTGCTAAATAGGATCCATAATATAAACCTCTACCTATATGAGCATATACAAAAATAAAAAAGAAAGAAGCAACATTAGCGTGAGTATATCTTATTAACCAACCATTGTTAACATCTCTCATAATCATTTTGTTAGAAATATGTACCACCTATTAACTTATAATATTTATTATAGGATTTCTCTAGATAACTTTGGCTTAAAAAGTTAAATAGATTGTGGTGCAGAATAAATTGTGTATCGACCTCCAATTATTTTACCAGTATCAATAGTACGTCTAGCTGCTATACTTGTTCTTGAGTAACCAATAGCTTCCATTGCATCACCATAAGTTGTGAAAGGATGCGGAGCTAGAGAATTTAATAATACTCCATTTTCATATACCCAAATATTTCGTTCTTTAACTAAACGAGCAAAAGCTTGTGCTAAATTAACGTGACGCATTTCTGGAGTTAGTTTTACAGGTAAGGTAAGTTCTAATACTTTATTTACATTTTCTAGACTAGGTTGGCTAACTTTGTTTATGTTTTATGTTAGTACTATATCGTCCATTGTTAGTGTATTTAGCAATTTCTGATACTAAATTAAAACCTTCTTTCAGGTAAAAATAACCTAATTTATGTAAATGTAAAGCAATACTCCAGAAATAAAAATCTACTCCTTTACGAGTTTGAAAAGGCATATCTAGTAAAAAGAAGATTAAATAATCATATAATGCATCGATATTAGTAATAGATATCACATATACTGTATTATTTGAATGCAACGTGTTATTGACAACAAGTGGCAGACTATTTAGACTAAAGGTAAAACCTTGAGCTAAAGATTATAAATACAATGCAATACCTTGAAGTACCATTAAGCTTTTAGTATGCTGACCTATTTGCTCGCAGAGGTATGGACTTAAGTTTTAAACCCAAAACTTCCTTCCCCCCCGTCAGGGATGAATCCTAGTAACCAATAAGGATTAACTTTTAAAGTTGGAATTAATAAATAGTTGAATACAGTTCGTCTAGAATTCATATTATTCTTAATACTACTGGTAACAGCTCAATTTAGTTTAATATTGTTTACTCTTGTAGTTTTATTCCCAGATAAATAGTTTATTACTAATTTAAAATCAAGATAATCTAATCATTTACTAGTAAAAAGATTGTAATTATCTAATAAAGGTAATAATACATTTTGCAAATCATGAGTATTAGAAATTGAGAATAAGCAATTTGAACCATGAACACTAATATTTCCCACCCCTAAAAACTCTTTGATTTTATAAAGGATAGCAATATCATCAATATGTAATCTTATACGAAATATTGCTCGTAGGTAATTACGATCAAGAATGGCCTGAGGGCTACCTTCTCCATCTATAAAACCTGATAATCAAAGTGAGAATTGATTTCGATCCATATCCGAGGGTACTTTTCTATTGAATATTTTGTAAACTAAGGGTATAACACTTAAATTATTCTTCATATTATCAACCATTTTCAAGGCTGATCGGACTATATTATCTCTCTATTTTATTTGAGAGCTCTACGTGTAGTCTCTGAGGATCCTACTTAAAAAGAATTTGTTTTCTTCTGTTGGTTTCCTGCTGATTGCCCAATATTTAGGATTTTTACTCCTACCACCCATAAACATATGGGGATTTAAAGTATAAAGGTATTCCAGCATATAGTAGAGTTTAGAGAACACAATAAGAGTTATTTTTATGTTCTATACTATTAAAAGCAAAATCAACATTGGGTGTATAGTTGGATCGAGAACCCGTACCGTTATTAAACTCTTTAAATAAGGACTTTAACTGGCAACGATTTCTCTTCCACC
>Ga0193692_1000100_pt1 | contig 19329 bp, 15 predicted proteins | sample L3a1metaG_FD_144917 | JGI IMG/M metagenome (GOLD analysis project Ga0193692, IMG submission 144917) | Soil microbial communities from a riparian zone of the East river system, Colorado, United States - L3a1 | ecosystem: Environmental > Terrestrial > Soil > Riparian zone | place: USA: East River... | reverse complement strand
GGCGAGCGTCGGCTGCTACGCGATAAAAGGCGTTAGCGGAAGAGCCAGGCGAATTCGCGGGAACGTTCCAGGACGGGGGCGGTTTTGGGGTCGGAGCCGGGCTGCTTTTTGTTAAGGAGTTCTTCGCAATCTTTGAGGGCCTCGCGGGTGGCGTCATCGTGGGGAACAATGTCGAGGGCTGCGCGGAAGAAATGGAGCGCTTCCTGTGGGTGGCCGAGTTTCATCTGGCAAGCGCCAACGCCTTGTAACGCGCCGTAGTGCCGCGGGTTCAAGACGAGCGCACGGCGAGAATCGGCGAGTGATTTGTCGATTTCACCGAGATGCCAGTAAACTGACGCGCGCTGATTCCATGCTTCTGCAAATTTGGGAAAATTCTCGACGAGCCGATCGAGGATGATGAGGGCCTGCTGAAATTGTTCCTGTTCAGCGGCGACGTAGGCTTCCTCGGCCTGGCGGCGGGCTTCAGGACCGGCGGCATTGAACCACATAAATTCGAGGGCTTTGCGCGCGACTGCACGGGTGGGGGCGGCGTCGACTTTGATACCGGCGAGGAGCTGACGTTCTCCGCCGAGCTGGACGAGCATACTGGCGGCGCGGAGCCGTTCCTGTTCGCTTCCGACGAGAAGCCGATGATAAACGGCTTGTTTATACCAGGGAGTGCGTTCGGCGAAATGGACGCCTAAATAGACTGCCGAGCCAACGACAGTGACGAGGTAGATCGCACGCAGGAATGCCAGGATGATTCGCTTCACGAAACCAAGGTAGGCTCCGGAAGGCGCGCCCGGAATAGGTGCTTCTACGAGGCGGGGGGGCCGGGGTTCTACAGGAGGTTCGCGGCCAGTTCGGCCAATTCGGAACGTTCGCCCTTTTGCAGTTCGATATGTGCGGCGATCGATTCGTCACGGAACTTGCTAATGACGTAATTGAACCCGTTTGAAGAGGAATCGACGTAGGGATTATCGATTTGGTACGGGTCGCCCGTGAAGATGATCTTGGTGCCGTGGCCCACGCGGGTGATGATGGTCTTGACCTCCAAAGGAGTGAGGTTCTGGGATTCATCAATGACCATGAACTGGTTGGCGATGCTGCGACCACGGATATAACTGAGCGCCTCGACAACGATGCTGCCGGAGCGCATTAGATCGTTGCTGCGGCGATGCTCGTGGCCCATGTTCAGGTCGCTCAGCAATTCGAGAGCATCATGGATAGGCTGCATCCATGGGCTGAGCTTTTCTTCGAGTGAACCGGGCAGAAAGCCGAGTTCCTTGCCCATGGAAATAGTAGGACGCGCCACGACGAGCCGGCGGAATTCGCGGTCGAGAACAGTGCGTTTCAAGCCCGCGGCCATGGCCATGAGCGTTTTACCTGTGCCCGCCTTGCCCATGAGAGTGACGAGCTTAATGCGGTCATCCAACAAAGCATCGAGCGCGAAGTGTTGTTCACGATTGCGCGGTTTGATGCCCCAAACGCCTTCGCGCGCGTCGACGATGGGGATGAGCCTGGTACCGGTGGCGTCGACCTTAGTGAGGGCGGTGCGCTTCGGATTCCCCTGCTCGGTGAGCGTGCAATATTCGTTGGGGCGGTAGGTTTTGCCGCCGTTGAGCTCCAGTTCGCTGTTGGAACGGAAGGCGAGCATCTTTTCCGGCGGCACGGAGAGATCAAACATGCCGGTGTAAAGGTCCTTGATAAGGACGCGGTCGCTTTCGTAGTCCTCAGCCTGGAGGCCGAGCGCATCGGCCTTGATGCGGAGATTAATGTCCTTGGTGACAAGAACCGTTTTTGTTTTTGGCTCGGCCTTTTGGACATGCAGAGCCAACGCAACGATCTTGCTATCGACGGTTTTGGTGCCGACGACGACCTGGCCATTTTCGCCAGGTTTCTGGAAGACGACCTTGAGCCGGCCTCCGGTGGAAAGCGGAACACCATCGCTGAGACGGCCCTGGCTGCGGAGGCCGTCGAGCATGCGGGAGAAGGTGCGGGCGTTCTGGCCGCGCTCGGTGGATTCGCGCTTAAAGCGATCGATTTCCTCGATCACTTCAATAGGGATCAGGACGCAATTGTCATCGAAATAGAGAACGGAGTTTGGATCGTGGAGGAGAACATTGGTATCAAGAATGTAATTTTTCACGCGAGACGTCTGCGTATTTGAGTTTGGTCATCCGCTCGTGCCAGCGACTCAAACGGGAGTGCTCAACCGGGAGACGGTAGTGACCTGAGAAAAGAAAATTGGCCAGCATGCCCCAGAGATCGAAATCCACAAAGTGCGGCCGTTTTTCGAGCAAGAATGCGCGAGTCCCGAGCATCTGTTCGAAGGGGAGCAGTTTTTCCGCCAACTGCGTTTGTAATTGCGATTGTTGGGCTTTCCACTGTTCGAGGCAATGGCGGCCGAATTTCCGTTCTTTGTGACGGATATAAGGGAGGCGTTCTGCCCGAGGCACAAAGTCCTCGTAATGTGCATCATTCAACCGAAAGGTCAGGCCTTCGACATCGTTTTCGATGTATTGCCACAGGAGCCGCTGCAGGCCATCCCATTCCCGCGGGAAAAGACCGAGAGACAACTCAGAATCGATGTATTTGGCGAGAACCTGGGAATTTTCGTCGGTCTCGAACAGGACCTTATTGCCATCACGCAGGGTGGGAACGCCGTAATAACGCTGGCGTGAGAGTTTCCAAACGAGGGAGCGATCGGAGGGCGGAATGTTAACGATTTTGAAGCGTTTTCCGGAGAATTCGAGAATTCGCTTCTGAACCAGGCAATAAGGGCTCCAAGGAAACTGAATCAGCTCAATCACCGATCTCCTCCGCGCCGCGGGCTGCTCCAGTGCAGATTAACTGTCACTTCCCGAGACTATGAATTTTGTCTGGAGGTGACAAGCTGAGATTCGGAAAAGAGCAGCCTATTTTTTTGAAATTGGAGTCGGTTGGAACTTCGGTGCTTGCAGTCGCGAGAGTTCATTTGTAAATGAGAAATTTCGCCCGCCGCTGTTTGAACTGTTCGAGTCCGGCCGACCAGCTTTTCTTAATGTCACCCAAAGGCTTGCCGGCTTTGATGGATTCCAGAGTGGTTTTGTGTCCGAGCAATCGATCGAGTTTATCGATTTCGATTTGTTGCGGATAGGAGCGATAGAGGATTGCAGCGATGCTAATGCCGATGTCCACGACGTCGCACCGATCACGGTCGGTCAGGAGAATGGAGACGCCGCCGCATTGCTGGCCTTTGAATTTGCTGTCCGTGGGGGTAAAGCGAATGGGCACGAAGCGAACGCCACGCAGATGAAGTTTGTTGAGTTCCGCGGCGAGGTGAAGGTCATCGATGTAGGGGGCACCGACCAATTCGAAGGGTGTGCCGGTACCGCGACCGACCGAAAGCGCCATCATTTCAAGCACGCCAACGCCGGGATAAAGAATAGCTTCAGTCAGACTGCGCATGTTGGGTGAAGGGTTTGTCCATGGAAGCCCTGTTTCATCGAACCACTGGCTACGCTTCCATCCTTCGAGCTGCACAATATGAAGATCGACGTTTATTTTGCGTTCGGCTTTGTACATCTGTGCCAACTCACCGATGGTCATGCCATAACGAAGGGGAATCTCGTGAGCGGCAACAAAGCTGGTTTTGGCCGTGAGGACGGGCCCTTCGATGGATACGCCATTGATCGGATCAGTGCGGTCGAGAACAACGAATTGAATCCCGGCTTTGCCGGCCGCTTCCATGCAGAGGCCCATTGTTGCCGTGTAAGTATAGAAACGGCAGCCGATGTCCTGGATGTCGAAGATGAGGGCATCGAGGCCTTTGAGCTGCTCGAGCGTTGGCGCGCGATTGGTGCCGTAAAGGCTGAAGACGGGAAGGCCGGTGCGTTTGTCGGTGGTATCGGCGATGAGTTCATCGGCGGCGCCATAGAGGCCATGCTCAGGGCTGAAGAGCGCTTTCAACTGAACTTCGGGATGCTTTAGCAAGAGCTCGATCGTGGGCTGACGTCGACGGTTTCGTCCGGTGTGGTTGGTGACCAAACCGATCCGCTTGCCTTTGAACATGGCAAAGCCATTTCGCTCGAGAACATCGATGCCATTCAGCGGTTCCGTGGTGATATTAGTGCTTCCGGCAGCTGGAGGAAGCGCGCCAACAACGGCGCCGAAGTTGAAATCAACGATGCTTTCGGCAATCAAGGTGCCGAGGGCTTTTTGAAGAGGGAGCACATTTCCCTTGCCATCGGGGTGGACCCGATTCGAAAGAAAGACCCAAAAGGTGCGGGAGAATGGATCGATCCAAATCGAAGTGCCGGTAAAGCCGGTGTGGCCAAAGGAGCCGAGCGGAAAAATATCGCCGCGCGGACGGCTGTATCCGGAGTCGATATCCCAGCCGAGGCCGCGTCGAGCTTCGACGGCTTCAGGGCTCTGAACGGTGGTCATTAGCTTCACTGTGGCGGGCTTGAAAATGCGGACACCGTCGAGCTCACCATGATTGAGCATCATTCGGGCGTAGCGAGCGAGATCGGTGGCGGTACTGAAAAGGCCAGCGTGGCCAGCGACTCCGCCCATGCGGCGAGCCGTGGGGTCATGGACATGGCCGCGAAGGAATTGAGCGGAATCCTTCTCACGTTCGGTGGGAGCGATGCGGGCGCTTTTTGCAGGAAGAAACCCGGTATCGGTCATTTTCAGCGGTTCGAATAGTTCGGATTTCACGAAGGCATCCAAGGTCTTGCCGCTGACACGATGAACGATTTCGCCGAGCACCAGGAAGTTAATGTCGCTGTAGCGAAAAAACGTGCCGGCGGGATTGATCGGCTTCTCGGCACAAGCAAGCTCGATTCCTTTTGCGTAGCCGGACCAGGGAAAGGTGAGGGAAACATCCGGAGCGAGCCCGGAAACATGAGTGAGCAAGTGACGGACGGTGATCGGCTCTTTGCCGTTGGCCTTGAACTCAGGGATATAAGTGGCGGCGGAATCGTCCAGCTTTACCTGAGCGCGCTCGACAAGAAGCATGATGGCCGGAGTGGTCGCAACGACTTTAGTGAGGGATGCGATGTCGAAGATGGTGTCTTTCGTCATCGGCTCGGATTGTGGAGCGACAGCGCGATCGCCGTAGGCCTTGAAGTAGCGGTTATTTACATGCTCGATCCAGACAACGACACCGGGAACTTTCGTTTCTGCAATGGTTTGGTTGATCTCGTCGTCGATGCGGCTGAGATAAGCGCGATCAAACGGTTCTGCGGCAGATGCCCGAAGCAAAAGGGAGAACAAGAGCGGGGTGGAGAAGCGGATGAAATGTCGCATAGTCATCGGCGGATGGGGACAGGGTACGAGAGCTATGGTGAAACGGGAATGAAAAACGGCTGTGCAACATGGGAGGGCTTTGCTAACCAGTAGGTATGAGTTCTCCTCTGACGGATAAATGGGTGGTGATTACCGGGGCTTCGAGCGGATTCGGCGCGGCGGCGGCCGTAGCGTTTGGCAAAGTTGGCGCAAAAGTACTACTGGGCGCGCGACGTATCGATCGATTGAAGGAAGTAGCCGGGGAGGCGAAAAAGGCCGGAGCAAAGGCAGCTGAGGTAGCGAAGCTCGATGTCTCGCAGACGGCGAGCGTAGATGAATTCGCGAAATGGGTGCGATCGATAACGCCGAAGGTGGACGTTTTGATCAACAACGCGGGCGGCGCGATGGGACTGGACAAAGTAGCTGAAGCGAAGGATTCCGACTGGGAATTCATGATGCAGACGAATGTTCTGGGCGTCCTGCGGATGACTCGCGCCCTTCTGCCGGCGATGACGAACAATTCCGGCAGTTCGATCATTAATATCGGCTCGATCGCGGGACGCACCGCTTACGAAGGAGGGGCCGCTTATTGCGCGGCCAAGGCTGGCGAATTGCAGATTACCCGGGCGCTGCGCCTGGAATTGAGCGGCACGGGAGTGCGAGTGAGCACACTGGATCCGGGATTTGCCGAGACTGAATTCTCGCTGGTGCGCTTCAAGGGCGATGCAGGCCGAGCGAAAAAAGTATATGAAGGGATGATTCCGCTAACGGGCGAGGACATTGCCGAAACGCTCGTGTGGATGGCGAGCCGCCCGGCGCACGTCTGCATTGACGAGATGATCATTAAGCCCACCGACCAGGCGGCAATTCACAAGGTTTATAGACGGACAGCTTGATCACCGCCGTCCGGCTGTGCGGGGCGTCGAGACGACGTCTCCGCATGGATTGCGAAATGAATTCACAGTGACGCGAAAAGTTTTTTAGGCGTCAACCTCCCGAGTTTTACAAAAGCATTCGCGCCGAGTTGCGCAGGCAACCTACGATTTTCTACGGAGGGAATGATGCCTATTTGCAGCGAGGAGCTTAGGGGACATTGTATGACTGGAGGATCATATGATGGGAGCAGGAGAGACAATTCGCCGTTATATTGTGCAGAGCGCGACGAAACGCTTTTTAATGGCGACCGGGGAATGGACTGAAGCGATCGAGAGAGCGATGGTATTTTCCAGTTTCACGTCGGTGTTGCGAGCGTGTCGAGAGCACGGCTTGAAGAACGTGGAGGTGCTAATGCAACCAATCGGGAGCACGGCGGGCGTGCGAATTCCACTGAGGTGTTAGGTCCAGGGAGAGTCGACCCTATACCTTTTTTCGCCGCTTCCTGACATGAGTGTCAGATGAACTGGTTTTCCGCGGCACGAGTTAATGCAGCGCAACTAGAGAACGTTCAGGCAGTGAGAACTGTGAAGGTCCAGCTGGAAAAGTTGCGCGATCGGATGCTTGAGACCGAAAAGACTGCGGCCTCGGTGCAAGCCTTGCTACGCGAAATCGGCTCGCAGCGGCAACGGCGTGAACTGAATGCAACCGCGCCCGCGACTGAAGCGTGACGGTTCGAAAACTTCCATACGTTTCCGGTGATTCAAACGCTTCCCCGTAAAGTCAGCGTTCGCCAAGTAGGCTCCGACTTCGGTCGCCGCTGATTGAGCGGATCAATTCGTAATGAGCGCTTCCATCATCGGATGACGAAACTGTTCCGTTGAACCGACGTGATAGAAATGTTTGCGCGCCAGCAGACGGAACCGTGGATCGCTCCAGTTCTGCTGGATGGAGTCATTGTTTCGAAATTCATTGCTGTGCCACGTCGAAAGGATGAACCGGGCAGGCAGTTTCTTCAGAAGCCCAGCAAGCGTCGATTCGTCTTCTGTGGACCAGGAATTGAAATAATCAACGTGGCGACCGGCATAGGGGGGATCGGCGTAGATAAAGTCGGCCGGCCCAACGGAAGTGAGCGTTTGGCGAAAATCCTGAGCCACGAATGTCCACTCGGAAACCGAAAGCACTTCTGCGACACGCCGAACCTGATTCGTGATCTTCGTAACATATGCCCTGGTGAACCGATGCGGTTTGTGGCCGAACGGCACATTGAATTTGCCTGCTCGATTGAATCGCATTACGCCATTGAAGCAGGAGCGATTGAGGAAGAGAAAATCGACGGAGGTCGGAGCCGCGTTGAATCGATCTCGAACGGTGTAGTAGTAGCGCTCCCCTAACCTTCTCAATTGTTCGCCTTCCTGAGTGAGGAAATCTTTGACGAGCGCAGGAGTGATGGAGCCGCTTTGGACTTCCTGATAGAGGCGAATGATATGGAGGTTTGTATCGGCAAGTAATGCGCGCTTCGGTCGAGCATTGAACGCGACAACACAGGAGCCACAAAAGGGTTCCACCCAGCGTTGGAATTTCCGGCCGTCGATGAGGCGGCTGATTTCAGTGACGAGCTTCGTTTTAATTCCCTGGCACTTGAGTGGCGGGACAAGGATTGGACTGGTCTGAGTGCCCTTGAGAGAAGCTGCGGACATGGGAGCGCATCATGATCACGGGATTCGGTGAGGACGAGCTTAATCAAGCGCGTGAGAACGGCGTGATTCCGGAATGTTACAAATAGGCGGGAACAAGCGGTGGGCCTTTAGTTCCATAGAGGGGAATCGCTGCGTCTGTCAGCGTCCCTAGCTGAATGCGTACCATTGAACCGGAACAACAACTTGAAAGCGCGCCGCGGCGGATCTTTGCCACCACTCGTTGGAGTTTGGTACAGGCCGCGGGCGAGGACGGATCGGAACCGTCCGCCGAGGCGCTGGAAACGCTTTGCGACGCGTATTGGTCTCCCATTTACGTGTACGTGCAACGAAAAGGGTATGGGCCAGACGAGGCCAAGGACCTGACGCAGGAATTCTTTTCGCAACTGATCGCCAAGCACCAATTGCGGCTCGCGGACCCGAACAAGGGGAGATTTCGATCATTCCTGCTGTCGGCGTTGCATTTTTTCCTTGCGCGCGAATGGTCTCGAGCGCATCGCCAAAAGCGGGGCGGGCATTATCGATTTGTGTCGCTGGACCAGCCGCTGTGTGATGATGGCCTTCGATTTGAGCCTGCGGACAAGGAGACACCGGACAAGCTTTTTCAACGGGATTGGGCACTGACGGTCCTGAGGCAGGCGATGACGGCACTGGAGGATGAGTGTGCAACCGCCGGCAAGGCCGAATTATTCCAGGAGCTGAAGCCGATCCTGTGCGGCGAACGCGAGAGCAGCGCATACACGCGCATCGCAGAGCGCTTATCGATGAGCGATGGGGCAGTGCGTGTGGCGGTGCATCGACTGCGACAACGGTATGGTGAGTTGCTTCGGACCGAAGTCGCGCGAACGGTCGAGGCGGAGGACGAAGTTGAAGAAGAACTTCTTTCGTTGAGGCAGGCCCTGACTGAATGAACCGTTGAGTTGCCCTCAATGACAGGCACCAGCCATTCGGAAACGTGCGCGGAATGCGGCTCGCCGATTCCGACATCGATCGATGGCAATTGTGTGGTGTGCCTGCTGGAGCTCGGCGGTGGACCGAGCCGGGAGCAGGAGAATCCAACGGGGCGAGCTCGTTTGGATATTGGCCGCAGGCTGGGTGATTACGAATTGGTGGAGGAAATTGCGCGGGGCGGGATGGGGATCGTCTACCGGGCGCGGCAGGTGAGTCTCAACCGGCAAGTGGCTGTCAAAATCCTGCCTGGTGGCCAATTCGCGGATGAGACGTTCATTAAACGGTTTCGCCGGGAAGCAGAGGCAGCGGCGAGCCTGAATCACCCAAACATTGTCGCGATCCACGAAGTGGGAGAACAGGATGGGCAGCTCTATTTTTCGATGGAATTGATAGAGGGTCGCAGCCTGGCGGACGCCGTCGGAGATGAGCCCATGGGGGCACGACGCGCGACGCGCATGCTCAAGATGTTGGCTGAGGCAATGGCGTTCGCCCATGGGCGCGGCGTGTTGCACCGCGACCTGAAGCCATCGAATGTGGTGCTCGATGCCGGGGAGAAGCCGCACATCACTGATTTCGGACTGGCGAAGCGAGCGGATGGAGACACGGACCTGACGTTGACCGGCCAAATCGTCGGTTCTCCCAATTACATGGCCCCGGAGCAGGCGGATCCGAAGCTAGGGCCGACGACAGAGGCGAGCGACATCTATTCGCTGGGAGCGATTTTGTATCACCTGCTAACAGGCAGGCCGCCTTTCATGGGATCGACGGTGGCGCAGACTCTGCGCCTGGTGACGGAATGCGAGCCTGTGCCACCGCGACTGCTGCATCCGGAAGTGCCGCGCGATTTGGAAACGGTGTGTCTGAAGGCGCTCGAGCTTGATCCGAAGAACCGTTACCGATCGGCGGCAGAATTCGCGGAGGAGTTGGAACGATTTCTGAGTGATGAACCGATTCGCGCGCGCCCGAGCAGCTCATTCAAAAAACTGGCTGGTTGGTGCCGGCGAAGACCTGCGCTGGCGCTTTCCCTTGGGACGGCGATGACGTTGCTGCTGATTGTGGCTATCGGTTCACCGATTGCACTGATGCGCATTCGTGGCGAACGCGAGGCGAGCGAAAGTGCGAGAAGGGAAGAAGCCGTTCTCAGGAAACGGTCGGAAGCGGCAGAGCGGCAAGCGCGTCAACAGCTTTATACAGCCTTGTATCAGCAGGCGCATGCATCAGTCCGCAGCGGTGACGTGGGTCAACGGGTGCAGGCGCTCGACGCAGTGCGCCGGGCGGCAGCGATTTCCAACTCACCAGCATTGCGGCGTGAAGCAATTGCGGCGCTGGCATTGCCAGATTTGCGATTTGAAACGGCGATACCAGCAGGCCCGCCAATGACAATGAAATTGCTGAACCCGGGATTCGAGAAGGTGGCGGTATGCCGAGGCGCAGGCCCGATTGAGATCCGCAAGGCATCCGATTGGCGGCTTGAGGCGAACTTACCGGCGAGCACAAATCTAGAGGCACACGTAGGCCGGTGGAGTGCGGACGGACGTTACCTTGCAATTAAGCGCGATCGTTATTTCACAGGCGAGCGGGCGGAGGTTGAAGTGTGGGATGTTCCAGGGCGTGAACGCGTGTTGCTGGTGCACAATATGGCGAATAACGCATTCGCATTCTTTCCGGGTACGCATCGGCTGATGATCGGACAAGTGGCGGGAGGGATAACGACGTGGGATCTGGACAGACGAAGCCAAAGTGTACGACTGGAAGTGGGCGCCGGTGCGGTGCGACTGGATATTGCGCCTGACGGCGAACGTTTCGTATTGGCAACACGATCCGGGGAGACTTTCGGTGTAGCGGTGCGCGACTGTGCAACAGGAGTAATAAAGGCGTCTACCGTCTTCACGGATGCAGTGACAGATCTTGCATGGCAGCCGGGGGGAGAATGGATCGCGATAAGTGATTACGGGGGAACGGTGCACCTGATGAATTCACGGAGTGGTGAACTTCGGGCGTTGGGGTCGCACAAAGCCCAGGCTGCCAATGTGACATTCAGTCCCGATGGCGACTATCTGTTGAGCGGAGGTTGGGAAAGTGAACTGATTTGCTGGGACATGCACACGTTGCAGCGATCGTTAACAATAGGACGCTGTTACACGGCGCAGTTTCGTTCGGACGGGAAACAGTGCGCCCTTATCACCGATGCTGCGCTCGAACTCTATAAGTTTGAACGACCGATCTGCCGTGAGTTCGCTGAAGATTTAGGGAGGCGCTTACAGTATGCAACGTTTTCGCCGGGCGGCCGATGGGTGGCGGCGTCAGCGGACCAGCACCTCGGCGTGTGGGATTTGACGAGGCGAAGTCCGGGCGCGCTCGCGAAGCTGGGCGATGAAGGACGAACCTTCTTTTCGAGCGACGAAAAGAAGTTATTCGCCAGCAGCAGTGATGACAGATGCTCAGGCTGGCGCCTTGAGACCGGGACGAATGCAGCCGCAGCGTTGGTGCTCGACCGAATTGAACTATCGACGAATCAGACAGCAGGCTCTCTTTCGATCGCTTCGAACCTGATAGCGTTTACGGGCGCCAATGGCTCGAGAATTGTTAATGTGGAAAAAGCCGAGGAGGAAACGGCGTGCATCCCGACAGTTCGAGGGGTAAATCGACTTTCGCCTGATGGCCAATGGCTGGGAATCTTTCGTCCGTACAGCACATCGCTTTATCTTTACCGACTTCCCGATGTGAAACTGGCGAAAAAGGTGAAGGCGGCTGCCTATATCAGCGATTTCATATTTACACCGCAGGGGGATGAGATCGCGATTTCTTCACGAAAAGGCGTGGAGTTTTGGAACATTAAGAACTGGGCCCGGACGCGAGTGCTTACGAATTTTACGGGAATTGTTTTTTCAGGGGATGGCGGAACTTTCTGGCTGCGTAATGACCTTCGCACTGCCGGATTGTACAACGCCCGCACGCTGGAAAGCTTGCTGGAGCTGCCGAGCGGAGTTCTGCCTCTGGCTCTGAGCGCAGACGGACGCAAACTGGCAGTGAGCGTGAATTTTCGATACTTGCAGGTATGGGATTTGGAAGAGGTGCGAAGTGAGTTGAAGGAACTCGGCCTGGATTGGACAAGTCCGCTGTAGAAGCAGAGCGCGTTCCCTACTTCGGTTGACCTTACGTCATATCCAACGCTTCGTTACCGGTTGGTGACATTCCCAAAAGAACACTTCGCGAGCGCGCGAAGAGCGTTCCCGCTTTATCCCAAGCCTCAAAGGATTCGTTAATCCCTCTGTAACATTCCCGCGCAAACCGAGGATATGGATTGGAAGGGCGATCGACATGAGATCAGCCCGCTGAAACCGGCGCGCAGTAGCGCCTTAACAATGACAATGAAAGAATGACAACGAACATGATACGAACGAACCAAATTGGGAAATGGCTGCCCGCTTTGATTGGCATGGCATTGCTCGCAACCTCCTCCGGCAGGGCAACCGATAATCGCGCTCCAGCGGTGCCACCGCAGATTGCTATCGACACGAATCAAAAGGTTCACTTCCACGGCTTCGCCCGTGGGGTGCAGATCTACACGTGGGATGGATTGAGCTGGGGCCCTGCAGTGCCGGACGCCACACTCTTTGATGAAGAGGGCGAGGTAGTGGCGACGCATTTCGCGGGCCCCACGTGGAAGAGCAACAGCGGCAGCCAAGTGGTGGGAACTCTCGTACCGCCGCCGCTCCGAGTCACAGTAGATACAAATTCGATTCCGTGGCTGTTGTTGACCGCGGCGAGGGCGGAAGGTCCTGGGATTTTCGCGGATACAACCTTCATACATCGCGTGAACACGAGAGGCGGCAAGGCGCCTTTGGTAAACGGAACTGAAATCGGGGAGGTAGCTCGTATGCCTTACACGGCAGATTACTTCTTTTATCGGAGGATCAATTAAGTAACGGGACGCGAAGCGAGACAAACCAAAAAGTCAGGAACAATTAATTTAATACTTAGATGCAAATGAATTCACTTTTCGTAAAACTTCAAAAATTGCAGAGAGCCGGAGTCCTCGGGCTTGGGCTGCTTTGCAGCACGGCTGCCTGGAGCAAACCTTCCATTCAGAATGTCAGCGTGTCACCGACACCGATGGTCACCGGGTTGCCATTCACGATCGCGGTAACAGCGTCGGCGGACGTGACCCAGGTAACGGCAACATTTGATTTCCATCCGGGACAATCGCCGACGTTGCAGGTTCCGTTGACAAAACAAGGTGCTGTGTGGACAGCAACCAGCGTCGTCCCCGACGAGCTTCCCCTGAATTCCCATAAGGATGAAGCCAAGGTAAAGGTGACGGTGTTGGATCAGTCGGGCCAAAAGAGCGAGCAGGTGTTGCACCTCGACGTGAACGTGCCGACGATATCGGCGGTGTTCGCAGAGGGCATCCTCACGATCAGCGGCGATAACGATGATAATACGCTGATTGCCAGTCGCGACGCTGCCGGGAACATCCTGGTGAACGGGGGACTGCTGCCGATCATTGGCGACGTTTGCACGGTGAGCAACACGACGTTAATCCGAATACTCGGCCTGAAGGGCGACGACGAGCTGAAGGTAGATGATTCGAACGGGCCGATGCCGCCAGCGAATCTGTTCGGTGGCGAAGGCGATGACGCGCTTACGGGCAGCAACAATGATGACCTATTGGATGGAGGAGCCGGAAACGATACCCTTTTCGGCCGCGGCGGGAAAGATCGTCTTGTGGGCGGTCCCGGTAACGACACGCTGATCGGCGGCCCGGGAGAAGACGTAATGGTCGGAGGCGAAGGCGACGATCAGATCATTTGGAACCCGGGTGACGGGAGTGATGTGGTGGAGGGAGAGAATGGGACTGACACGTTGCTATTCAACGGCGCGAACATCAACGAATTCGTAGACCTTTCGGCCAACGGCTCGCGCCTGCGGTTCTTCCGGAACGTGGCGAATATCACGATGGATTGCGATGGAATCGAACAGGTGATCTTCCGCGCGCTCGGTGGGGCTGACACAATGACCGTCAACGATTTGACAGGGACATCGGTGAGCAATGTCGTGGTCGATCTGTTTAGTACCGCGGGAACAGGCGACAGCGCGGCCGACACGGTTATCGTCAACGGAACGCAGACGAACGATACGATTGTTGTAACAGGATCGGCGGCAGGCGTGGATGTTCTCGGTCTAAGCGCAAAGGTCAGGGTCGTGGGCGGCGAGCAGGGGCTCGATGAACTGGTCGTCAATGGATTGGGCGCTGCGGATGTCATTGATGCTTCTGCCGTGCAAGCGGGAGCGATCGATTTGACGCTTAATGGCGGTGATGGCGACGACGTGTTGATCGGCGGCCAGGGGAACGATCTCTTAAACGGCGGGCGTGGGAACGACACCGAATTCGGCAGAGCCGGTGACGACACCTTCCTCTGGAATCCGGGCGATGGAAATGACCTCCTGGAAGGGGAGGGTGGCCAGGATACGATGCTGTTCAATGGCGCCAACATTGCCGAAGAGATCGACATCGCGGCCAATGGGCAGCGTGTGCGGTTCTTCCGGAACGTCGCGAATATTACGATGGATTGCAATGGCATCGAGGTTATCCAGTTCAACGCGCTCGGTGGCGCGGACGCTATCAGGGTCAACGATCTGAGCGGCACCAGTGTGAGCATGGTGAACCTGAACCTTGCGCTCGCAGGAGGCACGAACGACCTCTCGGCTGACGTTGTGGCGATCAATGGCACTCAGTCCGATGACGTGGTGCATATCGGCGGCACGCCAGCGGGAGTGAGTGTCATCGGCCTTTCGGCGAGGGTGAATATTGTTGGGGCAGATCCTACCCTGGACCAATTGTTTCTCTTCCTGCTGGACGGTGACGATGTTGGGGAGGCCAGCGGCCTTCAGGCGGGCGTGATTGGGCTGACAATCAATGGCGGCCGTGGAGCAGACGTTCTATCTGGAAGCGCTGGAGCAGACACACTCCTGGGCGGCGAGGGCGACGACGTGTTGATCGGTGGCCCCGGGCTTGATGTGCTCGATGGCGGTCCGGGAGATAACGTCGTAATCCAGGACTAACCTGAAGCGTTCCACAGACAGGCCCGGGGTGGCGAAACTTCTCGCTGCCCCGGGCCGACAAAAGACGAAACCTAAACCTGAAACGGAGAACGAAACAGATATGCCATTAGTGAACGTAAAAATGCTCGAAGGCGTTTTCACGCCGAAACAAAAGCAAGAGATGATCCGCAAGCTCACCGACACAATGGTGTCGATCGAAGGTGAGAACATGCGCGCCGTGACGCTGGTCATTCTTGAAGAGATCAAGAGTGGTGACTGGGCGGTCGGTGGGAATGCTTTCACGACCGATGAAGTGAAAGCGCTCGCTGCCGGAAGTACAAAGAGCTAAGGAGGTACTGAGGCGCCTGCGGGTTGCAGTGTTCGCCCGCGGCGCCCAGTTAATTCACAAAGAGCCAAACTGAATTATGCCAGCTTCAAAAGAAGATATCGGCCTCAAGTACAAGATGAGCGACGAAGAGCTCGACATCCTGATGGCGCTCGCGCTTCGGCCATCCTGCGAACATTGTCAGAAGGCGCTCCCGGCCGATTCGCTGCAAGCACGGATATGTTCGTTTGAATGTACTTTCTGCGCAACATGCGTTGAGGAAGTCCTTGGAAATGTTTGCCCCAACTGCGGTGGAGGTTTTGCGCCGCGGCCCATTCGGCCGGCGCGGAACTGGAAAAATGGAAACTATCTCGGCGCGTTTCCAGCGCAGACCACGCCGAAGAACAAACCGGTCGACCTCCGGCTTCATGCAACGTTTTCGGCAGAGATCCGCAAGTTGGCTCCCAGGGACCGATAACAACTCCGAATTTTAACGATATGAATCCAGTGAATGCCTTTGCCCGCCTGTTAACTTTGACCTTGCTTGTATTCGTCGGAATCACAGCTTCGACGCACGCGCAGGAAGTACTGATTCCCGATCCCGGTTTGAATGCAGCTGTGCGTGACGCTTTGCACAAGCCAGCGGGGCCCTTGAGCCAACAGGACCTGCTCACGTTGACAAACTTAAGCGCGCGCAATCGAAACGTGAAAAGCATCGCGGGCCTGGAAATGGCGCGGAACCTGGTTTCGCTCGATCTCCAGATCAACCGCCTGACGAATTTTGTGCTCCCAGGCGAATTGACAAAACTAATGGCGCTGGATGTTAGCATCAACCCGCTCACTAATTTTCTGCTGCCGAGCGGACTCACGAACCTTCAATCGCTTGCCATTGAAGCGTGTGGACTCACGAATTTGACCTTGCCCGCGGACCTGACCGCATTGGCAGTGCTTGATCTCGAAAACAACCAATTGACCCGGTTCGATGCTCTCTCGAATTTGACTTTTCTTGTCGATCTGGATCTTGGATTCAACGCATTCACGAATTTTTCCCTTCCGAGCGGGCTGACGAAGCTCTCTTCGTTGTATTTTGCAGGGAATCCATTGAGAAGCATCACGCTGCCGCCTGACCTTCGAGGGATGATGGAGCTCAACTTATCGCAGAATCTGCTTGCGAACTTGAGTCTCCCAACGGGGATGACGAACCTGATCGAACTCAACCTTGCCTTCAATCAACTCACGAATTTGAGCTTGTCGGCCGACCTGTTCAGTTTGAGTGAGCTACAGCTGGATTTTAACCGTCTCAGCACACTCTCTTTCGCTTCGAATCTGACCAGGCTGGATAGCCTCCACCTGCGCGCGAATCAGATCACGAACTTCACTCTGCCAACCGAATTGGCTGGCCTGACCTATCTCGATCTCAGCACAAATCCCGTGAGCAATATCGTTCTTCCTGCAGGCATGAATCGTCTAACGACTCTTCGTATTTCTGAGAATCCGAACCTGACGGCCCTGACCTTGCCGGCAGGCCTCACCAATTTAACGGTGGTCAACTTGAGCGCGAATCAATTAACGAACCTTGTGCTTCGTTCTGACATGAATCATTTGGATTCGCTGAACCTCGGGGGAAACCGATTCACCAGCGTCACGTTGCCCCCTGGACTGAGCAACCTGACGGAGCTCTTTCTCACTGGAAATCAGCTGACTAACATTACACTGCCTCCGGATATGGCGCTGCTAACGGACTTCGGTTATCTGGGCAATCCGCTCGGGACATTCGTTCTGTCTGAAGTGACCGCGACAAATTTAGCCGGGGACGTGGCGTTCCTGCAGAACCAAGGCGTTAATGTGTTCACTTATCCTCTCACAATCAAAATCATCCGGATACGGCAGCCGATTGGAGCGTTCCAATTTGCGATCACAGGTCCGCCTGGGAATTACACGGTGCTCGGCTCTTTCGATCTGGAAGGCTGGAGTCCATTGATGACCGTGGTCAATAACGTCGGCGCCGTTGTGTTCACTGACGGGACGGCCCATCTTTCGACGAACAAATTTTACCGTACGCTCTTGCAGAGTCTTCCGACGAATATGGTGTTTGTCGGGCCGAACACATTCACGATGGGGAGTCCGACTATGGAACAGGATCGGGACAACAATGAGAGTCCGCAAACGACGGTGACATTAACCCGCGGTTTTTGGATCGGGAAATACGAAGTGACCCAAGGGGAGTATTTGTCGCTGATGAACACGAATCCGAGCTTCTTTGCCGGTGACCTGAGCCGGGCCGTGTCGAGCGTGAGCTGGCCTGATGCGACAAATTATTGCGCGAAACTGACAGAAAGAGAATTTGCCGCCGGACGGATTCCGACCGGCAGCCGGTTTCGTCTGCCCACGGAGGCTGAATGGGAATGTGCAGCGCGCGCCGGCACGACGACACGCTTCAGCTACGGAGATGATCCTAACTACACGAGCCTGACAAACTATGCATGGCTCTGGTCGGTGCCGGGCGCAGAACTCATTGTTCATCCAGTTGGACATAAACTGCCCAATCCGTGGGGATTGTACGATATCTATGGGAATGTCTTTGAGTGGTGCCAGGATTGGCTTGGTCCTCTTCCTGGCGGCGCTGTCGTCGACCCCACAGGACCTGATTCCAACCCGATCGGATGGAAAGTGGTGCGTGGCGGCGGGTACGACTTTGGCCAATCGGACTGCCGATCAGCCCGGCGCTTTTTCTTTCCATCGCATCCTTCACTGAATGATACGGATATCGGCTTCCGAGTGGTGTTGGTGAATGAGTGATCCCGCGCATGTCTAACCACATGAAATTCATTGAAGAGAGATGGCGAATCTCACCGCCTCGCCCGCAAAGGGCTCGCTTTGGGGTCCAAAGAGATGGTTTTGATGGGCGCTGTCCGCGTTCTCCTCGGACTGCATTGATCTATATCGTGGACGATGAGCCGGAGCTGACCCATTTGTATTCGCTCTTTCTCGAAGGCACTGGCTACAGCGTGCAAATGTTCAATGAACGGGAGGAGGCGCTTGCAAAACTTGAGGCCGAAGGGAGAAAACCTGACTTGCTGGTTATGGACTATTGCGGGCATTCGATTCCGTTCGACCAGTTTATGCGGCGCTGCATCGTTCTGCATTCCAGGCTCCGTGTTTTGATCGCGAGCGGCTTCGCGCCGAAGGAACTCTTTTTTGCCTCTGTAAAGCCCGACCGATTTTTGCAAAAACCGTTTACGGGTGATGAATTCGTGAAAGAAGTTCGAGCGGCACTTGCCGCACCGGTCTACAAATGTTGATACCAACTTTCTGGATTGCCGCGAAGTTCAGAGGTCACTGGACGCCGTTCCCTGCCTACTGTCCGAGAATGTTGCCAATGTTTCGATAGTAACCGGCGTAGAAGCTGACGACGCGGTAGGCAATCATGATGACGATCGCGAAGTAGATCAGCTTCGGAACCCATGAGGAGAAGAGTTTGAGGCGACGCGTGCCTTCATCCTGATAGTAACGCTGCAGGCGCAACAGGCTTTCATCAGTGCGGCCACTCATTTCACCAGTGTTGTACATGTTCCGGAACATTTCCGGAAACGCATGTGTGCCGGCGAGCGCTTCGGCGGGAGTAGTTCCGGTCTCGATAGCTGGGTGCCACGAAAGCACGGCCTTGCGCAAGGCGGGTGAACCGCTCGCGCTCGCAGCCAATTCCCACGCTTCGATGATCGGGACGCCGGCGTTGATTAATGCTTCCAGCGCGGATGCAAGCCGTGACAAAGCGAGGGCCCGCCGGGCAGACCCAAGAAACGGAATGAGGGCGCTGATTCGTTCCATGAATGCGCGCCATCCTTCGCCATGGCTGCCGCGTGAGGCGAAAAGAATCAGGAACACGATCGCATAGATCGGCACGAAAACGCTGAGGACCTTAGCGAGATAACCGATGATGTTTCCGGATAGGACCAGACTGGGAAGCGGCCCGATCAGGATTGCAAAATGGAACAGGAACGCCGGATAGAGGAGATCGTTGACGACCTGCCGGGCAATCTGCGCACGCTCCGTGTAATAGTTCGACAGCAGCTTGAAGCATTGAGGGAGTCGGCCGCTTCTCTCGCCGGCTTCCAGCAGGGCAGCATCAAATGTTGGGAGCCATTTCCCTGCGGCGTGCAATGACGTCGACAGCGTAGCACCATCGTG
>Ga0193692_1000099_pt1 | contig 19332 bp, 39 predicted proteins | sample L3a1metaG_FD_144917 | JGI IMG/M metagenome (GOLD analysis project Ga0193692, IMG submission 144917) | Soil microbial communities from a riparian zone of the East river system, Colorado, United States - L3a1 | ecosystem: Environmental > Terrestrial > Soil > Riparian zone | place: USA: East River... | reverse complement strand
TCTCGCATCCGGTGACGACGATGGCGAACGTGGCGATCGGGAACATGGGTGGCGCATGGGGTGCGATCTGGGCGTGGTACGCTTCGCATCCTGTGACCGTGCAGGTGAACGCCGATACCGGCAACATCTCCGCTGCGTGGAACCAGATTCAGAACTACTTCAACGGCCATCCGATCAGCGTCAAGGTCAACACCGTGCAAGGTACCGTCGCTCCGCCGGCCGTGCCTGGAGCGACGGCGACGGGTCGGGGAGTTGCCGCTAGGCCGGACGCGCCGGCCGAGTCCGGCGCCATGACTGCCATGGGACTCATGACCGCATCTGACGGTACGCTGCTGGCGGCCCCGGCTCCGGTGAGCGCTGGCAGGCCGGCTCCGACTGGTACGCCGAGCATCATCAACCTGAACGTGAACATGGCCCAGGGCACGAACGAGGCAAAGGTCATCGACCTGCTCAAGCGGTTCCAACGATCCAATGGGACACGCGTGCTTCCTCGGGGCTGAACGACATGGTAGACTGTTTCGATGGTCAATGCGAACAAGAAGGGTCGCGAAGCTGAGAACCGCGCAAGTACGTGGTTCTCAGTACACGGCTATCCCAATGAGCTGATCCGCTTGCAGGGCATCAATGATGCCGGCGACATGTGGTTGCCGTACATTGATACCCGCATCGAGGTCAAGAATCACGTCGCCGTTCTGAGTGCGATCAACGAGGCGATCAAGGACGTCTATCGTCTGGATGAGCGCTTCCCGTTGTCGAAGAACCGCGCCGTCGTGGCTCGTCCAGGTCAGCCCGTCAACAAGTGGTACGTGGTAACGACCGTCGAACGGGAGTGGCCACCGCTGCCGGAGAACGGCGGCTGGGTTCTCAGTGACGACGGATGGGAGTATCGTGCTCCGGCCGTCCTTCCCTGAGTGGGCGTTGGGTCTGGCCGAGGCCGCCAGCGTTCGTAGCGAGGACCCGTACGTGCAAGTTGGCAGCGTGGTCGTTGGCTACGACTGGACGGTGCTCGGCATCGGCTACAATGGCTTGCCGCCGAAGGTCGACATGCCGGAGAGCTGGTGGGACGATCGCGATGGGCGCCGGCCGTTCATGATCCACGCCGAGCAGAACGCATTGCGCACCGTAACCACGACTCATGCCGATGGCTTGCAGGTCGTCTCAACGCATATCCCTTGTGCGACGTGCATGTCATTGCTTGGCTCGTACAGAGTGAGCAGGGTATACTGGTCGAAGCAGCTCGGGTCCGCTCACGATCATGATCTCATCATGAAGGTCGCTGAGTTGCATGGCATTCAGCTACGACAGATCGGAGACAGCAATGGCCGAGGTGCATAGGCAGCACTTCATCGGTGATTCCCCGCAGGGCGCATTTACTGCTCGCGTTGAAATCATCCATAACAATGACGATAAGCAAAGCGATACGTACGACCTGCGTCGAGCACTCGATCGTATCGAGGAGTGGCGTCCGAGCGTAGGGTACGTGCAGCCCGCTGATATCATGCGTCAGGTGATGGCGCAGCAGCTCGAGATGCAGATCGGTTCCTTCGGCATCGATCCTCGATTCCTGCATGGCAAGTCCCGCGATGACTATGTTCAGGCGATGGCCTTGGCGCTGGTCGTTGAGATGGGCGAGGTCATGCAGGAAGTCTCGTGGAAGCCGTGGGCAACCGGCCAGTGGTTCCACCGCGAGGCGTATCTCGAAGAACTCATCGACGTCTTGCACTTCTGGATGAACCTCGTGCTGGTCGCGACGGACAAGCCCGAGGAACTGCTCGCCGCGTATCAGCGCAAGGCCGAGGTCAACGTCAAGCGTCAGGAGACGGGCTACACCGGCGAGAAGTGCCCGGAGTGTGGACGATGACGTACGACGACGACGAAGCCGGCAAGGCTGTTGACGACCTCACGCTCGCCACCACGCAACTCAACGAGGTGCTCGTGGCAGTTGGACGTCAGCCGCTGCCGCTGCCCCTTCGGGCAACACCCATCGGACCGTTCTTCGTGGCGCTGATCAAGCTCATCGAGAACCTCGCCGTTGATGCGGCGGCCCAAGCATGACGCCTGAAGGTCAGATCATCATCATCGAAGGGACGGATGGCACCGGCAAGTCGACCCTGGCGCGCGAGCTGGCGGCCATGGCGGGAGCCAGAACGGCCGTCTTCCACGCTGGTGCGCCGATGAACAAGGCGTACATCAACGAGTACATCTTGCCGCTCGTCATCGCACGAGACGGCTGGACATGCATCTGTGATCGTTGGCACCTCGGTGAGCCAGTGTGGTCCAAGGTGTTCGAGCGTGAACCGATCTTGAAGCGCGAGCAGCTGCACATCGTCGAGAAGCAGCTCGAGGCGTTCAACATCCAGATCACGCCGATCTATCTGGAGCGTGATCAGGCAGACATCGAGCACGAGCTCGCTGAGCGTGGTGATAATGTCGGTGCAGCGATCGAGGCGCTCAACATCTACGAGGATGTGATGCGCTTCTCGAAGTTCTACTGGACGCGGATGACGCTTCCCCAAGCGCAGGCCGAGTTGGCGAAGGTGGTAGAACGTGGAGAATGAGTACCACACGGCAGCCGAGGCGTTCATCGACATCTGCGAGCGTTTGCTCGTTGCAGAGGTCGTTCAGCCGCGTGGCCACGTCACCACCGAGCTGCTGGACGTCACCCTGCACATCGAGGACCCGATGTCGATCCCCTTCGACGTCGACGGCCGCGACCTGAACATGGCGTACGCCGGACTCGAGATTCTGCAACTGCTCGGGCAGACGCCGGCCGATGGTCTGGCTCGACGTCGGGCGAAGAACATCGCCGCCTTCCAAGATGCCGGCATCTCGTACGGGAACTACGGCGCGAGGATGCGTGGACAGCTGACGAACATCGTGAAGGAGTTGCGTGATGACGGAGATTCTCGGCGGGCCGTGGCCACCATCTACGACGGAACTCGGGACCTTGGTCAGCGGACCAGAGACATTCCGTGCACGCTCACGATACAGTGTTTCATTCGTGATGCAGCGCTCCACTCGCGTGTTTCCATGCGATCCAATGACGCCTGGCTCGGACTCCCGTACGACCTCACTCAGTTCTGCGCCTTGCACTGCGCTTTGGCCGAGGTACTCGCGGTTGCTCCTGGCCGGTACACTCATACTGTCGGCAGCATGCATCTGTACGAACGTGATTGGGAGAAGATCGAGGAACTCGGCGACGCGATCAGCAACCCGCAGATGAGGCTGTTCAGCCTCGACTCGCTGGACTGCTATTACCGGCTGCAGCAGCTCACTGAACGCTGCCAGGACATCCTCGACAACACGCTCGAGCCGGACACGAGGTTTGAGACGTGGCTACTTGCGGTGGTGCACAACGATGATTGAAGTCGAGATCATTGGTGGTCCTCGCGATGGCGAGGTGCACGCTTTGCCCGAGGGTGTGAACGTGGTCAACCTCGCCATGCCTACGCGGATCGATCGCATCCTCATGGAGTGCGACTATCCGTTACCGAGTTGCGATCCCGGCTACGTCCAGGTGAGCATGCCCGTCAAGCTGACCCGCAACGGGTACAAGGCGTACTGGAGAGAGCCGTCATGATGTACCCAATAATGCACGGAGCGCATATTGCGTTCTACTATGATCAGAGGCCGTTTCGAGGCCACCCCATTGACCCCGCTCATGCCGTGCTGACGGATGGCGAACGGCCGGTCATCGGTGAAGCGGTCGTCTGCGGGTTCTGCGGGAAGCAGCTCTCGCCGGCAGACCTCGTGCCAGCGGGAGGTTTCGCATGAACGGTATCCTTCGCGGGCCGGCTCACCCTGAGCAGTTCCGCCAGCAAATCGGCAGGTACGGTGATCGTCACTACGTGGACAACCTGCCCGGCGATCCGATCCATGTGCCTGACTCGCCTCGTCGGGTACTGCCGTCAATTTCGGTCATCAAGCAAGCATTCCCGAAGTTCCTCACCGACTGGGCAGCGCAAGCTGCTGCCACCTACGCCGTGGAGCACAGCTCGGCGTGGATGCTGTTGAAGAACGACGAGGCGATCGACCTCATCGCTAAGGCGGCGATCAGGGCACGGGATCGCGCGGCAAAGCGTGGATCAGATGTTCACGCACTCATCGAGCAACTCTCGTTGGGCATCGAGCCTGATTACCTCATGATCGATGACGCGATCAAGCCGTACGTCCCGTGCGTGCAGCAGCTCGTGAAGGACCTGCGGCTGGTGCCGCTCGTGCTCGAGTCCGTCGTGTTCAACCATGAGGTCGGGTACGGAGGGACGTTCGACTTCATTGGCGAGACGGTGCATGGCATCGGGCTGCTCGACTGGAAGACACGCGCCAAGACGACGAGGTACGATGAGGAGGCGGCCCAGGTCGCCGCCTATGCCGGTGGTGAGTACATGATCGTCGAGTCACCGCTGGGTGGTGCGATGCGAGCGCCGCTGCCTGACCTCGACTATCTCGGCGTCGTGGTCATCTCGCCAACCGGCTATCAGGTACACGAGGTCAACGAGGTTGATGCGTGGGACCTGTGGTGCCGGCTCGCCGACTTCTGGACGATCAAGAACAACGGCAAGTTCTACGAGGGCACGCTGGCCACGCCATTCGGCATGCCTGTCGCCGAGAAGCAGAACCTCATCGATCGGGTACGCGCGTTGAGCGAGCCTGCCCGCAAGTACCTGGCGGCCCGTTGGCCGGAAGGTCTGCCCACGCTGAAGCAGGACGTGACCGACTACGATCTACTGCGCATCGAGAAGATGGTCAGCGACGTGGAGACGAAGGACAGCGCCGCGTTCAACTACCCGCCGCCAGCGGACGAGGGCGAGGTGCTCGACATCTTGACGTTCCGCGAGATCGACAAGATGTACAAGACGCTCGACTGGCATATCCGCCAGGCCGTTGACTTCTGGCTCGATGCGGCACAGCCCGCTGTCAGGATGGGCAACTTCACACGTACCGTCCGCAGGTTCGAGATTCTGCGGATGATGATCTACCTCGCCGAGCTTTGTGATGGCGACACAGGGCGCATGGGCGAGGCGTACAACATGGTAGGGCTCGGCCGCATTACGAAGGAGGAAGCCTGCGAGCTCGCAAACGACTATCGTCAACAGATTGAACAGAAAGCACAAGCACAAGCATGAGCGATGAATGGGCTCCACGTAACGTGGAGGACGATGTCAACGACTTCCTCGAAGGCGGCGGCATACCGTCGGCACCCTTCGACAGCATCGGAGACAGCTGGGAGGGTACGATCGTGCGGCTCGAGAAGCAGCAAGGGCGTGACCTCGAAACGAAGGAACTGCAGACGTGGGACGATGGCTCACCGAAGTACATCATCCTGATCGACATCCAGACGAACATCCGCAACCCGGACATCCCGGGTGACGATGGCGTGCGCCGCCTGTGGGTGCGTGGCAACATGCTCACGGCCATCCGCAGTGCGATGCGGGTGACGCAGAGCAAGCTGCGCACCGGCGGCTACCTCAAGGTCACGTTCATCCGCGAGGGTGAGAAGAAGCAGCGAGGCCTCAACGCGCCGAAGCTGTACGAAGCAGAGTACACGCCAAGCGAGCGACCAGCTGCGTCGCTCTCGGCGGACGACCTGGCGTAGTCCCTGTCAGCTGCGTCAGAAGCGGGCCGGGGCCGGCCTTCTACGGTCCCGGCCCGCAGCGCAAGCCTGTGGGAAATGATTACAGTCGAGCAACTATCGTTGACCAATGCCCTGGTAGAATAGTACGTGGCTAAGAATAGACAACGACAAGAGCGGGTTGTACAACCTGCGGCAACATCCCGGCGCGGCATCGACATGGATGCCCTGATCTGTCTCGACATGGCTCACCAATGGCGAGTCATGGAAACGGGGCCGAACAAGGATGGTACCGTGTTGACCGGCTGTCCACGCACCGTCAAGCTGTGCATGGTCTGCGGGAGCACGAAGATCGAGATCATCAACTGGCGAGGATACATCATCTATCGGCAGTACACGCCAGGTCAGGCATACATCGAGAATGCTCGCAAGCTGTCGGGAGATGTGCATGAGCGTCGTGCAGTCTACCGCCGGCTCATGGCCGGCCGTGCGCCGAAGGACGTCTGCGAGAAGTGCTGGATCGTGCATGAATCCGCTGATTGCCCCATCGAGCCCTTCTGGCGCAACCGCTGATTACGTCGTGCTCACAAACGAGGAACTCGTGAAGGAGTTGATCCGCATCCGCTTCTCGTTGATGCGGGTCAACGGGGTTCTGCACTCCGAAGGTCGATCCAACCACGTGTTGATGATGGCGCAGCAGCTCGTCGATGAGCAGATACAGGAGCTCGCGCCGGAGGCAGAGTGAGCCATCCCGATTATGAAACCCCTGGTAGATCAGTCCGATTTGGTAGGGTGTTGATTCTTCGAAGCAGGTGCCCTACCCCCAAGCTGACCCTAGAACGATAGGGACGACTGGACACCCTACCAGGAGCTATTTCGATACGAAAGGGGATCAAGTTGACCCGAGAGGGTTATGATCCATCGTGCCCTATTTGCGCTCACGCGATTGAGCACGGTTGGTTTGGACTCACGCAAGGAACGACACACTGCCATGCTTGTCATGCGACGTGGTCGGGGTTCAGCGTCATCCACTGCGTGAAGTGCCACCGAACGTTCAGCTCGCCGAGCGCGTTGGACCGACATAAGATTCCGCGGGACTCTGGTCCATGCCATGATCCCGCAACGCTCTTCACGAAGGACGAGCATCCAGTGTATACGTCCTTCGTGAATCAATATGGCACGACTATCTGGCGGCAAGCCGGCCGAGACGTGCCTTGGCCCGACAAGGAGACATAATGGCAGAGGCAAGATCGGCTCACGCTTGGCGTGAGGCATGGCAAGATCGGATGGCGAAGTGCGGGTATCCACGTGCATACCTTGACTTCGTACACGATCACCACGCAGCGGGTGGCATCACCTACTCGTGGGGTGATGACCTCGACTCATGGGTGATGAGCCATCTCGACAACACGAAGTTCGCCGGGATGGATACCGAGGCGTACGACACTGCGCATCAAATCTTCGTGGAGGTCGATCACTTGCGTCCACGTGGGATCGCACCAAGCCCGAAGCTCGCTGAGCTACTCGATGAGATGAACGGGAGGAACTGACGTGGCCGAGCAGGAGTATCGTGTGACGATTGTCTTCGATTACACGGCGTCAGAGAACCTCGACGAGGACGAACTTCACGATGGGATTCGCGAGAGCTTCGATACCATCGACCTGGAGTTCGACATGGAGGTTGCGACGTTCGACGAGAACGACGTCGAGGTGCCGGACGTGACCATGACCGTCACCGTCAACTGCGATACCGTTCGCGACATCAACGTGGAGAGGATGCCGACATGAGCAAGGTCAAGTTCCGCTTCTCGTTGGACATCGAGGGTGCCTTGCGCGAGACCATCGAGGAGATACAGCTCGACGGCATTGGCGCCGACAACAACAGCAACTACGAGGTCACCGACGTCAGTCTCGACGACGAAGGCGGCTACACGTACACCTGCGAGATCGAACTCGATCGCACGCAGGGCAAGTTCGTCAGCAATGACGACCTGGAGGCGGAAATCACAGGGAACCTCGGCTCGTTCGAGGTGACCATCGACTACGTCTGACGCTTTAGCGGGCGAGTATGGAGATTACATCATGAAGAAGGCATACGCGCTGGCGGTCCTGCCGCTGGCGATGATGCAGTGCGAAGACCCCGGTTGCGCATCTCAAGAGGCTGCACCGGTTGAATGGACGGCGGGCGTATGCTCATCGTTCGCTGAGGAGGCGGCAGCAGCCGGACTCCCGTGGGGAACGTTCTCGCCCATCGCATGGCGAGAGTCAGGGTGCAATCCGAACTCGTGGGTTGTTGATTGGGACGACAACGGAGGCGGTCTATTCGGCATCAACTTCAAGGGCTCGTTGGCCGGCTACTGGCTCGACCAGTGCGGCGCTACACCGAGCAACTTCCGTGGGAACGTTTCGCTCCAGATGAAATGTGCTAGTATCGAGTATCATGAACGAGGGCTTGCAGCATGGCGATGACGGGGAACTGAGTGGAGTACAGGACGAGATACGACATCATAGCGTACACCGTGTTGATCATCCTGTTCCTCGGCCTACTCGCAGGAGCATCGATGTTGATGAACTAGTCGCATGGATGTTGTTCATGACCGCGTTGATCGTGGTCGTGTACATCTTCATGTATTGATCGCCGGGCTAGCCGACTCCTATCGGTGAAGGCGGACCTGCGTCTCGATGGTTTGTAGCCACACCGCGAGGCGTTAAAGCACAGGCGCGGATGCTGGACATACGCTGCCGACCGCCAAGGTTCGCCGCCCGGTTTCGCAAACAGAAAGGGCCGGCTGCGTCTCAACTCGCAGCCGGCCCTTTCTCGGAGACGAGCGCGGCTCACGAAGCGCTCACGAGGCTCAATGGCGAATCACCTCGCAAGGAGAGGATACCCGAACGAATGGACGCACGACTAGTACCGTCCCTGATCGTGATTCTGCTGGCATGGGTCGGAGGCACCATGCCGAAGGATCACCCCGACCCGTGTGCATCAACAGATGCGCCGCAGTTCAAGTGCTGGCTCGATGAGCATGGATGATCCGATCTTCATCGATGATGAAGCGCTCATCGAAGTGGTGATGCGCTTTGCTGAACGTCGTGGTGATGGTTGCACGTGGGACTGCCCCGCGAAGCATGGCAACTACTGTCTCGATGGTCACGCCGAGGCGTACAATGCTCGCGAAATCCTGAGGCAGCGTGGCTATGAGTGATCGACCTGACCTCGCCGTCTCGTACGCTCAGCGAGGCTGGCACGTGTTCCCGCTGCAGGTCGGCGGCAAGCAGCCGTTGAAGGGTTCGCGTGGCTTCTACGCGGGGAGTATCGCGCTGGTTCAGGTGCGTCAGTGGTGGCGTACGACCGACTACAACATCGGCATCTGGACGGGTGGCTCTGACCTCGTCGTGATCGATCTCGACGTCGACAAGGAGGACGCGAGCTCGTGGGCTCGAGGCGGCGAGCTGCCTGGCATCTCGTGGTGGCTCAAGACGTGCGAGATCGCTGAGTATGACTGGGAGCAGACGTACTGCGTAGTCACCGCGAGTGGTGGTCTGCACGTTTACTTCAGCAGCGAGAAGCCATATCCGCCAGCTGTCGGGAAGTTCGGCGCGCTGGTCGATGTTCGGGCCGGCAACTCGTATGTGGTTGCGGCCGGCTCTCAGACCGACGTTGGCGAGTTCGAGCATTGTTGCGGCGATCAGGTTCAGCCGCTGCCCGAGTGGCTGGCGGCATTGCTCGATCCATTGCCGACTCCGCATGTCTCGCCGCTGGAGCAGCTGTCACGTGACTCTCGTAATACATTCGAGAGCTCGTTAAGCGGCTTGTGTCGGGTGCTGCAGGACGCTGGTGAGGGTGAGCGCAATAACACGTTCAACTGGGTGGCGTGGAAGATCGGACAGCATTGGTGGAGCGCCGACGAACAGGACACCGCTATTGATCGCGTTCAATCGATCGGGTCGGCTGTCGGGCTCACTGAGAAGGAGATGAACGATACGCTCAAGGCTCAACGCGCCAAGTGGCCGGCCCGATAAGTGCCCTGACCTCGGCCTGGAGCGCTCGCATGCGTTCGAACTAGACTTGGCTCCCCGCCGTGAGGATATCCTCCGACGGGCCGCCCGTTTGTTCGTAGGGAGACGCCAGGCTCATGCCGGATCACGATAGCACTGCCCGTGTACTGCAGAATCAAGTCGAGGAAGCGCTCGGCAAGTTGGCGATACATCGAGGTCTCGACGCGGCTCATCTGCTGGAGATGCTCAACGACGCCCTGCAAACATCTGACCGGGTTGAACCGGTTGACATGGTGGTATGGTTGTCGACGGAGGTGCTTCCCGTGGAACCTGAAATCGGCGTCATCGTGGGACGTGACACCGGCCTGTTCTATCGTGGCTGTGTTAACATGCTGTACGGGACAGACGGCTGTGGCAAGACGCTGCTCATGCAGCGAGTCATCTACACCGAGCTCGAGGCCGGCAACGAGGTGCTGTTCCTCGATGCCGAAGAGGGCAGCCCGAGGAACATGGTCCTGCGTCTACAGCAGATGGGGATCGATCCCGAGTGGGGGTCGCGTCTGCATTACTTCAACCTCGACCGTCCACCCTCGCCTGAGACACGCAAGATGTTCGTTGACTTCGCCAAGCGTTGCTCCCTCGTCGTGATCGACTCAGCCGGCGAGCTGATGGGCATGTACGGGAAGGACGCCACGAAGGACTTGGAGACGCGAGGCGTACTCTTCGAGATGTTCGGGCGTCCGCTGGCGAAAGAAGGCCCGGCTGTCGTGTTCGCTGATCACATCAGCAAGTCATCAGACGGGTCGATGCCGATCGGGTCGATCAGGAAGCGCGCAGCCATCGATGGAGCGGCGTACTACCTTGCCGTTGACGAGGGCAACGAGTGGTCGAAGACGCGTTCAGGATACGCCGGTCTGACCTGCACCAAGGACCGGCATGGGACGTACTATCGAGGTGAGCACGTTGCACGCGTTCAGGTGTTCCCCGCTGCCGTCAGTGCAACTGGTGAACTCATCGTTGAGCTCTCGTGGACTGAGTTCGACGACATCATGGACGAAGACCTCATCGAGTCGCCGCCAGCTAGTCGTCCGCTTCCCGATACGGAGCGAACCATCATTGACCTCATCACGACGTCAGCTGGTCCGATCACGCCGAACTACATCCTGACGCTGCTCAAGCCGAAGGGCATCGAGATGACGAAGGTTGCGCTCGAGGGCATGCTGAAGCAGTTGCAGGCCGCGGGATGGGTTACCGTTGGCAAGGGCGGCTGGTCAGCGATGCCATTGCATTCTGTCTGAACGAAATACACGAAATAATTTCAGCACATTTATCGGATACACTGGACAATGGCCTGTTCGAGTTGCTAGAATTCACAGCGGAGCCGGCGACAGGGGTTCTCGCCCCGCGAGGTTCTCAGGCGACGGCGAGGTACGAGGTACGCTGCTGTGAAGTCAAGCGCACTCGACCCAGTGCCACTTCGTCTAGTGTATCCGTGCCGGATAAGTGTGCTGCCCGCTCACAGAAAGAGCCGCAGCCATGAACCGCATGTCGAACGCCGAGCTCGATGACTACGTCCGACGTCAGTCGTTGTTCTATGGTCATGATGGCATCGCCGTCTCAACGTTCATGATGCAAGATGAACTAGCAGCTGGCGGCTTCAACGTCGGCCGTGGTCGCATCACTCGCTCGATGCGTCGCCTCGTGAGCGAAGGCGTGCTGCAGCAGATCACGCCGTACCACTTCTGCACGCAAGAAATAATCAGACGCTAGCTGTTCATCCTGTCCACGATCTGGTAGACTGTTTCATGAGGCTGATGCTCACGTCAGCCTGCATCATCAGGAGACATGACTCATGCCACGACGCGAGAAGGAACCAGACGTGACCACCACCGAACCACAGACCGAAGTGCCGGCCGAGGCTGCCGCTGCAACCGAAGAGAAGGCGCCGCCTGCGCCGAAGCCCGACAAGCCGCTCGGCCCGATGACCACGCGCACGGGTGCCGAGGCGCTCGTCATCAAGGCCCCGAAGGGTCAGCGCGTCTTCACTGCTGGCGGCGACAAGGGGCAGAAGATCAAGGAGCTGCTCACCACGAAGCCGGAGATGCCGCGCAAGGAGATCGCTGCGCTCGTGGGCTGCTCGCAGTCCCGCGTCGCTGAGGTTGCTCGCGTCCTGGGCATCAGCAAGTCGCGCGAGGAGTCGGCCGCCAGCAACGGCGAGGCCGCTGCCGCCGAAGCAACGCCGGCCACGAAGACCGCCTGACGTTCTCCGCCCAACCACTCGCCGAGCCCGTTGTCTGCCGCCCGCAGGACGACGGGCTCGGCTCGTTTCGTGAAGGATATCGTTGAGCAGAGAACCGTTCGAACACACACCGCTGCCGGCCACCGGGCTGACAGCCTACGCATGTCAAGATTATGCCGGCGCCTTCGCGTCAGCAGTACGACAGGAAGGCTTCGCGATCACTGCGAAGGCCGAACAGGACGACGCCTTCGGTATGGCCGCGTGGCTTCATAATGTCGAGTACCTGGCGGCGTCTGACTTCAAGTTCGCAGCTGGTGAGCCGCGCAAATGGCCCGTACGACAAGTGGATGTCGTCTTCGGCAATCCGCCGTGCTCCGGGTTCAGCATCCTCACCGCTTCGTCGAAGTGGCAGGAACAGGGCTTGCATGGCGTCGAAGCCTCGCAGAACCACTGCATGGTCGACCTGATCGATCACGCCGTCAAATGCCAGGCGTCAGTTGTCGTGTTTGAGTCGGTGCAAGCTGCTGGGACCACCGGGTTGAGCCTGATGCGTGAGTTGCAGCGACGTCTCGAGGACCAGACGACGAAGACCTGGCACATCACGCTGGTGATGATGAACGCACTGAGCGTTGGTGGTTGGCCTGATCGCCGCCGCTTCTTCTTCGTCGCCAGCAGACGTGGACCCGTCGACATGCCTGCCGCTACAGGGTGGGCGAGGCCGTTGAGCGAGTGCATCGGGGACCTCATCGACCGCGTCGAGGATGACCCGATGAGTCCGTACTCGCTGGTGAAGACGCCGAAGGCAACACGTCATGCTGAGCTCGCGAGGTTCAACTGGCCGCAAGGCATGCCGTGCTCACAGGCGTACGAGCTCGCAGTGAGTCAAGGGTACGAGGGCACCGCGCCTGATCGATCCGATCGCATTCTGAATCAGTTCACGTCAGCTCGATGGAAGTGGGACAACCCGGCTCGAGTTGCGACGGGTGCCATCATGGACACCGCAGTGCATCCCATCCGTCCCAGGACGTTCACTCATGCCGAGGTAGGTCGGATTATGGGGTTTCCGCCCGAATACGACCTTAGCGGTATCACCAAGCTCCGTTCGCAAGGGCGAGCGCTGTACGGGAAGGGCATCCCCGCCCAATCGGGTCGTTGGGTCATGGAAGGCATCCGCCGCCACCTCACCAACGAGCGGGTGAAGGACGACATCATCCCCGAGCCGCTCGACGACAGTGGAACCCGTTGGCATATCGAGGTCACCGACCATTGGCGTAACAACCGCGTCCGTGGCGAGCAGCTCGCGATGGAACTATGAGCGGGACGTTCAGCTACGTGGCCGGCATCGATCTCGGCAAGCAGATCGCCGCCGCGCTCGGCATCAACATCGATCAGGTGCACAAGATGACCATCGAGATGGATGTCGAGGGCCCAGCGTACGTGATTGTTGAGGCGTTTGTACCAGAAGGCAACGGGGTAGTCGAACAGATCAGTCGGTACCGGCTCGTCGAGTGAACAAGCCGCCGTACTGGACTGCCGCGGGCCGCCGGGCCTGTATCGTTTGCGGGCGGGATGCAGGCCCGGATGGCCGCTGCCATCAGCACAAGAAGCGACGTCCGTGGTACGGTAAGGACTGGCCGGCCGTCAGCCGGCAACGTCGGATCGACCACCCCATTTGCGAAATCTGTGGCAAGCGACCAAGCGTCGCGACTGATCACGTGATCCCTCGCAGCCGAGCTGGCGGCATCAGGGCCGTCTGCCAGCCGTGCCACCAGGAGCACGGCCAGCAGTGGGACCCGAGTTACGGTGAGCCGCTCTAGCGTTTGCCTTCGAGGTACGCGATGGCGCAAGGCACGCAGTAGAACCGCGGGCCGGGCGCTTCGTCATCTTGACACTCGATGCCGACGCTAGCGCCGTTGTTGCACGTGCCCATTGGAACGTAGCCGAGGCGAAGGGTGCCGACTTCGACGAGAACCGTCTGCTGGAACGTGCTGAGGCCGTTCCAGCACGCCATGTTCCACCAGCCGCGGGTCATTCGTTCGCCGACCATGGAACCGGCCGGCCGAGGTAGTCGACGTTGAACCGACCGCTCTCGTCGAGCGTAGCATCTCGCGCGGCCCGTGCTGAGGCGAGGTTGCGTGCTTGCTGGCACGTCTCGCAGTTGCATCCGTTGACGATTGGGCGTCCGGTTGCTGGGTCCCGATAGACCGGGTTCTCGTCGTACGTCGGCACCGGTGCCGTGCCAACGAGGGCCGGTCCTTCGGCGTATTCCTCCCAATCGTCTCGCAAGATGAGCGCTGGACGGCTCAACAGCTTGTTCGTGATCCGTGCCCACTGATCGTACTCGCCGCACCACTCGCGCTCAACTGCTTGCTGTACGACAGCAGCAGCGATGTGGGAGATGTCGGCGCGAAGCCGCAGCACCTCCTGCACGAGTTCGTAGACCGGCGCTGTACTCGGGTCGAAATCCGCTTTCTCCATCAGCAGTCGTATCCTGTCAGTTCATGAGCATCGAGCTCGAGGATGGCATTGTCGATGGCCGTCCTGGCCCGCTCGATGCGGGCCAGGATCAGCTCATGTTCGGCGCTGGGCGGTTGCTGCAGAACTGCACGCACGAGCTCGTCGAACTCGTACCTGACGTTCAATAGATGCTGACGTGGGGTCACTCAGCACCGAGCTCGTCGTCGCTGGGCTCGTTGTTCTCGTCGAGCATGTCCTTGATGACAGCCGCGAGCTCGCCGGGCAGTCGCTCAGCGACCTCGTCGGCGAGTGTTTCGGGCATGTCCTCGTGCTCCTCGGGCTCGTCGAGCACCGGCTTGGTGGGCACTGCGGGGAAGCCTTCGATCTGCCCCGTCTTGACCGCCGCTTCCATCGCCCAGATGACCTCGCTGACGCGAGAAGGCGAGCACTTGGCGATCGCCGCCATCTGTGAGCGGGTCAGCCCCATGTTGGCGAAGATCATCTTGGCGATGAGGTCCGCCTTGGGGCCGCTGGCCGAGAACGTCCGGCCACGTGGGTTCTGCTTCGTCGAAGCCGGCCCCTGCCGCTTGACGTACTTCCGAGCGAACTCGGGGACTTCGATCTCGGCGAAGTCAGCCGCGTTGGGCAACCCAACGAGCTGGTCCGTAACCATGATGCCTCCTTGTCATGTGGTGTGCGAGTTTGCTCACCAACGTAACCATTCTACCAGCAACGAGTCAACGACAGTGCCGTGCCGGCTGTGTCATTTGCACTCGAATTCTCGTTGGGCGGAGACGAGATCGTGTCGCATGCGGGGGAGACATGCGAAATTCGACCATAGCGGTATCCTTAGTCGCGCCAGAAGTCGTCGGGCTGCGTCCAGGTGCCGTGAGTTGGCGCATCCTTGCGAACTGGTTGACGACGCGTAACCCAGGTGTGGTACACGACGTAGCCGAATGTGAGTCCGACCATGAAGCTCGCGATGGCCTCGACGATCATACGCGCTCCATGATGATCCCGCGCGTGTTGTGCAATGTCATCAGGAAGTCGAGCGTCGAGCCTGCGTGCTCCCAACACCGATACGCTGGCGGCCCAAAGTGACCGCCGATGCTCGAGCTGATCTTCCACACCGCTTCCTGGTCGCACTGATGGACGTCGTTGTCGCCGGGTGCGGCGAGCGACTCAACCTCGATCGTGCAGTTCTGGCGTGTCATTCCTCGTCCTCGACCCACATGCGATCCCAGCACGCCGGATGGGTGCCGGTCATCAAGAGCTCGCGCTGTGATGCTTCGAGCTGCGGGAAGGCTCGTTGGATGTGAGCGCCGGCCTGCCACATGCGCAGACCATCGGCGTCAACCTCGAGAAGCGCTGTCTTACCGCACATTGGGCAAGGCGGCGTCTTAACCGTGACTTGGCCGTCCATCAGATGCTGCCGTCCTCGACGACCGTCATCAGCCTCTGGCCGAGGCCGAGGCCGAGGCCGACGCCGTACATGGCGTAGTGCTTGTTGCACATGTTCGCCCACGGTCCCATCTTCGTCTTGCCGTCGATCATCGCCGGTGTGCTGATGTTGCAGAAGTCGCAAGATGGTCGCTCAGAAACGACTACTTGCGTGTGTTGTTTGTTCATGCGACCATTCTACCACCACCGCCATCAACGCAGTACCAATTCGCGTGCATCATTTACATCATTTAGTCGTGGTAGGGTCTAGTCATGCCGTACAGCAAGAAGGCGAGCTCGTTCGTGATGTTCGAGCCGCAGCTGACGCTCCAGGAGTACATCGACACGAGGAATGAGATGTGGCGAGCATCTCGCGGCCTGAGTGATTTCGTGTCGCCAGAGCCGTTCTGCTGGTGGACGTTGACGAACATCTGGCGCGAGCTCGACCGTACGACCTGCTACGTCATCAACACGGTGATGCCACGGTGGCAGGACGGCTCGCCGGAGCAAATCCTCGAGCTCGCGGCGTTCCGGTCGCTCGGCAAGATCGAAACCGACGTCGCGGTAACTTCACGGTACGGCAGTTGGGTCACTGCGGTCGGAATAGGTTGGGAAGCGATGTACGCAGCGTTGCCGGCCAAACCGTTGACCGGTGCGTATGCACGGATGATAGGTACGAAACGAGCGCTATGGGCTGGCCCGATCATCTTGCGACGTGGGCTTCACGTGCAGGCAGCGGAGGTGCTATGCACTCGACCCGATGAGGCGCATCGATTGCTGGCCGATGACACGTACCTTGGCAACTTCGTCGCAGCGCAGGTTATCCTCGATGTCACTTGGCGTGGCGGGCCGTTCAAGCCGTGGAACACCGGCGCGCTTGGTCCTGGAGCCGGTCACGGCTTGTCGCTCGCCACCGGCGTCGACTACCTGCACACGCGTCGAGGCAACGTGGAGGTGGAGCCGGCCGCCAGCGCCGCCGCCGCCGCGCTGCTGCCAGCGGTGCGCGCCGGAACGGGTTCTCCACGTGTTGCCGGTCGGCCCGCTGCGTTCGAGCAGCGTGAGCTCGAGAACGTGCTGTGCGAGTACAGTCGCGTCGCTCGGTTGATGCGGTTCGGTCGTATCGCGTCGCTAAGGACGTACCGACCAAACGGCACGCCCTTCGATCTCGCGCCGACGTGGTCGGACCCGCCAAAGGCCGGCCCCGAAGGGCCGGCCCCGCCAGGAGGGCGATGTTAGCGTCCGCGGTATGCTCGCACGCACTTGCGTGCGATGTACGCGGTCCAGCTGATGAGCATGACGCCGGCCAGGACGACCGGCGTCCAGCGCATTCGGTAGAGCGCCCAGGCCGGCCAGATGATGAGTGCGAGCAGGGCGAGTGCGAACGCCATGAAGGCGCCCGCGAGCTCGGCGGCTTTCTCCCACGGTACGGTGATGCGCCAACGACGAGCGAACGTGAAGCCGTCGTCAGGCGCCTTCCACCCGGTCACAGGTCGTCCTCGGTCCACTCGTCTTCGACGAGGATCGTCGGCCAGCCGGCGATCCGGAAGGCATCCACACGCTCGGCCTGCATGCGGTCGCTGACCGTGAACAGAACGTCGTCGCCGATCACCTCGCGGTGGACGAGGACTGGCACGATCTGGCCATCACGGTCGATGATCGCTCGCAGGCGTCGGCCGGCGTAGACGCGGCCAAGGGCGGGGTCGATCTCGACGTCCTGCGGGTTGACGTAGTACTGCGTCATCGTCCGGCCACCCGACGGTGTTCGCCGGACCACCCCATGTTCACGAGCCAATCGCCGTCGAGCTCGCGGACGAACGTGGCGAAGCCGCCATCGTTCGCGACCATCGTCCAGTGACGCTCGGTGCGGTCCCAGTACACGCGGTAGCTGAAACCGTCACCGGTGAAACGCCAGCCGGCCGGGTAGGTCGGCCGGCCGCCGTCGATGTCGCGCGGTCCGTAGGTTGGTCCGCACTTGACGGGCACGGCGTCCTCGCCGCCCCAGAAGCGAGCGGCGAACTCCGCCGCGGTCTCGCTCACGGCTTCACGACCACGAGCTCGCGGATTGAGCAGGGGCACTCGCTCCCGTCGAACGGGTTGCCGCCGTAGAAGATCGACCGTGCGCCGATCCACCCGATGTTCTTCGTGTTCCACCGCAGTTCGGGGTGGTTGCGGCAGGTGAGCGCGATGTGCTGCCCGTACGGCTGCTCCGGGTCGATGGTGTTCTCGGCCTGGATGCGGTCGTGGCGTCGCTGGACAGCGGCGCGGCAATCGCCGCAGCACAGCTTGTCGGCCATGCTCGTATTGCGGTTGTCGAAGTGCGCGGTGCACACATCGCCCATGGCGTGCTCGAGCATCGGGATGCGGGAGCAACGGTCGCACAGGACGAGCTCGCCCTGCGGTGTCCTGCGCGCGTGGTTGCGCGCGTACGCTGCCTCGTTCGGCAGGTCGCCGCATGCGGCGCATGCGGTAGCCTCGGTTGTCACGGTGACCTCCTGGGTCGGTTCGCGGTCGGCGGAATTGCCGGCCGGCGAGCTCGCACGCCGAGCTTGTGCCCGGAATGCGAGCTCGCCGGCCACCTTGCGGTGGCCGGCGGTCGCTCAGTAGTCGACGTCCTCGCACATGAGGTAGTACGGGCTGTCGGCGGTGCCGTCGTTGTTGTGCCAGATCGGTTCGCCGCCCATGTCGTTGCACTCGTCGGCAGCGGCCTCGACCGAGGCATCGCTGCCCCACGCCGGGTCGTACGACTCGTCGTAGTAGACGTCCAGCCGCTGCGGTGGGCTGACGTCGCACGCGGTGGACTCGTCCCAGCGCACGGTGACGATCGCGGTGGAGCACGGTGGCTTCACGGTGGGGCTCGCGGTCGAGCTCACGGTGGGCTCGCCCGCCGGGATCGCGTTGATGGGCAGGGCTGTCGCGCAGCCTGCGCCGAGCAGCGCCAGAAGCGAGCTCGCGCCCGCAAGCGCCAGGCGCCGCTTGGCGCGTGTTGGGGTGTGGTTCGTGGACATGACGTGTGACCTCCTGGGTCGCTTCGCGCATCGCCGGCTGGCGAGCGCCTTGGCGCGCCTACTCGCGCAGGAACGCCAAGGCGCCCGCCACCCCGAAGGGTGGCGGGCTGTGGGCTCACGCGTTCGCGAGCTCGTTGGCGTCCGCAAGGACGTTGGCGTCCGCCTCAGCGGCATCCGCCTCAGGCGCCTGGGCGCGCAAGGGGATCGTGGGGAACACGATCTGGTCGTGCTCCATGCCCCAGACGACCTCGCCCACGCGCGACACCGAGGCGTTCGCGAGCAGGGCGATCTGCTTCCGCGTCAGCTTCAGGTCGGCGAAGATGAGGCGCCGAATGGCGTCCGCCTTGGGCCCGCTGACGACGAACTCGCGCGCGCCCTTGGGCTGCTGCCTGACGAACTTGGCGCTCGTCTCTGGGACGACGACTGCCGCAAGGGCGTCCTCGTCAATGATGGGCAGAACAAACGTGCTGGACATGATAATGACCTCCTGGTCTTGGGCGGGGGACTCTCCCCCTCCACTGATACTCATACTACAGAGGCAATGTAAGGCAGAGGTAAGAGCTGTGTTACAGTTGTGTAACAGTGTAGAAGTCATGCTCACCATGACCTTACCCTCGTCT
>Ga0193692_1000098_pt1 | contig 19416 bp, 35 predicted proteins | sample L3a1metaG_FD_144917 | JGI IMG/M metagenome (GOLD analysis project Ga0193692, IMG submission 144917) | Soil microbial communities from a riparian zone of the East river system, Colorado, United States - L3a1 | ecosystem: Environmental > Terrestrial > Soil > Riparian zone | place: USA: East River... | reverse complement strand
ACACATACTGATGCCATGGGCGCCCGTCCAGAATGACTTTAATAGCAAGCGAAAAACACCAAAACACTCGAAATAACTTTCACACATTCCAGCTGGGCACAAGTGGAATCGTATCAACCATTGCAGACCCCTTGACAGGAAGTCAGAAGCATGGCAGGCGCGGCGCTAGTGACAGGAAGCCACGCGCACCTACCCCATGACAGGCGTGGCGCCAGTGTCAGGGTGCGATTTCGTCGAGACAGTACCGGTCAACGATAGTGAGGTCTGTCACTCTTGCATCAGGAACAAAGTCCCACGTCGTCCAAGCCCGATGCGGCCGCCGGGAGTAATCGATGTTGGAAGTCTCACCGACGTGTCTAACGATGGAAGGCCTCACTTGCCCCCACCGTCTAACAGCCGTTCTCAACATGACATCAGACCCATAGGGCCCCCAGATTTCGGGCCAGGTAACAGAGAGCAGTGTCCGCCGCGGAACCTTCAGCGCCTGATTTCCGAGCCCCCTGTCAACATCACAGAAGGACAGAAAACTAAGTTGCTCTGGCACCTGAAGCGCCTGCATCGCAGCCAGCGCCCCCACGGCTAACTGGATGTCATCCTCGAAGTAGTAAAGGTCTCCCCCTTCCCACTTCGCAGCTTCAAACACGTCTCGTATCCCCTGCGAGCTACTTCCGGACCTGTCAACGTGGATGGACACCTCACCAGCCCCTTCAGTAAGCAACCCTGCAACGGTTGCCTGAAGGTACCTAGGACGTCCGTCCGTCGTCAGAACCCAAATTCCCATGCTACTGTGCGTCCTATGCCCACTTACGAGCCTCCCAAACTGACTTACATCGGCAACATCTTTGATATGCTCAAATTGCGATTCTCAAATCCGACCCACGTCCACGACTGGCAAGACGAGACACCAACGGTACAGCGCTGCCTGTCATGCCCACGACGTCGATTCAAGGTCACCAAATAGAAAGGGTCCGCACCTATGACAGTGCAGACCCTAGCCCACGGTTCCAGCCTGTAAGGCAACCCGTGCCTCCGTGGATGGCTCTAACTCCGGTGATGGTGTCAGACCTTCAGTATAAAACGAAACCCCTCCCACAAGCAACCCACGATGCCTGGGGAGGGGTCTCCCCTCACACATGCGCCTCGGGTCACACTACCTTGGGAACAACATCCGACACCCCAGGCAGGTTCCGAGGTAACACGTGAAAGACTATGCAGCCCACTCAATAGTAGCGGTACACAGGTAGAGCGTCGGTCCTTCCGCACCCATGATACCCGTGTCGAGTCTCACAGCCCAATCATCCCCATCCAGAAACAGAATCGGATGAGCCGCGTCCACGACCTTGTCAAAGTTCATACTGCCAATCGGCAGCGTGCAAGTCATCGTGGTGGCGACTCCGTTTTTGCACAGTGTCGCGCTGACAGCCTGTGCGGTCGGCTCCGGGTTACACAGCATCAGTCGCAACCGCATCATCAAGCGAAGCGACGTTGGCCAGCGCTGTTGAAAGACGTTGTTATTGGCCGCAGCCGCAACCGCGACAACCCAGCTGTCATCAGCAACCCAGCTAGTAGCCGCAGCAACGCCGCTCAAAATCGCGCCGCTTTTGGTGTCCATGCCCATGGGCGGGATACCAGTCGTCCCGATGATGCGGTTACCAGCGCTGTCCTGAATGCCGGTCGCAATGGCCTGAGCCCACGTGATGATTTGCCCGCCCGCGAGTCTGATATCACCCAACGCGCCGGTAACAGTGGGGGTAGTAGTCAGGATGATGCCCGCGCCGCGCGCCAGAGTCAGGTCCATTCCGACGTCGTTATTACCGGTCGCACCACTGACAACGCCGTTGAAGGAAAGGACCGTACGCCCTTCAACCGATATAGCAGCTGCTGCGCCTGCACTGAGAATCGAACACACACCAAAAGAAAATTGACTAGTCAAGATTCGCGCGCGACTGGCACCAACAATACGTGGGGCCGCTAACGCGGTCCCAGCAGCCGCTCCGAAGTTGGGAGCAATACCCGTTGTGGTACCAGCAGGCTGGATAACCCCTTGGGACAGTAAAGCACCACAATAACATCCCAGTCCCAACGCAATTGCCGCCGTCGTTGCAAACACAGTTAATGTCGTGACAACGACTAGACATGTGACTGCTTGTAAGGTTGCGGTGTTGATAGAAGCATTTGTTTCAATGCGCAACCCGCCTCCAGAAGTGAGAGCACCCAAGATAGGGTGAGCGTATGCCTGTGCAATTAGCAGCGAGTTGACACCGCTAGATGTGGCAACGAAAGCGTTGCAGCCCATAAACGAAAAACGCAGACTACAATCCTTAACTGTGAGGGTACCAGTACATCTCAGGCCAGTGATGTAAGGTGAGATGTTAGCCGCAGACAGACCTAGCCCACCAATACGAGATGCCGGGATAGTAACCCCTGCCATTTCCAGGTAGAAAGTGTCAGTCCCTACAGGTGCCGCAGGTAACACGGTTTGAACTGTTAAAGTGTCGGTACCGACGACCTCGCAAATTTGCCTACAGACATTGCGTAGCGCAACAGTAGTCGTTGCACTGTCAAACCGAATACGCCAACCCAGTGGTGCGGCAGGCTCAACAGGAATAGCCGCGGCACCACCACCAACCTTGAGGCACTTGATAACCGAAGTTGAGAAGGCCGCAATGGGATTGTAGCCAGCAGTGTTACAACCCGTGGCCGTGATGCCGCCCTGATAGGTAGCATCGGTGGTAGAGCCATCAAAAGCTACAGCCCCTGCTGTAGCGTTGGTGCCGGTAGCTCTGACACTGAGGTTCGCGTAACCCGTACAGCTGTTGAGCCATAGTCCTAGGTCTTCAGTGTAAGCCTGTACGGTGTTGCTACCGCCATTGGCGATGACAAGCTCTGCAATGTGATTGTTACCCGCGGGCGGCCGAATGAGGGCGCTACCCCCAATGGTCTTCTTTGCGACCAGACCAGCCGCAACGCACGCTGCCGCATACTGTGCCGCGTTCGCCCCCACCGGCAACACGGCATAGCCCGCGTTGGTGTCCAACCCTTTGACGAAATCGACCGCATAAATTCGGTCTTCTTCGGCTCCAACCCTTTGCCCGATTGACGGGATAGGTCCTGTTCCATTGGTGACAATGATGCCAGGGTCAGCGGCTGTAATCGCCGTCAAGTCCCCCGGCGCACCTCCCGTCCGACCCGGACCGGTCATGGTCGCGTGACCCGAACTACTGGAACCATTGTTGATGGACATTAGACTTTCTGCGGGTAAATCCGTTTGTCAATTGCCACAAACACTTCATCGCCCACCTTGCGGTAGACGTACCAGATGGCCAGTAACACTAGCCCGTAGCCCAGCCACCTCATCCGGTATTGCCCCGATACTAGGTGTCGCGCGGGATGCGTTTGACCTCGAAGGCCAGCGCGACGTCGACAGGCGCAACTGGCGTGTCATCAAAGACTGACCCGATGTAGAAGTCAGGCGCTGTCAACCCTGAAGTTGAGACGAATGGCCCGATGACAGTAGTCGCGCCGTAGATAGTATTCGCAGCAGGCGCAGCGTTGAACAGTAGTAGCATCTCGGCATAGTCATTGAGGGACCGGTCATAGGGTTGAATCAGCCACGTTCCAGTCCCATCACTGGACGTGGCGTTACAACCTCGCACGGAGCCTGACCGCGTCCCAATCGGTGCGCCCCCCGGCAAATAGCCCCCACAGATCTCGGGGAAGGCTACGTTCCCCTTCTCTGCTGACTGGCTCATGACTTCGAGACCGGTCCCATGCGGACCGTGTTGTCATACGGGTTGAACACCGCGCCAACCCCGATGACAGTCTCATCAGGGTGACGCGCGCACCGCTCGCCTGCCTTGACGTGAGTGCCGCACAGGTTGCAGTGGTAGAAGTCCACCTGCCCTGCCGTGCGCGTGGCCTGTTCTCCCAGTTTCTTGGCTTGCGTGTCGACCGTCGCCTGAAGGTCTCGGACCATCTTCAGCAGCTGGTCATTGGTAACCGGTTCGTCTTTGTTCGTTGCCATGTTGGTACCCTTTCTACGTTGGTGACTGCCTGAGATGGTCGTACAGATTTCCCGCCGCGGTGCCGAAGTCAGACGCCGCGCCAATGAGACCGCGATTGCTGGCCACGGTTTGGAGTTGCTTGTAGTAACACCAGATGAGACCAAGTAGGAATCCGATGATAGCCCCGGTAATCACTAAAAATACCCCACGAGGCCATTGGACCGTTCATCCTGTTGTCCCGTCACGAGGCTACCGCCCGGATTGCCCGTTGAGATGGGACTGCTGTTTCCCAGCGTCGCGCTGGACGTCCAGCCGTTGCCAAAGCGCAACGTCGCACTGACGCCTGTGCCACCAACGGGCAGATTGCGGGTAGGGTCAAACGTCTGTGGGCGGGAAAGCTCATTGAAAATATAGAGCGCTCCCAGTCCCAACACGGCCCACATCCACCATTTCATGTGATACCTGCTCTCTGCAGAAATTTCGTCACGTTGGCCACTGGCACCGGTCTCCCGTCAACCGACGACGCCAAGGTCGGCATGGTTGACGCGAACGATTGTGCGCCTGCCCCTCGGGTGTAGTAGTACACCACCGCGCCGAGACCCAAGAGACTTGCCCACATCCACCACTTGATTTTCATGGTCAGTCCTTACATCCGCACGGAGTCAGGAACTTTTGATACCCCCACTTGCCGGCGACTACCGCGCCGACAATGAGGAAAATCAGAAACAGAAAGCCGACCATCGCAACCTCCTAGAGTTTCTGCCCGTAGTCGATACCCCACGAATCGGGGCCCGACAGCGCGCCGTCATCACCACCGCGGAAATTGTCGATACTCCCCGACGGGAAACCGACTGTGCCGGGCTTGTCCCCTGGCTTGACTTCGACGCCAGTGATTTGGTCAAGCGGGTAACCGGCCGGTCCCCTCTCAACCGCTTTGGCCCCGGGAGTTTTCATGGTGATTTTGGTGTAAGCCCAGATGCCGACCACTACCGCAATTGCCGTCCACACGAAAGTGTTCATGGTCTCTCCTTACCCGGTCCCGATGTCGAAGATGTTGTTACCCGTGCCTGAGGGATTGTCGGCGCTCGTCCCGCCCTGCGCGAAGGAAGTGCCGGGACCGTAGTCATTCCCGAAACCGGCGTTCGACCCATTGGCCCCTGGCGTGAAGATTTTCCCGCCCAGGTCCAGCAGGCCTGATCCGAATTTTGACAGGCCGATGATGACGTCGTTGGACGTCGCGCCAGTTGACAGCGCGGCCTTGCTGGTCTGCATGTTGCGGACGATGACCATGATGACGCCGATGCCCACTAACGCCGCTGCAATTTGCCAGGGTTTCACGTCGTTTCCTCCTATCGAAATCCCATGGGTTTACTGCCAATAGGAATCAGCGGTTTCTGGGACACTTGGGTTTCGTTGTTCAGTGGTGGCAGGCACTCACCCTTCCAGCCCCCACACCCCGTCACCGATGCAGCAACGCGCGCCTTTTCGGCCTCCTCCGGAGTTGCTGTCTTGCCACAAGCCCCAAAGATTGCGCACGTTGTCAGGCCAGCACCCTTGGCTAGTATCTGGGCACCCTTTGCAAGCGCGCCGCACGTCACATTCAACCCCTGGTAACCCACGGCGCAAGGGGGCTCTTTGGCTACAATCGCCGGCCCGGTTGGCGTCTTGGTCAAGTACCACAGGACCAAACCGCCGAGACCGAGCACAACCAGGAGGGCGAGACCGTCGTTGCCCATTAGCTTGTCAACACGGAAAAGGGTGACACTGACGTGAGCTGCACTTGACTGATAGCGTACTGCATCGCCTTGGTATCCCACCACACACCATCATACTCGACGTCAACCATGACGATGATGTTGCCGACCAAGGTGGTGGCAGCAAAGAGCAACGGAGTGACGATGATTTCAATTTCGACCTCATCGGTGTTGGTCGAGAATTCCCACCCGAAGGGTAAGTCCTGCGCCAAGGGGTGATTCTGATTCTGCGCCAACGCAGGGTCTTGAAATACCGGCCGGAGAAACTGCGGGTTACCATCGGGCGGGATGATTTTCGGTATCAACTGCATCGTCGCTGCGCCTGCAGGAACCTGCGAGGGACGAATCGGAACGTTGCCGATAGCCGACACCACCGACGCCGCAATGTGCAGCTTCAAGTCGGCGTTGAGGTTTTTGAGAAGCAGACGCACCGTCTGCACTGTCGTTGGTCCACTCTCGTCGGAGGTTGACAGCTTGCTGATGACCGCGCCAGGCAGACGCCGCTTGAGGCTACCCCGCTTGAAAACATCAGGACCGCCCTCACGCAAGGCGTGCCCAGCTGTACCGCTCATTTACACGTCGGAACCCTCAAAGGGTTCCGCTCCTCCCGCGATGAGACGTGCCAGCAAAGCTGGCCCTTACTGCACGCGTTCATTTGTTCCCTCCTACCGACACGCCGTAGCCGCTGGCCTGTCCTTTGGTCGTAATCCAGACCACCGCAACGACAATCAGCACCACTATCCCAACCGCAACCCACCCAAGAGTCTTGAAAGGAGACTGGAGAGCGTCGGTACCCTTTTCGAACGCTTCGGCGGCTTCATCGAGTAACCCTTGCGATAGTGGTGGGGGGTCTTTTACCCCAGGAATCCCAGACTGACCGCTAGGGATGTAATTACCCCCACTGCTCCCAGCAGTACCAGTGCAGCCGGACGCGCCCATTCGAGACGCCCACTCCTGCGCTTTGATTTGCCACTCATTGGTAGCCTTCTCCGACGATTGTGACCAGTCAGACCCGCTGTCATAGAATTCCCTCCAGTTGCGCAAGTCATTGGAAAACTCGACGAACGCTTGTGAGGGAAACGCGTTGCACGCGTTCTGAGTCGCGTTCAATGCCGACCACTGACCGTCTAGCTGCGCCTGTCGCGCGCGCAAGGCCGGGTCAGAGATGATGTTGGGGAGAAAGGACATTAGAGCTTGATGCGCTGGATGAAGCTGCTCTTGGCCGAATAGTTCGGCATGACCTGTGTCAGGGGCGGAATGTCCTGAGTCTTGAGACTCGATTGCGCGTCAGTCAACCCGCCGCGGATACCCACCACCATTCCCCCCTGTGGCTGTATCAGGCGCACACGGTCGCGCAAGGTGTCAGTGTTCTGGTAGACCATGCCCAGCCGCAAGCGATTGTCCTGAGCTACCAGCGGCGAAGCTCCTGCGAGCGCAGGCGAAAACTTGTCGGTGGCGCCAAGAGACGGCAGATTCTCATTGGGGCCGGGGGACTGCGCGTTGCTGGCTGCAGCGGGTTTCTTGGCCATGGCCACCGCGACGAATCCCAGAATGATGATGAAGAACATGGTTACCTCTTTTTACAAGTGAGACACCTGCGGACCGTACTCACCATACTGTCGTCCGCAAGTGCCCCACTTGGTCGGTTTCGTTTACGCGGCCTTCTTTGCCACTACACCGCGGGGCATGCCAAACATCTTGTCGGCCGAGACCGGTTTGACGTTCTTGCGGCCCAACTTCGGGACAAGATCGACCTTGCTCGGATCGACACCGATGGCCGCCAGCATCTCGGAGCACTTGGAGAGACTGAACTGTTTCAGCTCACGGGTGTAGACACGGAAGCTTCCGGTCTGGGTCGTGCCGAAGATGATGCCGTCAAGAGGGTAATTTCCCTTAACCTTTTGCAGGGTCGAAACCAACTCACCCAGCTGTGTCCAGACCAACGGCGTGTAGCGCGCTGTCGCATCATTGAGGAGGCCACCCACCGCGGGACCGGTAGGCATCAGGTAAGGCTCGCTGATGTCGAAGTTGTCAATGGCAGTCGGCGTACCGGACTGCAACAGCTTGGCGCTTTCCAGGAAGCGCAGAAAGAATGCCCACGGCAGAGTGCTCTGAGCCTGGTCACGCCACGGCATGGTGATGGCGTTGATTTGGTCGGCGGTACCGCTACCGATGAATCCGCCCGCCTGATGTGAAAACAGCATCGCCTGCAAACGCGAACCGTCATCACATCCCTGCAACGCCCCAGCATCACCCACGTTGGTCAACTTGGGACCGTTGGAGCCTGCCGCGGCTGCCTGCTGGTACATGCGCAGGACCGTGTAACTCGGGATGATGATTTCCGAGAAGGGCACCGTTTCGATGACCGCGCTGATGTCACACGACGTGACACTGACGCCAGCAACGCCGAAGGGGGTAGCCGATGACTCGACGAAAATTTCCAGGATGGATTCGTCCAGCCAGCCCAGCCAGAAGTCAAAATGGTCCGGCCATGGATTCCACATCTGCTTGAACGGGATGAAGATTTCGAAGGTTCTATCATAGGCGCCGTCAGTGACCGGAATCGCCAGTCGGTTGACGCCTGCACGCTGATAGCCCATGGAGAAATACTCCAACAGGTGCTTGGCGGTCATGCCGTTGACCACTGTCGGGTCGAGCATGGTCCCGAACATGGGCGCCGTGAGGCCGATGGAAGCCAGCGCCCGGGGGAACTGGTCGGGATAGATGATGGTTGCCGCCGAGGTTGCGCGCACGACGTGCATCACGACTGACAGCATGATGCCCGCGACATAGTTATACATACCGGGGGAAGTGCCGGAGGCGCCGATGCGGGACTGCTGGGCGTCGAATACGTACTGAACAGAGTTGCCCGGAGTGACGTTGACGGTGCGGACGCCGCCCTGTGTGCGAAGGTCGATTTGATTCGAGTTTTTCATGGTATTGCCCCGATACCTTTCAGGCGGTCTTTACGCCGACTGCCTGTAGCAGTCTGCGAATCGGTCCAGTGATAATGCCGGGCTTGTAAGCCTCAATCAGCAACACCAGTACCAGGGTTAGAAAAATGCCACCAACAAGAGCAATGGGACGTCGCATGACGTCCTTGATGGCCCCTCCTGGCAGCGCAACGACATCCGCAACTTGTCCTTTAACAGACTCCATTGATGCTCCCGTGAATTGTCCTGTGACCACGTCGCGCGTGACCATTGACAACTATTCAAACATCAATGCTGTGCGTTTGTCCAAAGAATAAATCGTTTTGTCCCACGGCAACCCTTTGACGTACAACGCGAAATGGTGATTCGGTAGTCCCTCACTGGATTGTCCGCTCACTGCTTTTATGAGCGCCGGGTCCAGATGTAGGCGTTCACCCATGTAATTAACGTCAGGGCCAGTGAGACGAAAAAAAGCGATGCTGGAGGCTTGTCGCAAGATATCAAGCGGAACGTTAGCGGGAGACTGAGTAGTGCCGACAAGAGACACACCCATTTTGCGGCCTTGTTCAATGAGCTTGAGGACGGACGGCGCATTCAGTTTCTTCCTTCCCGCGCTAGCTGCTTCCGCAAGCTCTTCAATGACCGTGACGTGCGGCAAGGTTTGCCAAGTCCCGTTGACGACGCGTCCACGCCGAGCAAGTTGAAGGGAAAATTGGGCGACCTCCTCAGCTGGGACTTCCACGTCGCGTCTAGGATCTCCTCTAAACGAGACCGCTGGAATACCGCTGTTAAACCCACCATGACGAACGAAATCGGCAACAGTAGCAACCTGCTGATTGCGAGGATACTCCGGCCATATGTTCTTTGTGTCATGTACCAACGCGAAGTTTGCATACCCCTTCGCCAAAGTAGCGTACACAACCACGCGCATGAGCGAAGTCTTCCCTGACCCGGTCTCTCCAAGACATACAAACCGGAAGCCTTCATTGACCGTAACGCCTCTTTTGACCTGCGGCGCCGCTGGCGCGGTGATAAGGTCGATGACATGCGCGTCCCTTTCATTGAGGATGAGGGGGCCGTTTAGGTTGATTGGCTTGGGATTATTCATCGACCTATCCAGTCATAGAGCTGCATCACACCCAACATACCAAGGAATCCCAGGATGGTGGCGACCAACACGTCACGCGCGAATCGCCAGTACATAGGTTCACAACTTAAGATAGCGACCAATAACCCAACCTACAACAAAACAAAGGAGACCAATGAACATGTCTGCCGTGGTAATCATCGGCGCGCTAGTAGCATCATGAGGAACAGAAACCCGACGATACCAATCCCCCACTCAAGCTGGGTAATGTAACCACGCTGCTCTGCGATGATTTCGACAGGGGTCAACTCGCGCGGCGCGAGCATTGGTAGCCGCTCTTCTAGCAGCTTGACTAGGGCAGTGACCTCAGGGTCTCGGACTTCTGTCCGTCTGAGACTTCCTTCTTTTTCGGCCGTGCTTGCAAGAGCATTGATACGGGTATCCCGAGAGTCAATAGAAACATCATCATCCATGGTTTGATATCCCTGTCGCCAAACCACTCACTGAGCGTCTCCTTGGTGACATCAGCGAGATCGTTGACCTGTCGTGGGTTAGGGTTGGGTGCATCCTTCTCGAATCGCTCACAGGCCGCGCGACCAACCCACACAGAACCAGCTGCCCAACCAACACCGGCAAGCTCCATGAGGGACTTTGCGTTCTTCGCTCGCTTGGCTTTCTTCTCGGTTTCCTCTGTGGTCAACACCGTTGACGGCAATGGGATGGTGGGACCGGCGGGCGGGATGCCCATTGAGGCATTCAGGGTCGCGGTCTTTTCGGGACTACCCGCGGTCCCCCAAAAGTCGTCCAGTGACGGCGGCACAGTTGACCGAAACTCTATCGGCGCGGCAAGCGGTAACCCCGGTAGCGTGATGTTAGGAAACAGCTTGGCGGCAATGTCCTGCGCGTCTTGCCGGGACAGTAGCGGTATGCGGACCTTGTCGCCATTGAGTTTGGTTCCCGACAGGGTGACAGTGCCACCCTTGTCCAGTAGGCGGAAAGTTCCGGGCTTGGACGGCTTACGCATTACAAACCTGGTAAGCGCGCAAGTCCTGCACCACCGTATCCATGGTCTCCCGAATGACCGTCGGGTTTAAAACACCTGTGAGTCATCCCGTCAATCTCACTCTCCTCGAAACATCTTAATTGACGGGTAACCACAGGCTCAGGCTTGACCCCGTGCCTTGCCAGCACTTCCATGACCGCGTCTTCAACCTCCTTCAGCTCTAGTATCCCCATGGCTGCTTCCATCATACCCGCCTTGATGTGAGGCATGAGGCCTTCCATGACAGCAGGCAAGCGCGCGGCAAACACTTCCTTGTGGGTGAGTACCAGACGGGACAGCTCGCCCAGGACTTCGGGGGGCAGTTGATTGAACGCGGTGTCAAGGTCGGATTTCAGAGCGTCAAGGTCCATGTGGGTGTCTCCTGTTGTGGGTTACGGACGCGGTTTCCAGTTGAAGGGTTCAGGGATGACCAAACGTGCGGCATCGAAGCCCTTGCCGGGGTAGCACTTGGTCTGCCGGAAACCATCGTAGAGACCAATGCCAGGCCCGACCAATGACGCTTCGCCAACGTGTTGGACGAGGTTGGGCACGTGGATGTAAAAGTTTTGTTGACGTGACATCAAGATGGACTGAATGTGCCTGTCGTCACCATGCTTGCGTCCACGGTCATCGGGGTTGATTTGCTCGTGTATCTGTATCAACCACGGCAGGATGTACGCGGCAACCTCGCGTGGGTAGGTGACTGCTTGCGTGGACAGGAACCTGTCAGGCGAGCGCTCTACCAGCGACGCCGTCTCTACTCCCCACGCCTGATTGTAGTTACCACCGTTGCAAAACCACTGGATGACAGTACGGAACCGTTCCACGTGGGCGAGGTACTTGGCCATGTAAGGGACGAAGTTCTTACAGACCTCGACGTCGTCTTGAAGGATGGTGACCGGACCCCCTAACTCAAGCGCGACAGTGAAAGCTTGAATCGCGCCAAAGAGGGCGCCCTTGCGGTTGGCGTCTGTCGTGATGCAGACTTGCGCGCCTTGCAAAAACAGGGTTGTTGCCAGGGGCTCGGGATCACGTGGGGGGCAACCCATGATGACGATGTTTACAGACGCGCCCTTGTTGACGTTAGAGTAAAGCTTCTGTGTGATGTCATCCTTAGGCAAGTCCATACTGCCCCCCTTCCGCCGCTACCGCTTCGGCAATCGTACCGTAAGGCGAGCGCCACTCCAGGTGACCACCGTCCCAAACCAACTTACCCTTGCTGTTGGCTATGAGTTTTTTAGTCCCGTCCGCATTAAAAGCAATTCCCCTCCAGCCACGAGAGGCGGCAATCGCATGCATACGCCGAAACAAGTCTGTGTTACGTCCGTCTCTGTCGGCGGCACCTGTCGCCGGGTCAACCGGGTAAACGTCCACGGCACGCCCCAATTGGTGCCATGAGATTTTAAGACTCGCTGCCGTTGCGCCTTTTTCAATGAGTGCCTTCTCCTGTGCCGAGGTCCGCAAGGTCTGACCGACTGTCACGGTAATTCCCGATGCTGCCCAGTCAGAAAGGAGTGCTTGAAATTCGCTTTGGACTTCGGGCTGCAGCTGTGAGACTCGCGTCTGTTCGGTTGTGGTCAAGGTGGCCAAGAAATCGCCGATGGAATCAAATAGACCCATATCGTCCCCTTCTGATTGCTGTAAGAGCCACGCGGCGAAACCTACCCCGGCGAGTAGCCCTAATATCATCAAGGCAGGCAAGATATCGCTCCCACATTTCCTTTTTTATCTGATGCCACTTACCCAAAACCGTGTGTCGGCGCTTGTACTTACAGTCCCAAAGCATCATGTAAACGTCGCGATAAGTCAAGCCTGTTCTGAAGTCATCGTAACTCACGTTGATAACCAAATTTGATGTAGGTCTACATTGATAAATGCAACCGACGACCACGGGAAAAACAGTCGTTGAGGAACAAATCCGTCTATCTCTCTGGCCACAATTAACCCAACGTCGTTTATACCTTTTACATACCCCAACCACACATCCCGTGGGTCTCGAAAGTAGAGTGAGTATCTGACAATGGGGTCAATCATTACCTCCCAGTGCCAATTCATGGCGAAAACCACATCGTATAACTGTCCCGCGCCGTCAATCCCAGGTTTAACATTGAATTCACAAAGGCTTTCTCATCAGTCCAGTCGTACTTACCCTGCCGACGCTTCTTAATCATGGCTTCTAGCGTCTGTTCATATTCGTCCGGGTCGTACTCACCGGCGCGTTTTGGGATTTTGCCGCGCTTGAAGACCTCGCGCGCGTCTTTCCGTACTCGGCGTTTGATGGTGGTTTTGAGACGGTCGTAATCAGCAGTACGGCGTGGCCGGGCGACGGGGGCCAAGTTTTGTTCGCGTAACTCGCGAAGCTGTAGGCGACGACGGTATTCGCGCTTGTAGTTACGCTTGCGGGTCATGGCTGCTTTGCTCGCAGTCTCCATGCCTCTTGCCAACATGAGGCACACATGTAAATACCTGTCTCATGTACTAATCGCCAACCCTTGGGCTCACCCCATGATTGAAGGCTGAATGTGGCGCTTGAGTCATCCAAAGACCACATAGCAAAACCAGCTAGTTGATTTTTCTTGCAAGCGCAACATGTACAGATAGGCCAGTCAGGTAAAATCACGCGTGTGCCTCATTGACGATGGTATGCGCGTGAAACAACCGCGCCAGACACGGCTGACAACACAGGTCGGGCCACCAACAGTCAACGTCAGTGCAAGCGTGAACCGTCTGCAGCGTATGACAGTAGCGGCACACGCGCTTTAGCCAACCGCTGTCATTGCGCGTGGATGAAAGACGGCTTTGCCGGCTTGAATCCTTCGCGGGAGGTTTGGAACCCTTTGAGGGTTCCATCTTATTAGCCGTGGACGTCGTTGAAATCTTGTTCTGTGAAATCGGTGTCTGGCTGTTCCTGGGCATAAATCTCCGCCTCTCTGAGTAGCTTCGCCTCTTGTGACTCGATTGCATTTTGATAGGGGACTGACTCCGGCATGCGTAGCCATGGCACTAAACGACCGTCGGATAACACTGACTGCCGCTTTGGTGCAGGGTCAAAGGTGACCTTGGTAGACCACGGTATCCATTCACCGTAGGAGGGCGAGCGGATGTAATCCTTGAGACCATTGAGACGGGTGCCGCTGAGGGCGCCTACGAATCGCTCTTGACCCGTGACCTCGATTGACGACTTGCCCGCGTGATAGGCTTCGACGACTTTTTGGTGGTTTTCGTAAAGGGTGCGACGACCAAGTCCCCGTGCGCGGACTTTCTCAAGCTCTTCAGTTGTAGGTTGTAATGGAAAGTAAATTCCCGGCCGCACTGCAAACACCCCACGGTCAAATTGTTTTTCCTCCCACCCGCCAAGCGGTTTATCGAGATCAAAGGTACCCGTATCACATGGTCGTGGTAAGGAAAGTCTTTCACGGCTCCATACTCCATCGGTCGCGAACATGAGAATGTCCCATGGGTTGATTACTCTAGTGAGTGAATCAAGAAGCTGACTTCGGCAGCGGGATGTGATATTTCCTGCCCAGACCCAAGATTGGAAAGGAGGATTGAGACCTTTCGATTGAGCAACCTTTCCGTAGACGGAATTTGGCCCAAGTTTAAGGACAATGCCCTTAGCGTCCTTTCCAATTCGGCAACGTTCCCGATAAATGTCAGCAAGCATTCTGAACGGTCGGTGTTCACAGTCAGTGTCATAAATCCAGCCTTCCTTTATCTCGATATGTGGGTTCAATTGCCGTGCTGCCAAGTACTCTTCTTTCCATGTCCAGCCACCTAGGCCCGACAGGGGAAACGTGATGGTCCCGTCCTTGGCTCGGACGGGAAATACCCCCCAGGCGGAGGGGTGTATTGCCCCAATACACCACCTCAATAGTGCAAGCGAGCTTACCTTAATACGACGGTCCAATGTTTTGCCGGTTACACGCTCCCAGACGCCACATTCCAGGCATGGTAATAGTGTTGCAGCGTACGGATATGCCGACGAGATATCATAGTTGTACACAGTCCCCTTGATAGGGCCGACTACTGAATTCTCGAAGCGCCCGCCAAAGAATGCGCAGGCGAGGGGGACGCGCATAGCCTCCGGTGTCTCGCCACGGAACCGCAACACGTCCATTTTGGTCAACAGGGCGGACGCGGTTGACCCTGCCCCGTAATACTTACCGTTGAGGTCCAGGCCAGCATCCTCATGGGCTCCGACAGTTGCCCTGAACAACTTGGCCAGGTAGCGGCACTCTTCGTCGCAATACTCTTGCACGGCCTTACGAGGCAACGACTCCCACACGGATTTTTGCCCGCGCTTGGCTTTCATCTCGGCCATGCGGGTTAGGAGATCCTTGGCCGCGACCCCCCACTTGATGAGAGACTCTGTGAATTTCTCCGCGTAGAACCTGAACACGTCCCACACGGTCGCGCGCCTGCCGTCCTTGCGACCGACGGAGAACCGTCGGTTCATATAATTGAGCTTGTAGCCGCGCCAGTACTCAGGCACATAGACCAGGCGCATGCCCTTCTTAGTCTGGATGGGACGCGCGCGGGAAGCCTCGTGAAACAGGCGGTACAACTTACGGTCCGGCAGGTCCTCTAGAATCTTGGTCAAGTCATAGACAAACGCGTAGCCAACAATGAGAGACCGGGTTGGCAGGTTGAGGATGAATTCCAGTGCCTCAACTGTGCTGATGCGGACGTTATCGCGTGGCTCGCATCGCCAAAGCTTGCCGTGTTCGTCGGCTGCAGCTAGATAGAAGTAGCAATGCGGGTTGCGGCCTTGCCCCTCGCCGTCTATCCCGATGATGCGCTCGGAGGGGTTGACCCTCGGGTGCGCGTGATTATACTGCTTGTCGTACTGTCGGTTCCGTGCTTGACGGACCCGATGTTTACTTGACGGGACACCGCAAATAGTGCAGATTTGTCCCTGCGGTTTGTGTTGAGGCTTTGACGACACCAGACCCTCGCATGGCCGTAAATGCCCCTCCTACCTTTTGCCGGGGTAGGAGGGGTTCCCTTTTTATGCTTGCTGTTTCACCAGGGGTTTCATTTGGGCTTCCATGAGAATGGTCATCAACTCATGAACAGCATCTGAAACCCGTTTCATATCCCCTTGGGTGATTCGCTCGTCAAGCGTGACGATGCGAAGCATCCATTGCAGCTGTCCTAGCTGCAGAGAATAGAGCTTGCTGACGTAGGGTGCACGGGGCATGAGAGCCTCCTAGAACGGGACGTCTGATTCGTCTTGCGGGCTGGCCTTTTTGGTACCGATGACGAATTTCCAGGCGGGTTGCTGACCTTTCTTGGCCGTGGCTTCCTGCCCGGTACACTTGACATAGATTTCCGTGCCGGGCTTGATGGTCGCTAGACCCTTGAGCCAACCTTTTTCGTCGAGACCTATCACGGCCCCTTCGCCTGCTGTGAAGTCCCCCTCATCGGTGTTGCTCGCTTCGGTCTCACCCGAGGTCACGGCGATTTTGTAGACGCGCTTCGGGCCGAATTTACCCTTGACGGTGAACGCGTCGAGTAAGACGCCCTGAATGGTGTTACCCTTGGCAACGGTAAACCAGCCGTCAATCTTGCCGTTGGAGGCTGGTTCAAAGCCTTCGGGGATCTCCTCGTCGGGGTTAGCTTCTTTGGACTTGGTCTTAACGGGTTTCTTGGCCATTGCGAGTCTCCTGTTGTGGGTTTTCTAGTGGTCGGAGCGTTACGTTGAAGCCCATGTGGGCTCCGAGATTTACCGCGCGCAGTCCATCGACGGCGCACATGATTTTGGTTTGACCGGGCCAGAACACCTCTAGCGTGGCCTCTTGCTCGCACTTGTCTTGACAGCACTTCATTGAGTCTCCTGTGTCCCGGCGTCAGCGTCCCAGATTTGCGGGACCTTGTTGGTCTCGCCCATGAGAGCCTTCATGCACTGTATGGCGAGCTTGGCGCCGTCCGCTTTGGACTTCTGAACCGCGCGCGTGATGTCAAAGAACCGCTGGTAAGGGACCTTGGCGGTCTCCTCAGACTGGCCGTTCTTTTTCTTCTTTGACTTGCCCTTGGGCTTGGTCTCTTCCTCATCATCGTCATCGTCGGAGGGGTTCAGCTTCGCCTGATAGCGAGCCGTGAGCTTGACCGCATCAGCCCACGCGTCTAGCTGCATCTCGTCGGTCTCCTCTTGCGTCTTCCCCTCGATTTCTGAGACTCGCTTGAGGGTATCCCAGACTGCCGCCTTGTGTCCCGCGCGCCAGTCCGTGTGAATCGTCGCGTGTAGACGGTTGTACATGTTGTAGAGGTTGGAGACGTGTTGCTTTGAAAGTCCCGTCTTGGCGGCAATCGCTGCGCCGGTCATACCTTCAGAGCGGAGGGCGGAGATCGCGCGGCCTAGTTCGTAGGTGGTGAGGTCTTTGCGCTGCGCGTTTTCTACGAGGTTTTCGGTCATGCGCGTGAGCTTGTCTGACTCGGGACGAACGTTGGCGCGGATTTCGGTCCAGTTGTTCAGACGCGCAGCTGCTAGACGGCGCGAGCCAGTCACCAGCTTGTAGCGGCCACTGGTCTCTTCAACTGTGATGGCGTTGATGAGGTCAGTCGGTTTGGGCATGCTGGCGGCAAGCTCTTTGATGGCGGTTGCGTCGGTCGCGAGGCGGGAGTTGAAATCAGGGTCATCGATGGAGCCAAGGGGAATCATCTGTTCGGACATGGGAGGTTCCTTTGTGGGTGGGTTACTGGCGACACTTGGAGCACTGAACTTTTGCCGCTGCCAGGCCTGTGATGTCTCTACCCTTGCGGTCTTTGATGATGGCAGCGCAGGTGCAGCAACGGAGGGGGAGGGACTTGGGGTTAGGAATGAAACGTGTGAAGGGTTTTGAGCGCATGGCTAGGGTTTTACAGAACAAGGGAGGGTAACCTATCACACGTTATTGGGGAGGGTCAAAGTGGCGGGGGTTTCAGGGCTTTACTGATGTGGTAACACGGTTCGCACATCATAATTTCAGGGGTGTTTGTTCCTGAATACCAAAGCTTGAACGCGTTATCGGCTAGAGCCCATTCCACTTTCTTACATACACAGCAGATGTATCGTTGGTCTGGGACACCCTTGGGCCAACCATCCGGAAGTTTAATCATGACGGCACACACAGAAGCCATCTGAGTAACACTGTCCGTCGACCTTGGTGGTACAGGACGGACAGAGGTCACGGCAGGCTTTGCTTGTGGCGTCGCAGGTTACCGTGGGTGGGCAGACGGGAGCCGCATCGGATGGACTAACTACATCCATTGATGGTACCCATGTTCCCCCGTCTACCCCTTGAGCCACAGTGTCTGATTCCCCACCACCGTCAGACACGGTGTCCATGTTTTGAATTACCATAGTCATGTCTATGGCGTCCAATGGGACTTCACCACGGAAGTTAGGGTTTCCCGGGGGTTGGGTGGACCCGTCTTCCGTGGAACTTGTGACTTCGCCGCATCCGGAGAGAAGCAACAAAATCATAGCAAGCTTCATGACGCGCACCCGTCGTCTTCTTCAAACAGGAAGGCCCACGACCCAAAACCGCCGTGGTTGACCTCTAGAAACTCTGAGAGAGCTTTGGCATCACCACCATAGTCTAGGACTAACCGACAGAGCCGATGTATCTGCATCGCGTGTAGCCAGTCATTCTTTGTCAGGCAGTCCTTTCTCTGTGGGCCTCGCTTTTTTAGTTTGGTCATAATGCGCACCCTGTCAGCTGCAGCACTAGCACGGCTAGGGCGCAGCCGAGAAGCCAGGCGGTTGTGATGAGGCGGATGGGGGATGTCATTTGGACACCAACCCTTTTTCCCACGCTTGGCGCGCCTCGCACAGTAGGACGTAGTGATAACCACAAACGTAGAACCATCCAGTGGCATGAAACTTCAGGTCACTATGACAATAGTCGTAGTGAATACGTCCATGACTATGAAGTTCTCCATCGGCAGGGCACCGTTGTTTATCGCCGTCAGACTCGCAGCCCATGACGGCGCAGCGACTAAGATACTTCTCCCGTCGCTCGTTCCAATTACTCTCATCAATGAGACTCTGAAGGGGTGTCGTTGGTTTGTTCATGACTGCGCCTCACGGAGGCGAATTTGGTCGATAACATCCATACACTTGTTCCAAGCTGAAAGGTCGCCATATAACGCTAAGGTGCAAAGAGTTATCAGTTGTTCGTCCCTTACTTCCCGCGCTTCCATTCGTAGGGCTCTGATGTTATCTGCCGTTGCCGGAGTCAGGTTGATTCGTGTTTTCATGACTGGTCTCTATTGCAGTCCGCGTGCCAGGGTGAAGCCCGGATGTATTGGGGTAATACCGTGAGAGTGTGGCACAGGGGATACGGTACACCCTTCACAGTGTTGCTGTAAAGGGACTATTGTACTCCCTTCACTTTTTGTCCTACCTGTGGGGAAAGATAGTTTACCTTTTTACTTGACTTCGGACCTTGTGTCAGGCGCGGCGCGGGTTGCGCTCGTGTTGTCCGGCTTTCCTCTTTAGATACGATTCCACTTGTGCCCAGCTGGAATGTGTGAAAGTTATTTCGAGTGTTTTGGTGTTTTTCGCTTGCTATTAAAGTCATTCTGGACGGGCGCCCATGGCATCAGTATGTGT
>Ga0193692_1000097_pt1 | contig 19826 bp, 21 predicted proteins | sample L3a1metaG_FD_144917 | JGI IMG/M metagenome (GOLD analysis project Ga0193692, IMG submission 144917) | Soil microbial communities from a riparian zone of the East river system, Colorado, United States - L3a1 | ecosystem: Environmental > Terrestrial > Soil > Riparian zone | place: USA: East River... | reverse complement strand
CCGGGCTCAACCTGACCTTGTACAATACCGGAGCCAGCGGCGTGCCCGCGCAGGGCACGGTCATAGCAACCGGCGCAACGGTGAGGGGCTGGTAATGGCCAAGTCAGCAACCAAGCTCAAGGCCGTCAATGATGAGCCCAAGCAGCGCATTCAGGGGGATGTCAAGGAAAAGCACCCTGACCTAGCCATTGTCTGGGAAGACTGGCAGGAGTGCCGTGACACCGTTGCCGGGGCGACTACTGTGAAGGGTAAGGGCACCACTTACCTGCCCATGCCCAGCGGCTTCAAGGGCAGCGTTGCCCCGGAGGAAATGTACAGCGCCTACAAGATGCGGGCGCAGTTCCCTGATATGGCGGCACCCACCATTCAGGGCATGCTGGGTATCATCCATCAATCAGAGGCGCAGATTGAGGGCCTTGATGAAGGCACCCCATTGGCGGACATGTGGGAAAGCGCCACGCCTGACGGCCTGACCTTGGAAGCCTTGCATAAGAAAATCACTGAGGAAATTCTGACGGTGGGCCGGGTGGTCTTGCTGGTGGACCTGCCGCCTGAGGGCGGTGAACTGCCGTGGATAGCCTTCTACAAGGCTGAGAGCCTGATCAACTGGTCTGAGAGCCGCAATTTCTTTGTGCTGGAAGAAGACTACCGTGTTCGCACAGGTTATTCATGGAATGGCAAGAAACGCTACCGTGTGCTGGAAGTAGTGGACGAGACTTATCAGGTGCAGGTGCTTGATGAGGATGGTGACCCGCTCACCGAAGATGATGACACCACTGACCAAGACGTGGCTGAGGGCGTGGCCACCGCCGTGGTGGTGCCGCAGGCGCGCGGCGGTGAGCCGCTAGGTGAGATACCTCTAGTAGTGGCAGGCAGCCGTGACCTGAGCCTGCCGCCCGACCAGATACCGCTGATAGGCGTGATCCGTTCTGCCAGCGCCATCTACAGGCTGGATGCCGACTACCGGCACCAGCTGTTCATGTCAGGGCAGGAAACCCTGTTCTACATTGGCTTGGCCCCTGAGGATGTGCCTGACTATGTGGGCGCTGGCGTGGGCATAGCCATCCCTGAGGGTGGGGATGCCAAGTACGTTGGTCCCAGCGGCGCGGGCATAGCCGCCCACAAGACAGCTATTGAGGATGAGCGCAGCAACGCCGCTGAGGCGGGCAGCCGCATGTTCGCGGTGGGTGACAAGAAGGCGGCTGAGAGCGGTGAGGCGCTGCGCATACGGGCGCGCGCGGGCAGCGCCACCCTGATCAGCGTGGCGCAGGTGTCAGCGGCGGCGCTTGAAAAGGCGCTGCGTTACTGCGCCCTGCTGGTGGGCGAAGACTCCAATGAAATCATTGTCAAGCCGGACCTGAGCTTCCTTGACAATGACATGACGGCCGAAGAGGCCAACAAACTGACTGAATTATGGATGAACAAGGTCATCAGCTATGAAACGCTCTACAACAACCTTCAGCGTGGCCGCATTGCATCGGAGGAGCGAACCGCTGAGGAGGAACAAGAGCTGGTGGCTGAGGAAGAAGCTGCGTCAATGCCCGAACAGGATGATGCTGCCGGGGGAACAGAAGTGCCGCTCGCTCTTGACCTCAGTGAGGGCACCGGCACTGATGAATATGGTCCGGTAAGTCAGGCTGAGCTTGATGAATTGTTCGCGCCTGAAGAAATCACTCCCCCGGAAGACCTGCCGCCGCCTGAGGATGAGGTACAGCCATGAGCATGCCGGGGGAATACCCGCTCAGCATCTACCACGGTGACAGCTATCATTGGCAGTTCAAGTTCTGGACTGATGAAGCCAAGACCGTGCCTATGGACCTGACCGGCGTGGTGGCTGAGGCTGAGATCCGTAACAAGCCCGGTGGCGACCAGATATTCACCATAGACTGTGAAATCGTGTTGCCTAATTTCGTTGAGGCCACGCTGAGCCCGCTGGTCAGCAACAGCCTGCCCATAGGGGCTATGGTGTGGGATCTTCAGCTGACTTTTCCTACTGGTGCGATCAACACGTTGCTGGCGGGCCCGGTCACCGTGGTGCAGGATGTTACTGACAGTATCGTGCCCGCTGCGGCGCGTGCTGCCGCCGTGCAGACCACCGCGCCCATGACCGTTGAACTGCGCAACAGGATACGCCGCACGCCATGAACAAGATCATCACAGATGTGGTGCTCATTGAAAGCGAGGCCACTGCCGTTGACCTGACGGTGGAGCCCACGCCTATCGTGGTTGAGGCTGTTGCTGAACAGACGATAGTGGTTGAGATTGGTGACGTGGGCGGGCCGCGCGGGCCTGAGGGCCAGTTGGGACCACAAGGCCCCATAGGGCCGCAGGGCCTGCCGGGCAGCGGCTTTGTGCTGCTGGGCCATGTGCCCACCTATGTGGACCTGCCGCTGCTGAGCCTTGACCCCATGGATGCATGGGTAACCGACGACACCAACCACCTCTGGGTCTGGAACGGTAGCCAGTGGGTTGACTGCGGTGATCTGAGCGGGCCACAGGGCTATACCGGCCCGGTGGGTCCACAGGGTGCGCAGGGCGTTGAAGGGCCACTGGGCCCGCCCGGTGAGACCGGGCAGATAGGCGCGCTTGGCCCACAGGGACCGCAGGGCATTGAGGGTCCGCAAGGGCCAGTGGGTCCACAGGGCATTCAGGGCTTTGTGGGTCAGACCGGGCCACAGGGCGCAACCGGTGCGCAGGGACCAAAGGGCGATACCGGCAATACCGGCTCTACTGGCGCGCAGGGGCCTGCGGGCATAGGGATGAATTTGAAAGGCACGGTGGCCAATTTTGCCGCTCTGCCCACCACCCACGCGGTCAATGATGCGTGGATCACGGCTGACACCGGCCATTGCTGGGTCTGGACCGGTACAGCGTGGACTGATGTTGGCCCCATACAGGGGCCCAAGGGTGATACCGGCGCTGCCGGTGCGCCGGGTGCGACCGGTGCCACGGGCGCGCAGGGTATACAGGGCGTTAAGGGCGATACTGGTGCTACCGGTGCCACGGGCGCGCAGGGTGCCACCGGCACGCAGGGCCCCATAGGCGTGACCGGCGCTACCGGCGCTAAGGGTGACAAGGGCGATATTGGCAATACCGGCGTGGCCGGGCCAACCGGTTCACAGGGTCCAGTAGGGCCAACTGGCCCCACAGGCCCCACAGGACCGCAGGGTCTGCAAGGCTCACAGGGTCTGCAAGGCATTCAGGGTATTCAGGGCCCGCCCGGTCCGGTGGGTGAAGCGCCTGCGGATAGCAAGGCTTACGCCCGTCGCAACTCAACGTGGTACGACCTTACCACTGACTTCGCGGCCAAGGCCCCGCTGGCCAACCCGGTTCTGACGGGCACGCCGCAGGCACCTACACCGGCAGCGGGCACCAACACCACGCAGCTGGCCACCACGGCATTTGTGCAGGCCGCCAATAGTGTAGGTCCGGTTGTGCCACTGGGCGCTGCCCCGGCTGACGGCACCACCAACCTGAACGCGCTCACCACGCCCGGCTGGGCTCCCAACCTGATAGGACCGAACAACCTCAATATCCCGGCACCGGGTACCTACTGGTACGTGCAGACCATGATGTACGTGGCCAACTACTACACCCAGTATGCCTACCCGTATTACGCGAATATAGACTTCGGCACCATGCGGCGCAGCTGCAACAACGGTGTCTGGAGTCCATGGCAGGGTGAGGTATCGCCCGGTGTTGTGGAAATGCTGGCCAGATCAACGGCACCTCAAGGCTGGCTAAAGGCCAACGGCGCGCTGGTCAGCAGAACCACCTATGCAGCGTTGTTTGCGGCTATAGGCACGCTCTATGGCGTGGGTGACGGCAGCACCACCTTTGCCCTGCCTGACCTGCGCGGTGAGTTCATACGCGGCTTTGATGATGCCAAGGGTACGGATGCGGGCCGCGTGATGGGCTCGGCGCAGGCACAGGGCACGCTCAGCCACACCCACACCTTCACCGGCAGCGCCATGACCACGCATGACCACGGCCTGACAGTAGGCGTCAACAGCGTTGCCCATGCGCACAGCTTTGCGGATAGCTCGTCAGCAACAGGTACCGGCAGCGCCAACCACGTGCACAACATGCCTTCCCGCGTGCCAAATATCGCCACCGGCACCGGCTTTGGCCTTGGCGCTGGCGTCACCTACACCGACAACAAGGACACTGACAGTTCAGGTGCCGCCCATACCCACACGGTGGCGGTGTCAGGCACCACCGGCAACAACAACGCCAACCACACCCACACCATAGACATCACGGCGGTCACGGCGGGCACACCGGCAGGCACCATTGCGGCGCAGGTGGGTGGCCTGACTGAGACACGCCCGCGCAACATAGCACTGCTCGCCTGCATCAAGTATTGAGGAAGTAACCATGATTGTCTACCACTATCACCCGGATACCGGGGTCTACCTCAACACATCGGAAGAGGCTGAGCCTGACCCGCTTGCGCCCGGCAAATGGCTGATCCCGGCGCATAGCACGCCCAAGTCGCCACCCAGCCCACCCAACCCCAAGACGCAGCACGCGGTGTTTGACGGCACGTCATGGTCTGTGCAGGCCATACCATTGCCACCGCCGCCATCGCACGCTGAGAATGTCGCCAACATGCCCAAGAACAAGTTGGTTGCGGGACCGCTCATCTATGACGTTCTGACGCAACAGCCAGTAGATAGAGGATAAACCACATGCCAAGCATGGAAATTGTACAGGCCGCCGCCAACCCGGATTTCTATACTCGTGTCAGCTTCATTGCGCTGAAGACGGCGCAGAATGTGGCGTCTGAGGGTGAAAGCGCCCCCAATCACGCCGCGCGGGTGCAGTACGCCAATCGGGTGTTCCGGGGTGACGACAACGCCGCCCTGCTGGCGCAGCACGTGGCCACCAATGCCACCATAGGGTCGGCCCTTGAACAGGGCCTGCCGGTGCCTGATGGTGACATCGAGTATGCGCTGTCAACCATCTGGGATGCCCGCGCCAACAGCTTCTACGTGCCACCGCCCGCAACCTGAACGGCACTGTCATGGCCAAGCGCAGCAAAAAGCTGAGGATGAGCGGCGGCGCAATGCACGCCCGCGCCCAGTTTCAGGAAACCAAGCATAAGCGCGACATGTCAGGCAAGTTTGCCGACATGCCCGGCAGCACTGTGCCCGGTGCCGCAAGCAGCCAAGCCGCGCCCATTGTGCCCGCAGGCAAGGCTGACTGGTTTGCCGCCGCCAAGACCAGCCAGATTAAAGGGGACGACCGCATCAAGCTGCACGTGGAAAGTAATCCTAAAAAGCCCGGCAGCGCCTCAGCTGAGCGCTTTGCGCATTATAAGGATGGCATGACGGTTGCTGACTTCAAGAAGGCCGGTGGCTGGCCCGAAGACTTGGCCCATGACCGCAAGAAGGGGTTCGTGACGTTCCATGACAGTGAAACCTACGGCAAGCTCAGCACAGCCGGTGCCTCCCCGGTCGCCCAGATCAACCACGCCACCGCCAGCGGCAGGCTGGCCAGCATCAAGGCTGAGGCCGAGCTGAAGGCCGCCACCGTCACCACTGAGGTGAAACCCGTTGAACCTACCCTGCCGGTCAAGTCTACCGGGGAGCCACCTGAGCCGCCCGCACCGCCCAAGCCAGCGGCAGCTGCCGCCAAGCCCGGCGCAGCGGCCCCAGCCAAGCCCGCCAGCGCGCAGAAGCCGTCAGATGGCACTCAGACACCCGCCACGCCTGAAAACGCGCCCACGGGCACGCCTGCGGCCCCTGTGGTGGCCACCAAGGCTGAACCTGCGGGCGTGCAGACCTTCAAGAAGGGTGCAGCACCTGCTGAAACCACGCTGAATGGCGTGGAACTGAAGCCGTGGACACCACCCAAAGACATCAAGGGTTGGCAGAAGGTTGAAGGCCAGATGCCCGATCTAGCTGAGCCACCCATGCCGAGCAGCGGCAAGATAGGCTCTGGCGTGATTGTGGAAGAGCCTGACGGGCGTATCTGGCTGGCCAAGCCCACGGGTGCATATGGGGGATACCAGCACACGTTCCCCAAAGGCACCATTGAGAAGGGTGAGGGCCTGTCACCGCAGGCCAATGCCATCAAGGAGGCGTATGAGGAAACTGGCCTGAAGGTGCGCATTACCGGGCTGGCCGGTGACTTCAAGGGTGACACCGGCATTGCCCGTTATTACCACGCAGTGCGTGAGGGCGGCACACCATTGGATCACGGGCCTGAGAGCGAGGCCGTCTTGCTGGTGCCCAAGGCGCAGTTGGATGCCCACCTCAACAAGGCGCGTGACAAGGCCATCATGGCCCAGCACATCACTGGAGCAGCCAAGCCCAGCCCCGCCGCGCCGCCGCTGATGCCCAAGGGCGCGGCAGCTGACGCGCCAGCCAAGCTGCCGGTCAAGATGCCCGACAACCACCGCTACAAGGCGGAGGAGCTTGTGCCGCTGCCCGCCAGCAAGGTGGCTGATGAGGGTGAGGCCGGTATGGCATGGGAGTATGAGAAGGAATACCTTCAGTACGGTGGCAAGAACTGGGCACCGGGCATCAAGAACCAAGCGGACTTCAACGAGCGCTATAAGGCAGCGCCGCTGACCTATCTTTCTGATGATCAATATGATGGGCTCCAGTACACCACCGTCAATACCAAGAAGCTGCCAACGTTCGCTGACGTTGCGCCCGGCCTGAAGGCGCGTAAGCGCGACCCTGAGGCCATTCGCAGCCGCATGCTGAATGAGGGCGTCACCACGCCGCCTATCGTGCTGAAGCGCAAGGGCAGTGACACCCTGCGGCTGATGGCCGGGCAAAGCCGCATCTGGGTGGGTCTTGCCACGGGCTACCGCGTGCCCGTCAAGATACTGGAGGTGTGATGCCCGGCCTCAAGCTCAAGCCCAAGATCAGCAAGAGTGCGCACTTCGCCAAGATCAAGTGGGACATCAACAAGCATAAGCGCGACAAGACCACCGGGCGATTCACGTTCAAGCCCGGCACGGAGGAGTTCAAGGCTGAGCCGTTTGGGCCCGGCAAGACCAGCAATGTGAAAAGTGCCGACATCATCAAGCTGCACGTCACCAGCAACCCCAAGAAGGCGGGCAGCGCCTCACACGCTGACTTTGAACAGTACAAGGATGACATGACGGTCGGTGAGTTCAAGGCGCTGGTGGGCCCCAAGCAGGCCCAGCTGCACCTGAGCCATGACACCAAGAAGGGCTTCATCACCATACACGACCCGGCCACGCTGCCGCCCAAACCGCTGGCTGAGCCTGAGCCGCCACCGCCGCCCAAGCTGACGCTGGCTGAGTATGCCATCACCAGCAAGACCAGCGGTGTGCAACCGCACGACAAGATCAAACTGTTGGCTGGGAGTAATCCCAAGAAGCCCGGTAGCAAGGCGGCTGCGGCGTTCAGCAATTATAAGGATGAAATGACCGTAGGTGAGTTTCAGGCCGCGCTGGGCGGCAAGAAATTCGCGCAGGAACACCTCACCCATGACCTCAAGAAAGGCTTCATATCAATCCACAACGCCACTGATCTGGCTGACATGCAGGCCGGTAAGCTGAGCCCCGGCACGCTGGCGGCACAGATGCAGAAGGGTGACAAGGGCCTTGGCGTCATCAGCAAGAACCCGTTCACCGCAGGCACTAAGAATTATCAGGACTTTGAGGATGCTGCCTTTGACCAAGGCTTGACCACGCAGGCCAAGGTGGCGGCCAGCGTTGACCCGGCCACGGGCGCGCCCAAGCCCAAGCTGGCTGATCTGGCAGACGATGATACCATCATCAGCCAGTATGGCACCAACTACAGCGCCAAGCTGCTGAAGGCAGACCCTGACCCGGTATTCAAAAAACAGGTTGAGGATAACCTTGCCAACGGCAAGTGGACTGTTAAGCCCAAGCCGCCCGCGCTCAAGGACACTGACAAGATTTCGGTGCACAGCACGTCCACCGGCCTGACCAGCAGCACCAAGTACAGCGTGGCCGAGTATAAGACCATCACCGGCATGACGGATAGTCAGGTGCAGGCCAACCTTGCCAGCGGTAAGCTGAAGCTGCATGCGCTTGAGCCGGTCACCACCATGAAGGCCGGGCCGTCAGTGACCACGCCGCCGCCCAAGCCTGCCACCAAGCCCGTGCCCGCGCAGGCCGCTGCTGATGATGATGAAGTCACCACCGGACTGGGCAACAAGTTCACGGTGAAGGAGTACAAGAAGCAATGGTCAGATAACGGCTACTCTGAGGCGGAGGCCGTTGAAAAGCTCAACGCCAACATAGCCAGCGGTGCCATCCACGTCACCAAGAAGACAACATATGCCGATGATGACGTGGTTGAGAGCTTCATGGGCAACAAATACACCATCGCTCAATACAAGCTGAAGTTCGGCGTCGCTGATGGCAGCATTACCAATGCGCTGAAAAACGGCGACATCAAGCTGGTGCCCAAGATCACGCCTACCGGGGGTTCCCCGGTTGCGCCTGTTGCTGAGCCCGCCATCACCAAGCTGTCGCAGGTGCCCAAGCAGGACTGGGACAAGTATGACGTTGCCACCATCAGCGCTGACAATCCTTATCCGCAGGGCTCAGACAAGTGGGTGAAGTTCAAGAAGATCCACAACACGTCCAGTGGTGCTAAAAGCATGACTGTGACCAAATACATGAGCAGCACCACGCTGGTTGACAAGCAGGAGGTGCTGCTTGAGCAGATGGTGGCTGACGGCCATGTCAAGTTCGTCACGCCTGTGCAGAAAAAGGCGGTAGCTGATCAGAAGGCCAAGTTCGCGGCGCAGAAAGAGGCCGCTGCCAAGCAGGCGCAGGTTGATAAGTACAAGCTGCATCACGAACAGTTGCAGCCCGCTGATTGGAAGAACGCACCCAAATGGTCCAAGGTGCCGGGGGTTCAAGACTTGGGTGTGTCTGGCAAGACCATTATTATGGATCAAACCCGTCAGGCGCTGGGTCTGAAGTTCAACAGCGCTCAGAACCCATCGGTGAAATATTACACTGGCACCGGCAACAGCACCATTAATGGCCAGCTGCGGGGCACGGCGGGCTATGGGCCGGTATCGGCAAGCAGCAAGGCCCACATGGCCAAGCTGGACAAGCTTATGGAACCCACGCAGGGTGATGCCATCATGTGGCGCGGCATAGGCACCACGGGTGATTTGGATAACCTCAACAACATGCCGCCCCCATCGGAGTTTATTGATCTGGGCTACAGCAGCATGTCACACAACCCCAACGTGGCGCAGGGGTTTGGCGGGCGCTCAAGCATCACCAACCGGAAAACCATGTTCAGGATACGTGTGCCCGCAGGCACCAAGGCGGCATATGTCAGCCGGAGGTATTCACAGGAAGAGTCCATGAAAGATGAGGCTGAGGTGATCACGATGCGCGGCACTCGGTTCAAATACATCAGCACCACCAAGAACCTTGACGTGCACGGCACCAAGATTGATGTCATTGAGGTGGAGATTGTGGATGAGCATGGCGGTAACATCTAAAGGATGCTACACTGCCGCTTAGAAAGGAAATCACAATGGCAAAGAAACAGAAACCACTTATGCCCGACTGGCCCAACCCTGAGCCGCGCCCCGGTATGGAGCGTTTCAGTGACTGGTCACTCAGCAGCATCGTGCCTCTTGAACCGGGTGAGGTGCTGGTCAATGATGATCCGGATGACCCTAATAGGATTGCTACCTATAGGGATAAGAAACCCAAGAAATAACCACTAGTCAAGCGCCGAATGTGGCGTTATGCTTCCGCTCATTGATTTTCGTCGTTAATTCTGAGGGAGAGTTGAATGATTGGTGACCCGGAAGTTGAGGGTGACAATTCACTGCCCCGTGCCCCGGCATCCAAGCCTGAGCCGCAGCCTGACATTGATCTTGAGGAAGATCAGGACAACAGTCTGCCGCGCGCGCCTACCGAGCGTAAGGACCCGGTGCAGCCGGTTGACCCGGATGAAGATGAGGCCGATGAGGCCGACGCTGAAGATGAGGTTGACCCTGACGAAGACGCTGAGGAGACTGCCGCGTGACACTGCGCGCCGTCATAGACAAGCTTGAGGAAGTACCTGAAGCCCTCAAGGCTGAGTACATTGAGAAGGACGGCAAGTTCTATCTCGATCTTGACAACTCACTGAACCTGCATACAGCCATTGCGCCGCTGGCAACGGCGCTGGCTACCGTCAAGCGTGAGAAGAAAGTCATACAGGACAAGCTTGTGGCCTTGGAAACCAAGACCACCGGCCTGCCTGATGACTTTGATCCCGCCAAGTACGCTGACACGGTGGCTGAACTTGAAGCCCTCAAGTCTGACCCTAACCGGGACAAGGACACTGAGGCCAAACTCCAGAAAGAACGTGAGCGTTATGAGCAGCGGCTGCGCGATGCTGAGGCAAAGCGCGTTGCTGACCTCAAGGCCAAAGACGCTGAAATCAATGAGCGTGACTCGCTTATCCATGAGACACTGGTTGACGGCGGCCTGACTGAGGCATTGGTCAAGCATGGCGTAGCCAAGGAGTTCATGGGTGCCACCCGCGCCCTGTTGCGTGGGGCGGTGAAAGTGCAGAAGGGTGATGATGGCAAGCGCCATGCCGTGGTAACCACGGACCTTGGTGACGTTGACATTGACCACTTTGTTGAGAACTGGTCCAAATCAGACGACGGCAAGCACTTCGTGGTTCAAGGCAAGGGCTCTGGAAGCCATGGCTCTGGCAATGGGCGCGGCAGTGAAATCAACCCGTGGGTGAAGGAATCCTTCAACCTTACGGAACAAGGCCGTATCATCAAGTCTGACAAAGACAAGGCGCGCCGTCTCATGAAAACCGCTGGTCGTACCAGCCATGAGATTGACAGCGCCCTAGCATAAAGGCTGCCGCGTAATACGGGTAGCTGACCTCCCATATACTGGACCCACTGCGCTGGCGTAACACGGGCGCGGTCAAGGCCACCCCAACCCACGGTCAATGACTGGGTTAGGTCCATGTTCACTCATGTGCCATCCAAGGAGATTGACCTATGGCCTCGACCAAGATTGCCGACGTGATTGTGCCGTCGGTCTTCAACCCGTATGTTGTTGAAAAGTCAACGGAACTTTCGGCGCTGTTTGAAAGCGGCATCATCGCCACGGTAGGCGAGCTGAACGTGTTTGGCCAGAAGGGCGGTACCACGGTTGCCATGCCGTTCTGGAAAGACCTGACCGGCGCTGAAGAAATTCTGTCTGACGTGGTGCCGCTGGGCGTTGACAAGATCACCACCGGCCAAGACATCGCCGTGCTGCATGCACGCGGCAAGGCGTGGGGCGTCAATGATCTGGCAGAAGCCCTGTCAGGTGATGACCCCATGGCGCAGATCGCCGCGCTGGTAGGTGACTTCTGGCAGCGCCGCTGGCAGACCATGCTCATCAACATCCTGACTGGCATCTTCGCTTCTGCCAGCATGAGCGGCAATATCCATGACATCAGCGCCGCCGCCGCGCCTGACAACATCATCAGCGCCAACAGCGTGGTTGACGCCATGTACAAGCTGGGCGACGCCAGCCAGCGCCTGACCGCCTTTGCCATGCACAGCGCTGTGGTGGCGGTGCTGGTCAAGCAGGGCCTGATTGACTTCAAGGAAGACCGCGACGGCAACCCCACCCTGCCCTACTACATGGGCAAGCGGGTTATTCAGGATGACGGCATGCCCGTCACGGGCGGCGTCTACACCAGCTACCTGTTTGGTGCCGGGGCCATCGGTTATGCTGATGGCGGCGCGCCTACCCCCACTGAGACTGACCGTGACAGCCTTGCCGGTGAAGACATCCTGATCAACCGCAGGCACTTTGTCATGCATCCGCGTGGCATTGCGTGGATTGGCACGGCAACCGGCGTCAGCCCCACCAACGCTGAACTGGCCATCGGTACCAACTGGAACCGCCGCTACAGCCCCAAGAACATCAGAATTGTGCAGTTCAAGCACAAGATTGTCTGACAGGCGTTATATCTAGCGGGTGGGGCCCTGAGCCCCGCCTGTTAACCGCCAACTGAGAAGGAGTTACCCGTCATGGGTATGTCAGCATTTAGTCGTGCGCGTGTATCTCAGCTGCCAGAAATGGAGCTTGAGGTAGAGCGCTTTGTGAAATGGAACGCCGCCCACCAGAAAGCCGTGCGTGACATTGACGATCTGCACAATGAGGTGACCGACGAAGAGCGGTTGCAGCAAATTCGTGACACGGCGGCAGAGAACGTCAAGGTGATCGGTGAGAAGGTGGTGGCCGGTCTTCAGGAAAATATCGGTGAAAATGAAACCATCGACATGCCGCTGCGCATTGATCACGTGCGTGACATGGTGGGCCGCCGCCACGTGGTTGACCCGCAGGGTGAGCCCAAGAGCATGATGGACAAGCTGCATGACCGCATACCCACCGGCAGCATGTCTGAGCGCTTGGTGCCCAAGACTGACGTGGTAGGGCTTGGCCCCACCAAGGAAGAGGTTGAGGCCGCAGAAGTTGAGCAGCAACCATGGGTGAACCCGGATGAGGAGGTTCCTCCTCCCGCCTCTCAACCGGGTGACCCTGTGGACCTGCCCGCAGCGGGCCACGGCGCTGGCGTGATGGGTGAGGGCGGTGACAGTGAAGACCGCCGCCGTGACCGCATAGCCAACGTGCCGCCTGACACGCGGCAGCCGGTGCCTGAAGAAACCCGCACTGACACGCGCGGGCATGACGGCACGGGCCCTGAGCCCAGCCCTGAGGCGGGCCTAGCCGGTGTTGAGAAGGTGGTGCCGCCAACCACGCAGGTTGAGGGCAAGCACGCTGACGCCGCCGCCAAGGAAACTGCCAAAGACAAGGACCACCCCAAGACCAAGAAGACCACAAAGGAGTAATTTGTGGCGCATTACGGCACCGAGGCTGCCTTTGAGGCTTATTGCGCCCGGATGGGCTACACCGCATCCTCAGGCGATGTAGACCCGGCGCTTGAGCGGGCCACTGCCTATCTGGACGGGCACTACGGTGCCCGCTATCCGGGCAAGCCCACTGGCGGCTATGCGCAGGTGCTGGGCTGGCCTCGTACTGGCGTGACTGATTGCCATGGGTACACTGTTCCCTCAGATACGGTGCCCCCGGCAATTGAGAACGCCACGTACGAGGCCGCACTTCGTGAACTGGCCACACCAAGCTCACTGAGCCCTGATGTGGTCACCGGCCAGATCAAGAAGTCCGTCAGCGTTGAAGGCGCGGTCAGCGTCACCTACGCTGACCCTGAGGGCGGGGCCATAGCGGGCCAGACGCCCACCCTGACCGTGGTGGACAACATGCTCAGCTGCCTGCTTGGCGGGGCGGTCAGCGGGCGCAGCGTGACCAAGTGGCTGATGCGCACATGAGTGACGCCTTCTACACCGACATGGCCGTGACCGCCCACGGCATCATAGATGAGTTCCAGCAGGGTACCCTCAAGCTGGAGCGGCGCACACCGGTAGCCAGTCCTGTGCCGTGGGACCCCGCTGAACCCACAGCCAAGATGTACCCTGTCGTGGGTGTGGTAAGATCAGTGGACCGTAGATACGTTGACGGGACGCTAGTAATCGCCACTGACCGTATGGCGACATTGCCTGTGAAAGGGCTACCGGTGGGCGTCGTACCTGAAATGACTGACCTGTTGCATGTGGATGGTCAGCCAACCACCATCAAGAAGGTGCTGAGGGTGCCGGAAGCGGGCATCATCATCGTATATAAGCTGATACTGGGGTCATGAATGGCACTGCCCACGTCATTGCAGGAACTGCTTGACCAGATGGAGCCGCAGGTGCGGCAAGCCTTTCTTGACGCTGTTGCCGACATCACTGACGAAACCGTCATTTCAGCCCTTGAGAAGGCCATTGCCACCGGCAATATCGAGTATGCGCTGAGCATCCTCAATCTTGACCCGGTGGTATTCAATCAGGTGGCTGACAGCGTGGCGGATATCTACAAGTATGCCGCCGTGCTGACCGCCGAGGCGGCCCGCGCCACCGTCAACCCGGCAACCGGGGCGCGCGTGATATTCCGCTTCAATGTACGCTCTCCCCCGGCTGAGGAATGGTTGCGCGTCACCAGCAGCAAGCTGGTGGTGGGCCTGAGCAACACGGCGCGCACCACGGTGCGCCAGACCCTCTCAGATGGCATTGCAGCGGGTCAGGGGCCGCGTACAACGGCCTTGGACATTGTGGGGCGCATATCTGCCACCACGGGCCGCCGTGAGGGCGGCACGGTGGGCCTGACGCCCGCCATGGCCAAGTATGTCAGCAACGCCAAGCTTGAGCTTCAGTCAGGTGACCCGGCCATGTTGGCCAACTACCTGACACGGGTCAGGCGGGATGCGCGCTTTGACGCCAAGGTCCACAAGGCCATGAAGGCAGGCGTGCCGCTGCCTCCTGAAGACGTGGCCAAGATGATCGGCAAATACTCAGACAGCCTGCTGAAGCTGCGTGGGGAGAACATAGCGCGTACAGAAACCCTGCTGAGCCTGCACGCCGGGCAGTCTGAGGCCATCCGGCAAATGGTCAGCAGCGGCAAGGTGCATGAAACTGACGTGGTGAAAATCTGGCGCACCAACCGTGACGGGCGCGAACGCCGCAGCCACTACATCTTGCACGGCAAGAAGGTGGGCTTCAACAGCTACTTCATCAGCCCGGCCACCGGGGCCAAGATGCTGCACCCCGGCGACCGTGAGCATGGTGCCTTGGGTGAGGATGTCATCAATTGCCGCTGCCATGCGGAGTACAAGGTTGACTACATCGGGGCCGCCGTCAGGCAGGCCAAGAAGGTGGTCATATGAGCGGCCAGTTCACAGCCAGCATTGAGCAATGGGTGCTTGACACCAAGGTCTTCGTTGAAGCGGTGATCAAAGAAAGCACGCAAGAGGTGGTGCGCCTGATGAAGGTGCCCATCAGCGCTGGCGGCAACATGCCGGTGGATACCAGCTTCCTACAGAACAGTCTGGTGGGCGTTGAGGGCGTGGTGATACCACCCATGGACCCCAGCGCCACCGGCAAGGGCGGCCCGGTGATGGGCAACGCCACGGCCATTGAGACACTGATTGCCAACTGGACACCGGGCACCAGCATGTCATTTGGCTTCATCGCCATCTATGCGGCGCGGCAGAACTATGGCTTCACCGGCACGGATAGTCTGGGCCGCAACTACAATCAGCCGGGCCGCCACTTCGTTGATCTGGCCGTGCAGCAATGGCCCAGAATTGTTGAGAGCAACCAGCGCAAGCTAGCCGGGGAGTTGGCGTTCGCATGACCCCGGAGAAAGCCATACTGGATGCACTGCTGACCCACCTTGACGCATGGGCGGGTGACTATCCTATTGTCTGGGGCAACACACTGTATCCTCCGGCTGGCCGGGCCAAGGCTGACAAGTACGTGGTGGTGAGCTACAGCCCCGGCACGCCCGCGCAGGTGGCCATAGACAGCATGGATGAGAACCGTCACATGGGCGTGCTGGGCATCAGCATATTGACCCCGCTGAACGGCGGTGAAGTGGATAGTCAGGAAATCGGTGGTGATCTTGCCCAGCACTTTCACGGGCAGGTGTTGACTTCCGGTACAGCCAAGGTGCGCATCACGGCGCGGCCAAGGGTGGCCGGGGGTTATGTAGACGGCGACCGCTGGAGAACTCCGGTGACTGTGCCGTTTGAAACGGTGGCAGTTTAGAGGAAAGGAATATCATTATGGCACTCTACCCGGTTGCCGGTTGCAAGTTGTGGATCAGCAATGCGCTCTTCGCTGAGCTTTCAACAGACGTGGTGCACGCCAGCTTTGCGGGTGTGACGTGGGTTGAAGTCAAGAAGTGGACCCAGATGGGCGCTTTCGGTGACGCCAGCCAGCTGATCAGCACTGACCTGATTGGTGAAGGTCGCACCAAGAAGCAGAAGGGCACCAAGAACGCTGGCAGCATGGCCAATACCTTTGCTACCGATGTCTCTGACCCCGGCCAGCAGAAGCTGCTGGCGGCCAGCCAGAGTTATGACAACTATGCGTTCAAGATAGAATTGAACGATAAAACCGGGGCACAGACGCTGAACAGCGTTCGTGAGTTCTATGGCATCGTCATGACTGCCCAGCAGGCAGGTGGCGGGGCCAATACCGTGCAGACCCTGAATGCCACGGTGGAAATAAACAGCAACATCGCCGTCACTGCGGCATCGTAAGAAAGGGTATCTGAAATGGCTCTTTATCCTGTTGCCGGGTGCAAGATTTACATCAGCACCAATCTGTTCCCAGAGCAGTCGGCTGACGTTGTGGCTGGTGACTTCACCAGCGTGGTCTGGTTGGAAATTGGCAAGTGGACCCAGATGGGTGCCTATGGTGATGCCGCCCAGCTGATCAGCACTGACCTGATCGGTGAAGGGCGTACCAAGAAGCAGAAGGGCACCAAGAATGCGGGGTCCATGGCCAACACATTTGCCACGGATGTCAGCAACACCGGCCAGCAGAAGCTGCTGACGGCGGCGGGCAGCTATGACAACTACGCGTTCAAGGTGGAGCTTAATGATAAGATCACCACTATCAATTCCACCCGATTGTTCTATGGTCTGGTCATGTCTGCCCAACAGGCAGGCGGCGGTGCAAATACCGTTCAGACGCTGAATGCCACGGTGGAGATCAACTCAAACATCGTGGCTACAGCAGCCAGTTGATTGTTTGAGGAGGTTCTATGAACGACGTATCTAACAGCTTTGACCTGTCGCGCTATGATGGGTTGCAGCAAGCACAGGAAGCGGGTGTTGACGTAGACATCCGTGATCCTAACGGCAAGAAGCTGGGCATCATCATCAAGGTGGCCGGGCCTGACAGCCTGCGCCAGCGCAAGGCCGTTGAGAAGATGGCCGCTGAGCGTCTGGCGTCTGATGACCCCAGCCCGCTGAGCCCGGCGGAACTGTTTGACCGACAGACACGCGGTCTGGCCGTGGCCACCATCAGCTGGAATGAGTTCAAGCTTGACGGCGGTATTTATGAACTGACTGAGGACAACGCCTTCAACCTGTACCAACGTTTTCCGTTCATACGTGATCAGGTGGCGGAAAGGGCTGGACGGCGCTCAGCTTTTTTCGGGTTCTGGAATACAGAAGCCGCAGAGGAATAGAAGCGTGGGTTGCTGGCCGCAAGCCAGTAATGCCGGAAGCGGCTGATCACGTGTTTGGGTATTTCCGGGAATTGTGTTGGACCCGGCGACCCGGCTTCTCAGGGCCCTTGGGCCTTGAGTATGCTGAAATAGAGGCGTGGTGCCGCCTGACGCAGCGCACGTTGGGCCAGCCGGAGCTTAGACTGCTGATGGAAATGGACAAAGCCTATATCAGCGCCATCAACAGTAAGAAGGATGAGCCAGAAGCTGATACTGAAGTCACCAACCTGCCGCTGACCGCTGAATTGTTTGACGCATTGTTCGGCGGCGTCAATGACAACCGTAGTGAGCCAACTGACAGGATAAGCACCTATGCCTGAACTTGGCATCACGATCAACACCAGCAACATCCCCGCTGCCGTTGCAGACCTTGACAAGATCGCACCGGCAGCGGCGCGGGCTGAACAGGCCGTCACCAAGCTCACCCAGACCACCAATGCCCAACTACAGCAGGCTGGCAACACCGCTACGGAGTATGGCCGCAAGTTTGAACAGGCCATGCAGCGGCAGGGCGGCGGTGGCATTTTGGGGCCCAGCTTTGACTTTGACAAGATGCGAGCAGCCATCCCCGGCATTGAAAAGCTGGGGCGTGAGCTAGACCAGCTGCGCATGAAGTACGTGCCGCTGGTGGCAGCTGAGGCGCAGCACGCACAGGCGCTGGCTGAGATACAGCGCGCCAACGCCTTGGGCGCGCTCAGCACTGTTGAAATGGCTGCGGCCATAGACAAGCAGACGGCAGCCTACAGGCGCGCGCAGGAAGCCGCCAAGGCAGCTGGGGGTGGGGCAGGTGGCGCAGCCAACCAGAGCGGCAGCAACCGCGCCATGCAGAACAACATGATGTACCAGTTTCAGGACATCGCTGTTACCGCTGCCATGGGCATGAGCCCGGCCATGATCGCCCTACAGCAAGGCAGCCAGATGGCCATGAATTTTCAGGGGGCTGGGGGCATCGGCGCGGGTCTGAAGGGCATGGCTAGTGGCCTCATGGCCATGGTGCAGCCCGCAACGCTGTTGCCCATGCTGATCGTGGGTGTGGGTGCGGCCATGTACCAGTGGTTGACCGGTGCTGAGAAGGGCACCAAGACCCTTGACGAAGCCATGAAGCAGCATACCGAGTCGGTCAAGCTGCTCGGTGAAGCCTATGGTTCGGCTGGTGAAAAGTCCAAGGTGCTGTTTTCGTCTGGTGGTCAGGACTTTGCCAAGGCCATGATCAGCATGGATATCAAAGGCATAAAACAGCAAATAGATGAACTGACCAAGACGACTATTGGCGGCATGCGTTCAGAAAATGGCTGGGCAACCAGCATCATGGGGGCTGGTCCCAACGTGGCCACCCTGATGAACATGGCGGATGGCTTTGCAGTGTTCAAACCTGCTTTGGACAAGCTCATAGAGGGTGTGCGTCAAGGGCGCACTGAACTTGACCAGTTTGGTGAAGATGTAGAACGCATCTTCCAGCGGGAATTGCCCAAGGCAACTGACCCGGCAGCACTTTCAAACCTGCGTGACGCCATGCTTACATTAGGCGAGGCATCACTCACGGTATCCGGTAAATTTGCACCGTTTCAAGAGTCCATCAACAAGCTCAATCTGGCGTTTGCCGAAGGCAACCTCACGCCTGACCTGTTGCGCCAGATCAATAACGAAATACGCTTGACCGGGGAGTTGAACGGTTATCAGGAGCAAGCCAATGAAGCCATTGCGCTTGAGAAAGAACTCGTCAACCTGCTGAACCTGCTGGAGCAGATACGCATAGCCCAGTTCAGGGCAACTGAGGCTGTGCGTGACCGGCTTGCCTCAGAGCGCATGTCTGACAGTGAGGTGAAGGGCTTCAATGAGCGGCGTGAAAGAGAATGGAAGAAGGAAGATGATCGCATAGAGGCTGAGCGTCAACGCCAGCGGGCGCGCACTGATGAGGAGCGTTTGGCGGCGGCGCGGGCTGAGGCTGAGGCAAATAACCTAGTTAAAGGCCCTGATCGTGACCGCGCCATCAGTCAGGCAGTTCAGCGTGAGCGCGACAAGATCAATCAGGAAGAAGCCGACGCCCTGCGCAAGCGCACTGAGGGTCTGGATGACCTGTTGAGCAAGCAGGAACTTGAGTTTGAACTGTTGGGCAAGACAGCCGGTCAGCAGGCTGCGCTGCGTGAGGAATACCAGCGTACTGAGGAATACCGCAAGTTTGCTCAGGAGCGCGGTATTGAAATGGATCAGAAGGAGCTTGATCTGATCCATGAAAAGACCAAGGCATATGGTGAACTGCTTGATCAGCTGAACAACCAGAAGCTTATGCAGGACCTGCTGTTTGAACAGAGCCTGCTGACCATGAACGCCACTGAGGCGGGTATAGCGCGGCGGCTGCGTGGCACCGGGCTGGGTATGGATAGTCCGCAGGCTGGGGTCATGCGTAACACTGCCGCTCAAACCGAAATAATCAGCTTTGCTCGCGGCACGGCCAAAGACTTCCTAGGCAGCTTTGCTGACGTGCTGACGGCGGGCGGCGATGACATGGGCAAGAAGCTTGTTGAGGCCCTTGTGGGCTCAGCCCAGCGCACGCTTGACAAGATACTGGATCGCTTGCTGGATGACATCATCAACACCATCCTGTTTGGGCAGGGCGGGCAGGGCGGCGGCGGTGGCGGTCTGTTAGGGGCCTTCTTGGGCGGTGGCGGCGGCGCGGCCAACCAGAACTTCCCGG
>Ga0193692_1000096_pt1 | contig 19920 bp, 29 predicted proteins | sample L3a1metaG_FD_144917 | JGI IMG/M metagenome (GOLD analysis project Ga0193692, IMG submission 144917) | Soil microbial communities from a riparian zone of the East river system, Colorado, United States - L3a1 | ecosystem: Environmental > Terrestrial > Soil > Riparian zone | place: USA: East River... | reverse complement strand
TTCACCTGCTCTTACAAGCCTACCCTTCCAGGAGTGGTGTCACCTTTACAATAAACGCAGCTACTGGAATAGCTTATACAAAATCTTACGATTGCTCCCTCCTACACACAGGTTCAGAGTACGGCTAATGTATTGTTTACCTGCAAGTGGAATCTTCAATAAAATAAAAGGAAGCTCTAGCTATACTACCCTTAATCAGCTATGCAAAGAACGTTCATGAGCTTCCTTTAATATGTTGGCTGCACCCTAGCCCGAAGGCAACTGGCATTTACTCAAGACCCCTTTAGTTCTTGACACCGTAATAAGATGATCACTGGCAATCTTCGAAGGATATTGTCGATATAAGTATAATAGATAGTGCATCCTTCTAAGGGAGTCATCTCTACTTGCATTCATATGTCCAGTGATTAATAATTTACTCTCTGACAGGATTTGATACCTGCATGCGATTTGCACTTAGTTTGTTCGTCGCCAGTTTCAGACTTGAGAGCATTCGCGATCTCAGCTACTGTTAGTATTCTCCCGCCACCATTACATGTGGTATTTACTCAACCGGGATAGCCTTATTTTTCTACGTTACGGCCATGGGACGAGGTCTCCACCGCATTAGTACTTCAGCCACAGAGAGTTTGCTAACGGAACCACGAAACGGCTTGCGCCAAACGATCATCCGTATTGCAATAAGGTTGAGAGTGATTAGATTAAGTGCACCCAGTCCGGACTGAATAACATCATCTGCATAAGTAACCACGGTATATCTACCTTTCGGGTATTCCTTAGCTGTTACAAATCGTTCCTCGACTCTCAATGTGTTACCTGTCACTCCAAGAGTTGTGAGACATCTATGTGCGCTTTAGCTGCTGCTTACCGCATTTCATAGTTACTAGCCCTTTTCACAAACAGATGCCTTGGCGCATCAGTTACCTAACTGTAGACTAATTACGGGTCACGACCACGGATATTCTAAGCAGCTTGCACTTTGTTTGTTTCTAGCAGGTAATGAGATGTAGGACAGCATAGTTTTAAAGCAGGTCGCCAGTCTTTACAGACTTTTATTTATAGACTTTCTTATGCCGGACTTTTCATGTTCCGAAATCTACCTGCAACCTCTTCAGGTTCCGCACCAAGTTACTTTGTTTCAGCCCGAAAACTGCGTTTTACTTGGTAGCCCATCCTGTCTTCACGGATTTAGAATTGATGAGCTTTTTGATACTGTCCTACAATACGACTGGTATGAGTATATTACTGCTTATCCCCAGGGGAGAGACTTACAACGAATCGGCACGCCATTCGGTACTCATACCAATGTTTTTATGGTACCACTTCTATGGCACACACATTAAGTTCTCCAGCAAATCTGGGTATAGGATGATTCCTATCCGATTGTATGCTTTCGTTAGTAGGATAATGACGTAGTTCACATTCAATAATCTTCGGCGGTCTGCTATCACAGTAAGTAATCTTCACTTGATATGTTTTTACCGGTAAAGAATACTCTTTGTGTATTACCCAAATCACTCTGCCCACTGCAACAACGCAAATGGTGGCTATTAAAAACCTGAAGATTGCTGTTCTCATGGTTACTTAATAAAACAGTAAATAATCCAGCCTACAAAGACAACAACCCAAGGTTGCGCAAGGGCAAGAGGCCAGTTAGTTTCATTACCTGTAGTCTTCTTACTGCTATGATTCTTAAATAAGGATATAAACAATGCTATACCTACAGCTTGTGCTAATGACATCGCAGGTAAGTCAGTAAACACAGGTAATACGAACCAGTAGTAAAATTTGTATGTTACATATCCCCATGAAAATGTTGAGTATGCGATTGCAAGAAAGAATAAGGCTATTCCGCCAAGTAAAGCTATAAGTGCTTCCATAATGTGTTTTTGTTTTTAGTGATTAATTTCCGTATACGTATTCTTCGTTTACTTTGTATTTGAGCTTGAGATGTGCGAAGATATCAATAACATCTCTCAAGCATTCATTACGACATCCTCCGACCAAGACATACTTCTCTTTAGCAGGAAGTTTTTTCATCCAATCTTCAATCAGGGAATAGTCGTGTCCTCCTGTTGGGATATAATCTACACCTTCAATATTGGTGCAGGTTGGATCTTGTTTATAATGCTCAGCATCGTATCCCCATATCCATTCTTCTTTGTGATAACCATCAAGACACTCGTATGACTCTCCCATACCTACAACATGTGATGAAGTTACATTGATGACATTCTTAAACTTCTTCGCGTAACTTGCAATCTCATATGCAAACTGTTCTGTGCATCCCGCTTCTTTAAAGTCAGGTTCTACATGTACTATAATAAGTGTGCTCATTAACTATAAAGTTTTTCCCAATCGAAAGGTACAGTACCCTTGATGATAGAGATGTTTATTCCTTTTCTCTTCATAGCATAATTACATCCCCAGTTTCGTGCATTAAAGGCATCTATAACTTGCTCAAGAAACCTGTTATCAGGTTGCATTTTGTTAGCTTTAAGAATCTCATATGCTTCTATATGACGATTGACTTCTTCATATGCAGTGCACTGAAAGGTCTTATCATAAAAATCTTTAAGCGCATGAAATCCGTCATGTATAGGCCAGAAGAGATGTTCGCATGCAATGGGAATAGTAACTCTTTTACGAGTGTTAATTAAGAAATGTAACCAGTAGATGAAGAGATCACTATCATGATATTCACCATCAACTTCTTCCCACTCATCAAGATTAATTCCTACAGAGCGGGAGATTGTATCAAAGTGATCTTTGTAAAACTTTTTGAAAGGTTTTATGTGACTCTTAGGTATTTCGAATGATTCATATCCAGGCACAAAACCATCTTCATCTACATATCCTTCAGTTACAAAGGATGCGGTTCTTTGATGCACAAATGTAATAACACAGTCTCCGTATTTTACTTTGATTTGTTTCATACTCCTTCACATTTTATACCCAATGCATCAAACAAATCGTAAAGACCGTGGCCATTTCCTAACCAAGATTTCATAGATATAGATCCGGTGCACTCAGGTTCATCAGGAACCTTGAAGCAATCAGCTACTACATATGTGCAGTCATTATCCAGATCAATCTGTGTGATTTGTTCCTTGTTATCAATAACCCACTGCCATTGTTCTTCAGCAGTAAGTTCTTCAAATTCTTTTCTTGTCATCGTACTATGATTTAATGTTTCCGTATTGATCGTATTTCCAAGGCATAAGTTAACGTTTTAAGTAAGGTTCATCCATTGCCCACTCGAGCATTTCTTGCCAAGTAGAAAATGTTTTTAACTCAGATTTAGATACTTTTTCCTTAAGTATCTTAATGCACTCTTCCTCTGTATGAGTCATACAATCAGTCATCATAAAAGGGCCTCTTAATGATATAGGAGACCACATTTGATTCGGAAGAACTTTAAAAATGTAAGGTCCTCCTTTTTCTGTTTTTAAGCAGCTGTGTTCCATAATCATAATTTTAAGTAAGACGATCTATCCCTGCCACTCGCTCCTTACTTAAGGGAGCTAATCAGGGAAACACAGGTTTTCAAGACCGTGCTTGTCAATCGTAAGTATTATTTAATAATTTCTTCTATCATAGGAAAGCCTGCACCCATTGCAGGATCCGTATGTTCATGAAAAGGAAAGCTATCCTCATACTGAAAGATTTCTGAAGCCTCGTGTCTGAGTTTTTGTAAGAGAGCAACATAAGTGGCTTTCTTTACAGTATCCTCATTGATAGTCAGTATATCTACAGATGTGATGGCTGTAAGATTGTGCTTAGTTTGTCTTTTATCACTATCGAATCCGTAATGGATAATATGGAAGACAAGAGTAAATCCTTCTTCCAGTGTTAATCCTTTTGGTCGACATGATGATAAATGAAATCTGAAGTCTAAGAACTTTACCTTAGACACAATTGCTCTTTGTTCTTCTATGTTCATGTGTAAAGTTTTGATTTGTACTCCCTAGAAGATTCGAACTTCTGTTACCGCAACCAAAATGCAGCGTCCTAACCGTTAGACGAAAGGAGAATGTATTGTTTCTTATTACAGGCAATTGTAATACTACGTTTCAAGCGGCGAATATTACGCCTACGTACAGCAATAACCGGTGTAGATGCCGTCACATGTACACAACTGCCTATAATAAGATAATGAGAATCCGATATCCGCTGGCGCTTTCAACCTGCTCGGATCAACACAGGTACTGGAAAGCGTATTGGGAATGGGCAGTACTCGACTCCTGCTCTGCAATCTCAGCCCACTGAGCTCATCCCCAATGTGAATTACTTATGATGATAATAGAACAATCCGTTCTTGACACCTGATCCGGAATAATCTGTAACCACTAACCTATTGGCTGTGACAGAATATATGTTTCCGTTATAATTACCAGGTGCATTTATCTTCGTTAGAGGAAACTTTGATTCAAGGGCCCAACTATATACATTGCTGAGAGTTCCTCCGATAACAAGTGTAGCCTGTGCAGTATTAGAACCTATAGCGGCACCCGTACCTGTTCCATTGTACGGATCCTTGGTAAAAGTTACGCGTTGGTCATTACTTAGTGCAGGATTCCCACCTGCTGCAGGAGAAATAGCTATGACGCTCCTGACTCCGGATGAATATTGTATTGTACTATCCCAATACCAGGTACCAACTAATGTAGTAACTGTATCACTTAAAGTGGGTACACTGACGACTGGTGCAACAGGAGCTATTGGTTGTGGTCCGGGTTCAGGCGTACAAGACATAAAGATTGCGATGCAGAATATGCATAAGATTCTGATAGATTTCATGATTATTTGTATTTACGGTTAATGATTTTGTTAAGAAAGAATCTCACAATCCACCATTTGGATTGTTTACGAGGCTTCTCACGTTGATAAAGTTTGACTGATTCAAAAAGAAATATGTGTGTGCCCAGATTATTAGCCAGGAGATACTCGATAAACTTCACATTGTTACCAGTAAGGTTTTTAATCTGAGCGTCATTCTTCTTGGCCCATTTGATGTATTCGTAGTATTCTTCTGACTGCATAATATGGCTATTTAACAGGATCTATCCCTGTGGTTAATAAGGTGAAACGTTGCAAAAACAATCTCACTACGGCATCTCTTTGTGCACGGGAAAGTGAAGAACGTTTCATTTTAATTTCCCTGAACTCAGCTGCCAGGTCAGCGTCTGAGATCTTTACTCTACCAAGATGGCGATCAGATCTGCGCTTCCATGACGTTGTAAGCCCTTCAATATCAGTAACAATGAAGTCAGGAGTTATTGCAGGCTTTCCTACTGTTTTGGGCTTACCATCAACAACAATAATAACCTCTCCTTTATCCATCCCCAATGCCATTGACGAAACAACTGAGGATAAAGCTGGGCCGTAGCCGACTACTCCTATTTTCTTCATGGCGTCTGTGTTATATTAATGTTAAATCCTGTAGGTAACCTTTGATATTCTTTCTCATTATTGGTGAAGAAAGCTTCTTTACCTCCAGTCAAACGCTGAACATATGGCTTCAGATCATTATGAGTATCAGATACTAAAGAGATAATAACAATATCATTATTAGCGATATCTTCTTCAATAGATACAAGATTCTGATCACCCGGACCAACGTATACACCCAAGTATGGATATGACTTATCAGGCATTTGTTTAGTTACCTTCATGATTTAATGATTAAAAGTTATGAATTACACCCATCATACCAAGAGCATATACAGTAAGTGCCACGGCACATAATATTGCTAATCCAATGATATATTCCTTAACGCTCTTCCTGGTTGCGGGTGTTGATTGTTCCGATTGCATACGTGCATGAAGCTCTTTGCTTACTGCGATACTTTTAAAAACTGTTTTCATGGCGTGAAATTAGTTTGTTAATACTGATATCAGAGAGGGCTTACAAGGTTGTACCTTGAACTAGTATATGTAAGGTCAGAAAACGCCGTTCTCCTCCTTTTAACACCTACAATTGGATAAGCCCTCTCTTACATCTATTGTTCTTCCTCTTTAGTAACCTCACTAACCAATGCAGATTCTGCTTCAGTTACGGGTTTCTCTTCAGGTTTCTTCTCTTCTTTTGGAGCAGTCATGATGGCGTGAATCATATTTACATCAGAAATATACTGTTGTAATCCAGCCTCGCCACCGTTTCTCCATGCCTCAGTAAGACCTACCTCATGGTTCATGTTCAACTGTTCACGATACTTCCTGATGTAGCGTCCTTTAGGATCCACTTTCTGTCCCATAACATGAGTTATACCTTCAGCAATGATCTCGCTTCCACGAATATCCTTTTGCTTAGGAACAGTCATTACTCTCCCATTAAGGATTTGAGGGACTACTGGTAATTCGCCCTTCAGGACTTTGATACGCTGTGACACCTCAAAGGTGACCTTGTTTTTATGTTTATTTGAGTGCATATAGTGTGGTTTTATTATTTAGAAATAGTTTCCTCGAGAAATAGCCGATCCAGATCGTCAAAGATAACACTAAACTCTTTACCATGTTCATTCAGGTAAACTTTGATGTATGTCCATTCGGTTGCATATTTCTTAAACATGCCAGAACCGGTCAACATAGAGAATGTAGCATTGGCTTTAATATCACATAGCTTTACGAATACTGCCAGTTTGTTCTTAACGAGATCTTCGTAGAACTCTTTACCTTTTCTTGCTGCACGATTACGGCCCTTGTTTTCAGTACATAAGAACACAATTTCAGCAATCTCTACTGTCATGCCATCTTTTATGTCGTTGTAGCTCAATCTTGCGTCCTCAATAAGATCATGTCCATATGCTCCGCAGATAACCTGGTGAGTTTCCTCTTCAGTAAATCCTACAAGATTAGCATATTTCATAGCCTGAGCTGCTACACATTTCAAATGGAAAGAGTAAGGTAATGTCTTATCGTATTTCTGGTTACATTCCTTATCATGCTGATCAAAGCAGAAGTTCCGGAATATCTTGAGTTGAGTAGCCCGGAGGTCACGCTCATGCTTTTGTTTTCTTGCTGTATCTTCCATGATAATGTGTATTATGTAGTGGTTAGTATAATTTCTGTTGTGGTAGTTATTACCTTTTTGCCGATAACTATAGCATCACATCCTCCACGAGGACATGGACACATTCTGTTCTTTGTATCGGAATGTATTTTACAGCTATCACAAGACCAGATGTCCTCTTTCTTAACCTTTGTCTTAGTACCTGATTTCATAATAGTGCGTTTTGGTGGTTGTAATGTGGTTATATGGTGGGTTAATGTATTGTTGGCTGTAACGTTGCCGCCGTCGTCTCCTATCTCCTCATTCTCTTCCTGAAGAAACACTCCTTCATCTAATACATAGAGAGAGTAATAACACTTATACTCAACTAAGGAGATAAGTAAGGTAATCATGGTACGAATAAGCTAAGTACAGTAGTTATAGTACTAAGCAGTAGATCACATGAGAATATGTCTTTGTGTTATACTATTGTTAGTATAGCCATATCATTCGGACGTAGTGGACCTAACAAGAATGTTTGATGAGTCTAACATACGATGAAAAGGATGAGTGTTGTTTGACCATTCTCTCTCTTTCCCGCGTCAATCCTGCAAAGTTTGTAAAGAAACACCCATGACTATCACATCATGGGTGTATTCCTGTCAGCTTACGGATTGAGATCACTCTCTTTCTTAGTAACTGTTTCTTTCGCAGCTTCTTTCTCCATACGAAGAGCTTCTTTCACCTCAGCTAACTGAAGATCAGCTGCTTTCTCAGCATAGATACGAGCCATTACAGTGTTACCTGCAGTTGCTTGTTCTTCCGCTAAGCGAGCCATAACTGTTGCTTCAGTATCAGCCAAGCTTAAGTTGCCTGCTTCAGAGATAGATGCGTCACGCTCAGCACCTTCGAAACGAGATGTGAAGTATAACGGGTTACCGTTATCTGCCACTACCACGTCACCGGTTTCACGGCTATGTGCCGCTGCTTTGCTCGCTAAGAAGGCTGCCTTCTCTTCTGCTGTTCCTGTGATTTCGTATCTGTATACGATTTTGCCTGTACCTTTTTGGCGGTACTTACCTGCGCTTACTGCTTTCATTGCTGTCTTTGTTTTATTGATGATCCTGATATTAAGGCGTTTACTGCGATAGGATCGTTAACCACAGTAACTTATGTAAAAAAAAAAGTAACAGGAAAGAGAGGAACGTGTTATACTGTAGAGGGAGCGTATGTCCGCTATACATATAATAAGGAGTAATTCATAATATACACCGTCGAACGAAATCAATGCTTCATCGAAATCAGCCCTATTACGAGTCGGTTAATTGTCTCGTTTTTTCCCGGGCCAAGACAAGCTTTATTAACATCTACTCGTTATTATTAACAATATGCGAGTGAGGTGTTTTCATTCGTCGAAAACGAGCATGATCAGGCGAACTGTCTATCTCCTTCTGCAGTATCCAACGTTGACTATCGTTATCCCAATAACTTAGCCTAAGAAAAAAGTAACAGGAAAAGAGCAGTGTAAACGGAGCGGATAAGCAGCAACCAACACAACGAAGCCACTCGAACGTCTGTACGTAATGTTCTGGGAAAAAAGAAAGAAGCCCTTTCGGGCCTCTCTTCTTATGGGTTCAGGTCAGCATCCTGCTTCTCTGCAACCTTGTGACGTTTGCGCTCGATCTCAAGCTTCTCCTTACGGATCTCGCTTTCAGCATGCAAGAATGCCTGGCCACGTAAGCCTTGCATCATCGGGTTAGTCTCGCTTGAGAATGCCTGCTTCAGGTCTTTGATCAGACTGCCGGATACATACACACTCGTGTCTTTCGAGTTGAACTGAAGTTCGATGTTCACTTCAAGCTCATCCTGTGTGAAGTACAACGGACGACCCAAGTCATCGTATACAACTTTCGCTTCGGCATCTCCTGCCTGACGACGAGCTTCAGCAATAGCCTCAAGCTTTGCGATGTCTTCTTTAGTTGCATCAACGATTGTGTAGATGTGTGTGAAGCCAGATTTAGATGGCTTTTTCATTTTCCAGATTGCTTTCATGGTTGGTTGGTTTTTAATAGTGGACGACATTGTCCCTATATTTTATAGTAAGAAAAAGTATATTAACAAGGGAAAAAGATAAACAAGCGCCATGACACACTTGCTTATCATATCCACCACGATATATCTTAAGACTGAAACTGCTGCTGCAGATTAGTCAAATATTCCTGGTTGTAGATTTGGGTATCCAAGGCAAAGCCTTTCTTCCCCGTTGCAACGCGTATGAGACGAATGTCTGTTGGTGCGTTGTCGAAGCCGTTGGCGTACACTCTTTGTGTAACGCATCCGTTGCTATAGCGATTCTCTATAGCATTTACCACAGCTCCCTCATGAGCAATGGTAACAATGTTTGATGTGTGTTGCATGTTGTTATCGGTTTGGTGGTTTATATTAATAGAAAGAAAAAGTATATTACTGAAGAGTGAGAAAGCTATAGACCCAGTTAAGGGCCTATAGCATCAACAACTATCCGATGAACAAGTGAACATCATCCTCATGCAGGTCACGGCGAACATCATCGCGTTGATCATCGATCGCGTCTATATAGTTCTTGCCCTCATGATAGTCGAATAACTGGCCGTTTATCTCTATATGAAGATCTTCACTAGGTTTCTTCTCTGTGAGCTTGACGGCTGCTCGTGTTGCTTCCTCGAAGGTTGAGAATTCCTGTGTCACTGTTCCTTTAGTGACATCCTCATGTTGCATCTTGAACTTTTCCATGGTAAATGTTTTTTAGGTGGATTGCTATTAATCATAAGAAAAAGTATATTCAAGTAGGGGGTAGAGGGTCGAGCGAAGCGAGGCCGGGGTCGGTTTAGAGGGGGACCCATCTCTACCTCCAACATCCTCTGCGTGTAAATACCACAGCTACCTGATCCTCTTCTCATGCGACCTACTGCGTGTTGCAAATATGATCTCTCTTTCCTACCTTTGCTCGTCAGCAATAACCAACATCATGAAAACAATTAAGAGCGTTACTATTATGCCTCTCTTTGTGGATACCATTCCGGATCCTGAACACATGGAAGAGAAGGTGTTTTATATTTGCCAGGAGTACAGAACTATTTCGCATCTCTGTTTATGTGGTTGTAAGAATGAGGTAGTAACTCCTCTTACAGTAGAAGGATGGATACTCACTGGCGACGTCCATAAGATCAGTCTCTCACCATCGATCGGAAGCTATAATCTTCCGTGTAAGTCTCACTACGTAATTCGTAATAACGTAGCCAACTTCATATGAAAAAGCTAAATACTAAAGAACTTGTCAAGCTTCTCAAGGGGAAGACTGTGAAAGAAGTAGTAAAAGAAGTCTGTGGTGAGATGATTGGACGAGGAGCTCATCGGGATGTATATGTTCTGAAGAGTAATTCGGATTATGTTGTGAAAATAGAACGCGACATGCGCCAGGCTAATTTTGCAAATGCTACTGAGTGGCGACATTACATCGACAATCAATATTGGAAATGGTTAGAGGTATGGTTGGCGCCGTGCATGCTGATATCAGAAACCAGCCAAGTACTTATTCAACAAAGAGTATCTTGGGAAGGAAAGCGCAGGAAAGATTATCCCGCCCGGATACCCAACTTATTTGAAGATCTCAAATTAAAAAACTTCGGATGGATCGGTGACCGGTTTGTCTGCTGCGATTATTCGTTCCTTAGTATTCCCTCACCGACTAAAGGAAGCGATGGTATGAAAAGAGCCTACTGGTGGGGATCATTAAAACCAAAGAAAAATGTCAAAAAATAGATCCCTCTTACACATTGAAAATTGCCAGATTAAATCTCTGGAGAAAGCTAAGCTTGTTGCGCAGGCTCTCGATACTTTAGAGAAAGAATGTGGGATCCATGAGACCATGATTTCTTTCAAAGGAATGTTCATCTGCCCGGATATTGATCTCACCAAACTTGCTAACTCTGAGGATCCTACTATGGAGAAGTTAATAGGAAACTTGTTCATAAGACTGGACAAGAAAAAGTATGGTAAAAAAAGTGCTTATAGAAAATTGTAATGTCACAGATTTACGTATATTTGTGACACAAAAAACTAACAACATGGAAGACTCAAAAGAACAAATGCCAACAAAGAACATGAACTTTGGTTGGGCAATCCGTATGGTACAAGAAGGAAAGCTTGTAGCACGCGAAGGCTGGAATGGAAAGAAGATGTTTATCTTTTTACGTCCAGGAGATACAATTAAAACTGGTGATATTGAGAAAATCCGATCTCTTCCTGAAGCAGTAAAGAAATGGATTGATCAAAACGTAGATGACAAAGTAAATCCAGGTGAAAGTGGATTGACTCCTATACATTTCACACCATACTTCTGTATGAAAGCTGCAGACAACAGTATTGTAAACGGTTGGTTAGCAAGTCAAACAGACATGTTAGCGGAAGACTGGACAATTGTTGAATAAAAATTTGCACAGTTCAAAAACTCTTCTTACATTTGTCCTATGAAAATGCTATTACTCTTTAGTTATTGCTTGTGGTCGTCGAAAGATGACTCAGGGAAGACTATTGAATAATGTTTTGTTACGCAACAGAAAACATTTGAACAAGAATCCCTGAGTACGCCAACTCAGGGATTTTTTTATTTGGGACTATAGCTCAGCAGGTAGAGCACGAGATTGAAGATCCCGCCGCACTGGTTCAATTCCAGTTAGTCTCACAGAATGGGAGTTTATACCGTAGAGGTAGCGGGACCGGCTGTAACCCGGTTATGAAAGTTCGGGTGGTTCGACTCCATCAGCTCCCACATAAGGAAGATTGGCAGAGCCCGGCTGATTGTACCAGTCTTGAAAACTGGAGGTCCGAAAGGATCCGTGAGTTCGAATCTCACATCTTCCTCATATGTATAGAAAACAGCACTTTTCTATACACGTTCTTTGAAAGTGCATAAAAATTATACGCATCTTAGCATATTGGCATGCAGCTGGCCTCCAAAACCATGCATGGACAAGGTTCGATTCCTTGAGGGTGCGCTTGTAAACTAAAATAAGAGTTAGTGTTGTTTTAGATATGCGATGTAAACTAAAATAAGAATCCTGCTATTTAACCTTGGGTTAAGAAAAGTTAAATAAGCAGACTGATGCAGTCGACTGATGCAGTCTTGAGAATTATAGATTATCTTTGCTAAAAAACCAACGATGATAGTAGATCCAAATTTTCAGACACCCTTACCAGTAGTAGATTATATGGTAGGTCTTATTCCTGCAGGAGCCAAAACAGTTCTTGAGCCGTCACCCGGGTTGGGTAATATTGTATCCAGGCTCAGTGATTATGAAGTTATTGCTGCAGATGATTTCTTTCTATTGGATAAAAGCAAACGATATGATTCGATCGTAATGAATCCACCTTTCTCCAGTAAGTCAGGGTTCATAGACAATGCTCCTCCTGAAGTAAACGCCAAGGGCATGAGACTTGGATATTATTTTCTTCTGGAGTGCATGAAGATGTCGGATAACGTGATCGCTCTTATGCCTTGGTTTACATTGCTTGATAGCGACGTGAGAATGAAAGCTCTAAAGAGTTATGGCTTGGTGTCTTTAACGGCCCTGCCAAGAAAAACATTCCAGTATGCCAGGATACAAACCTGCATACTGGAATTACAAAAAGGATTTGAAGGAGAAACAATCTTCAGAACCTTTAGTTACTAAGGTACCGTGGGTGAGGGGTTAACCTCCAGTCTGCAAAACTGGCCACACTGGTTCAAATCCAGTCGGTGCCTCTGGGATGGTTTGGATGCCTATAAACCACAGATAGTATAGGTCTGTGGCAGTCCCAATTAAGGAAAGATGGCTGAGTTGGTTTAAAGCAGCGCTCTGCTAAGGCGCCGGATGTAACAGTCCCGTTGGTTCGAATCCAACTCTTTCCTCGTGGGATTACAAGGTTATGTTGCTGGAGGTTTTCCAGGTTATCTTGCTAACTAATTGATTAACAATGCCCTCTTGTTGGAATGGTAGACATCCTGGTCTTAGGAACCAGGGCCGCAAGGCGTGAGAGTTCGAGTCTCTCAGAGGGTACACTTATCTGTCCGAAGGTTATGAGGATGCTTCCTCCCGTAAGTTCATAAAGCAGACAGAAACGGGAATCTGCTCCAGTGGTGTAATGGTAGCCGCGCAGGACTTAAAATCCTGTCCTTAATTGGGTGCCGGTTCAAGTCCGGTAGGGTGCACAAATACATTTGATCCGGAGGGGCACCAACCCCTTACCTATGGCGGGTGATAAGCGGATCGGAACATTGCGGGGAGGCAGGTGCCCACTAAGTCTCATAAGCTTTTGTTTCCGGGTTCGATTCCCGGCGCCGCAACCAAAAGGATTAATGACTACCTGCAAGAAAAGGTGGAGTATATAGCACCAGGTTCTCCACTGTCCTTCCATGTTCTTTATTTTATTGATTTTAAGTTTGGTAAAGAGTGAAATCTTTGTATCTTTGTGATATGAAGAGAATATGTAATATCTGTAAAGATGAAAAGGATCTAAACGAATTTGGTATGAAGGGTAAACAGCAGCAACATACTTGCAAACCTTGTAACAGAAAGTATCAAAAGGCTCATTACCAAGCAAATAAAAAAGACTATTTTGAAAAAAATAAGAGAAGAGAGATTGCAAATAGAGCTTGGTTTAAAGATTATAAAAGCAGACTTTCTTGCTCAGTTTGTCCAGAGCATCACCCAGCTTGTCTTGATTTTCATCACATAGATCCGAGTAAAAAGAAATGGGCAATAGCACAAATGGTTCATAAGATTTCACTTAAAAGCCTCAAAGATGAAATAGCAAAATGTGTAGTGTTATGTGCTAATTGTCATAGAAAAAAACATCATGAAGAAAAGCTCCATTCGTCTAATGGTTAGGACGTCTGGTTTTCGACCAGCAGATAGGAGTTCGATTCTCCTATGGAGTACAATAAATATAAGCCCGATAAGCATATACGGTGATGCACCTGCCTTGTAAGCAGGGGAACAGATTTCGAGTATCTGATCAGGCTCTGGGGTCTTTAGTTTAGTTGGTAAAACGGTCGATTGTGATTCGATTCTCTGGAGTTCGATCCTCCATTGACCTCCTTGGTCCCATAGTTCAATGGATAGAATACCGAGCTACGGACTCGGTGATACTTGTTCGAGTCAAGTTGGAACTACTCATTACCCTATAGTTTAACGGCAGAACGGTTGGTTTTGATCCAACAAATCGTGGTTCGAATCCACGTTGGGTAACTTTCTCTCCTCAATGTTTGGTTCTTTCGTATCTTTTGTTTATATTAGTATAAACACCTCATAATCATGGAACCACTTAATTTTCACTTTTGGAATACCGATAAAGAAAAACGAGTTATAACTGCAGCTGATGTAAATTTAGCTGAAGATCAAGTTGTAATAGGTAAACGCGTCAACTCAAAAAGAGATGGATCAGAATGGAAATCTTTTGTAATGTCAATAGGAGACTTTTTAGGAATGTCTTCGCCTGTGACAGGTTCAAAAGTATACAGAGCATTGATCAGCCAAAATGCTCCTATTCCTACTACTAACAGAAATGGAATGATCGGCATAGCTGAGATTGGTCAGATATGGAATATCGATGCTGTAGGATCTAACAATAGTGCTGAGTTAATATCTCTTTTCGATGTAGTGTCAGGTGATTTTGTTACACCTGGTTCAAAAATAAGAGTAAAGGTTGTACCTACTTTATTTACACCAATCGTCGGACCATCAGATATCTCTTATGATGGTGCACCGTATGTAGTTAGTACTAATTCAGATGGTGAAATAGCACCTATTGCAAATACTTTAAGTGGACTACCTATTTGGACATATCTTGCTCCGGGTGACTTTTTCATGACTTTAACCGGAGAGTTTCCGGATAAATCAAAAGTTGCAAGATCACCAGTGGGAACAAACTGTACTAACTGTTGGGCAGCATCTTACTATAATGATGCTGATTCAATTGGTTTACAAACAAGAAGCGGTGCAGGAGCAGGTGAAGATGATGTTCTTTACTATGAACTGTTTGAGATACAAATTTCTGCATAATACTAACCATAAGACTAAACAATGGAAGCATTAAACTTTACAGCATGGGTAGCGCAACAGAAAGTCCTACAGACTTCTGATATTGTCCCTACAGATGACATGCTTGTTATCGGTAAAAAAGTAAGTAAGAATCGTAGTGGAAAAGGCTATGAAGAGTTCGCTATGCGCATATCAGACTTCTTGGCTTTAGCTGGAGGTAGTTCCTATGCGTTCGTTGAAGATGAAGGAATTGCTCTTCCTCAAAGAACGATCATGAATTTTGTAGGAACCGGTGTAACCGCCTCTGATGTAGGAGGTAAAACTACAATCACTATTTCTTCAGGTGGACATGCTATAGAAGATGAGGGTGTGGCTTTACCTAACCGTCCTACTATGAATTTCGTTGGAGCAGGTGTTGCTGCTACAGATGCTGGCGGTAAAACTGTAGTAACTATTGCTGGAGCACATATCATAGAAGATGAAGGAGTTCCATTAGGAACACAAAGAGTTTCTTTGAACTTTACCGGTAATATGGTTTCCGTATTCGATAATGGAGGTAAGACAGAGGTGAATATCAATCTCACTATTCTAAAGAAAGTGATCTATGTTGATGGTATTAATGGTAACAATGCTTTAGCTGCGGCTAACATGTATGACCAGAAATATGCCTTCCTTACTTACGCGGCAGCTCATGCTGCAGCAGCACAAAATGATACAATCATTCTCTTACCTGGTTCTTCGTATACTTGGAATGGTGGTCAGATATTCAGAAATGGTGGAGCCATTGAAATCATGAAGGGTGCGACTCTTACTTGGATATGGACTCCTGGTGCAATTACTGGAAATACAGGAGACTCTTTCACTATTTATGGTGAAGGTACTTTTAGTATGAACAATACCATTGATGCTACAGATCCAGCAGGTAATAAAACTTTCAATATCTTTGTTGACACCTTCAATATTACTGCAGGTAATGGTATTTGTTTCGCTCGTGGTTTCATGAAGTTCAACATTGATGTTAATATCTGCAACTTTAGTACAGCTACTGCTGCAGGATTCTTTACTGCAGAGGCTCCTGTCTTGAAGTTTAAATGTAATACTGCTAACTGGAACACACCGGTATTTCCTGGTTTTGTATTCAGTGCACTATCATCATCTACAGATGAATCATTCTTCGATATCGGAGTAATGAATATCACTCAAGGTGGTTTATTCCAAGTTCAGAATGGAACAAGTCAAGGATATAGTATTCGTGTAAAAGGTAAGATCAACAGTAGTTCAAGTGTACCAGCAGCCGTAGGTATGATTACAACATCTCAATCACCTGCAGGAACAATAAACTCAGAAGCTGATATCAATTGTACAGGAAGTGCTTTCCCTTATTACCTATTAGGTAATAGCCGTGTGAGTATTCAAGGTACTATTAAACATACACCTCCTGCTCAAAACGGATCTGCTATTCATATTGATGATTCAATATCTCAGTCTGAGATCATTATCAGAAACGCAAACATATTTGGAAACAGACTTGTTGGTGGTGCTGTTTGGGCAAGAAGAGCAGGTATTGTAATGATAGAGGAATCTTCTGTTACAAACGAAGCTTCAGGTGTTGCAACAGCAGCTGCAGTAAAAGTAGGTGTTGATGGTGGGTCCAGTGCGGGTCTTGTGCTTTCTTTAATGAAAGGTGTAGTATTACTTTGTGATCCGGCTACTCAAAATGCTGGTGGATCAAATTCTATTTACGTAGATCAGCCATCAGGTGCTAATCTTTTCCAATACATGGGACCGGTAATCACAAATGCTGGAGCTAACGCGAATGTTATCGAAGTAATCGGTGCATTCTCTGTAGTAACATTTGCAGGATTCTCAAGAATGCCAAAAGTATAAACTAATATAAAATACATATCATGACAATCACAGTAAAAAAAATGGGTACTGAAGGTGCCGAAGAAAAGCTTGATGCTAGTATTGTTTTAAGTGAAGCAACAACTCCTGCTATAGTAGAGTTCAGTTTAGCTTCCCTTACAGCAGAAGAACAGGCTGTAGTAACAGCTTTTGTAGACTTAGTAAAAGCTAAGGCTGTTTAATATTTATTACTTAATACCGTAAGCTATGAGCATAGGTAATGACAAAACACAAGGTAACAAGGGAAATAACTTCCCGTTCCAATTCAGGAACTTGCAGCTACTAGGACAAATTCTAGATGCTGTAGCGGGGCTACCACCAGCAGGTGGATTAGCAACGGAGGCGACATTACAAAATGTTCTTACAGCACTCCAGAGTGAACAGGAATTCGAGCAGAATCTTGTAACAGATACAGGTGGTGTAGGTTGTCCAGGTAACTGTCCAACATATTTGATGGTGCGTATTTGGAATACAGTAACGCATACATTTGACCCTCCTATATATTACAATGCATCCGGTGTTGTAGTTGTACCAGTTGGTCCGGTAGTTCTAGTAAATCCTCAGTTTGTATTAGACGGGATTCTTGCTCAAGTTACAGCTATAAACACTGACTTAGATGTAGCTCTTTCTACAAGAGCTAGTGAAGCTACCTTGGCTGCATTAGATAGTAAGTTTACATCTGTAGTAAGAACCCCTAGCATGATGCGAGTAGTTGGTGCAGGACCTGCTACAGTTACTGCAGGAAAGCGAAGAGTTAACTTTTTTAATGCTGGTATGGCTGATGCGAATGTTTTAGGAGTAGTTCTAAAGCAAGGTGAAGTTGTAACATTTATTGCTGACGGTGAAGATGATGTCTTAGATGTTATTTCTTACGATGCTTTAACTAGCGAACTGCTTATCACATCTGTAACCTAAGAAATGGAAATTTATAGACTTATACCCCAAGACGAATACGAAGCTCTTATTGCGGCATCTAGCCCCAGTGCTTTAAATCCCTTTGTTGTAATGAGTCAAATCTCAGCTTTTATTGGCATGAATACCAATAGGCTTCTTGGACGTTACAATGCAGGAGTAGGTGCTGCTGAAGAAATTACAATAGGAGCTGGTTTATCATTAAGTGCTGGAGGAGTTCTTTCTTCTACAGTAACTGGTGGTGTAACATCTTTTAATACGCGAACAGGTGCAGTAGTTCCGCAAGCTGGAGATTACACCACAACGATTGTAGCAGAAGGTACTAATCTGTATTATACAGATACTCGTTTTGATACCAGGTTTGCTACAAAATCTACAACAGATCTTGTAGAAGGTACCAATTTATATTACACAAATGCTCGCGTTCTCGGAGCCGTATTAACAGGATTTGTTGCAGGCGCAGGAACAATTACTGCTGCAGATAGTGTTCTTTCAGCATTTCAAAAGAGTGCCTGGAATATAGCAGTTAATGTTACCGCTATAGGGAAGCTGCAGTCAACTCGTTTTATCAGTGGTGCAGGTGTTACCATAAACGCGGATCCAACAAAATTTGATATTGCCGCTGTTGGTGAATATGTTAATCCTAACACTTTTGCAGCTACTCCTATAACTGTAGCTCTTACTGCAATATCGGCTACTCATATTGCAGCTCAGGCAGAATCATACGTGTGGGTAGATAATACTTCCACAGTAATTCAAAGTTTAACTCCTCCGGATCCTACTATACTCAGTGATATCGTCGGTTTTTGGGTACTTGTTCACAGTGATCTTAGTACGATATCTATTGTAAATTCTTTTCCTTTTTATGCTGATGGCTTGGCTACACAGCTTAACCAGATTCTTCACTATATAGGATTTAAAAGATTTCCGGGAACTAATGTTGTTTCGGAAGGTACTACGGGTACTCGTATTTCCCATACTGGTGGAAACGTTATAAAATCAGGTGGAGGCAATACAACGAAACTACCTGTTTTTACACTAACCGGAGCAGTTGACGATGCTTTATTAAGAATGCGAAACCGTACAGATGTTGAAGGTGCTGATACAAACACAGTCGATGTTTTAAATATTGATGTGGCCGGTGTTACTACAGCTCTTGCAAGTAACTCTCTGTTTGGTGCTCATAAAGTATGGAAGTTTTCTTCTTCCCGAGTTCGTGTTCAAAGAGGTCAATATTCTTACGGAAGTTATGCAGCAGCCATGGCCGGCATATATTCTGATACTTATGTCGATTCACCGAATGGTTCAAGAAACGGTATTCATATCGGATGGATTGTTTTTCGTAGAAACACTTCGTGGGGAGCAGGCGGAACAGGGACTATTGGTATTGACTATCAGTTCGTAGACATAACTACTGCAGGTGGTGGAGGTTCCGTATCCACTCTTCAAGGAGCTTATGACGCAAGTACACAACCACAAGTTCTTACAGACTCTACAAGAGGTGCTCTTCAAGTTAAGAGAGGATCGGCTGCAGATACTGATTCTGTTATAGAAGTAGTACCCGGAGCATCCTCAACAGCAGCTTATAAAGTTACTGGAGAAGGTGTTGTCTATAAAGCTACTAAAAGAACAAACGGCGGCAATGCTAATTATAATATTCTTACCACAGATCAGAATATTTATACTGGAACAGTTTTCTCAGCAGCAAGAATCTGGACTCTCCCTACAGCAGCAACAGTACCTGCAGGAACTCCTATGATTATTTCTGATGAGCTTGGTACGATTACAACTACAAATACATTAACCATTGCTGTTCAAACAGGGGAGAAGCTTAATGGTACAATAAATGGTACTGAGATCATGACTACAGCCATGGCTGAAAGGATTGTAAGAAGTAATGGTGTTGATGGTTGGTATATTGATATTAGCATTGTAAGACTTGGCGCAACTCAAAGATTGACAAACAAAAGACTTGATCCGAGAGTATTAACGATAGTAAGTTCTGCAACACCCACCATAAATACAGATACTTATGATCATGTTGATATTACG
>Ga0193692_1000095_pt1 | contig 20083 bp, 13 predicted proteins | sample L3a1metaG_FD_144917 | JGI IMG/M metagenome (GOLD analysis project Ga0193692, IMG submission 144917) | Soil microbial communities from a riparian zone of the East river system, Colorado, United States - L3a1 | ecosystem: Environmental > Terrestrial > Soil > Riparian zone | place: USA: East River... | reverse complement strand
GTTCGTATTCCTGTACAGGGTCTCAACTCAATGGAGTTCATGGAAGTTTATGAATTCTTACCTGAAGAGGCTGGTAATATTATCATCCCTCCAGCTGAGATCGTAGCTAAATCAGGATCTGACTTTGACGTTGATAAGTTGAGTGTCATGATGCCGGCTATAGGTAAGTATGGAAAGAAGATAGGTCTTATCAAATACAACTCTTCAATTAAGAAATCCAAAGCTGAGCTTAAAGATGAGCTTACAGAACAGTATTTATTGAAAGCAAGTACTAAAGATTTCTATACAGAATGGTTTAAAGAAGATAAAGCAGAAGGTATCTTTAAAGAAGTTACTGTTGAAGAACAGAAGATTCTGGACAATCTTAAAAAAGAATATGGCGGAAGAATAGCTGAGCTAAATACAGAGCTTAAATCTTTAAGCACTTCATGGAAACAGTATAAATCAGATAAGAGAAAAAACTTCTCCTCATCTCCTCTTTCTTCAGCTTTAGAGTTAGAGATCGTTAAGCTTTCTACAGAAAAAGATATTCTGGTTGCACAACTTAAAGACAATCTTGCACAGTATAAATCTATATTCTTTACAGAAAAAGTAAGAGCACTTAAAGATAAAGAAGATACTGATGTATCCCGTATAGATGACAAGATTAACGAGATCAAAGAACAGATTGATGCAGTATCTACAAAAGGTATTGAGAATGATCTTATCACAAGCATTGTGGATATTCTTTCACATCCGGATAACTTCGTTAACTTAATCACTCCTAATAGTACAGATGCTGTTCAACCTTTATCTGAAGAGTTAGCTCCCTTTGTTTCTGAATACTCTCCTAAAAACAAAGGAGAGAAAGTAATGCCGGGTAACCGTATATTTGAATATGAGTATAACCTGTACAAGCATCAATCTAATAAGGTTGGTAAGGAAGTATTAGGTATGGGTGCTGTTGATAATACTTTTAACATTATTTTCAATCGCGTTGGTGCTGCTCTTAAATCGAAAGTGAATATTGTTGACAAGAACGGAACAGTTGTTGGGCAGTACAATCAAAAATTACACCTTGCTCATAATACAGTACAGGATGCGGATGGAACAGCTATATCTCTTTCTGATATCTTAGATGCTAATAAAGAAAACAAGATCGCTGATGTTATCTCTCAGTTAATGAATGGATGGGTTGACGTTGCGAAGGATTCCTGGATCTTTAATGTTCAAGGTAACAAAGAGCTTGCTCCTATATTATTATTCTTAGTTCAGGCAGGTGTTCCTTTTAGAACAGCTGTTATGTTCTTATCTCAACCTGTAATCAGAGAATATGCAGAGAATCTGAGAAAAGCTGAAGGTAGCTTTGCTGTTGCTTTAGGTACCGATCTAGGTTTCAGAAAAGAAGCTACTATTCTTGAGAAGTTACTTTCTGATAGAGGTCGTGTAGAATCAGAGATGATATCTGCTATAAACAAGTCAAGAAAAGAAAAACCTCTTACTAAGTTATACGCAGATGCTGCTGTAAATCATGCATTCGGATCAAACATTATATCTGAGTCTGACTTAGAAAATGCTCTGAAAGATCCTAAAGAAAACACTCCTCAGAAACAGCTTGCTGTACTATTACACTTCAAAGAGATTTTGAACATGAGTAATGCTGTAAAGGAGGTAAAGGTAAATCTTAATCCCGATACTAAACGTTCGAGCAATCTTTATGAAGCAATGCTTAAGCTTAATGCTTTTGAGAAGGCAAGATTGAATGAAAGACTATCTCCGGGGCTTGTTGATAAAATCCTTAAGGATACTGTCATCAAGAGTTTTAATATACAGAAGTTTCAGATCGAGTTATACAAGGATTTGTTTAAGCTTTCAAATGATGTAAGATTACTACGATCATTGAGTACTGCTACTTCAAAAGAGAGAAACTCAGTAGGTGTAAGTGACATGGCTGACTTCGGTAATCTTTATCGTAGTGATTTCATGAGCTACATCTTTCAGAACAAGCTTAAGTATTTTGATCCTAAGAATATGAAGTACTACAAGAACTACCAGATAGCTGCACCGGAAGGTGTAACTGCTATTCATTTTAGTCGTGGTGCATCATTCATGAAAGGAAAGCTTCTTTTAGATATCGAGAAGATAAAGAAAGATTTTGTCTCTAAAGTTTACACAGGAAGATCACTGCCATCTAATGTAAAAGCTCTTAATAATTATAAAGGTTTAGGTTTAGCCTTTGTCCAAGAAGGAACATTCGAACATGAAAATGAGTATGTGCACTTTGTTATTGAGAGAGAATACTTACGAGATCTATACAAGAATACAGAAGGTGTTGAAAACAACCTGGATTATATTCGCGATAAAGATCTTATACGATTAGCTTTTCCTATTCAGGAAGATGAGTCAAAAGAAGACTATGAAGATAGAATCTCTACAGCAGCTTTTGAAGAGTTCTTAAAGAATAAAGCTTTAGAAAACATCTGGAACACGAGATCACTATTCACAGGAGAGAAACCTTTTAGTGAAAAACTATTGCTTATTAACAAGAAGTATAAAGATCTTGCTCTTGATTACCCGGTATTGAAAGTGCTTAAAGTAGATAGTGTGACAAGAAGAAGTATCATTTACTCTAACGTGGTTTCTATAGAGAAGCTTGATGATGTTGAGTCCATTGATATCTATCACTCGAATCTCATGAAGTTAGCTAATCCGGAAATCAGAAAAGTAGATGATGATGCGGACAATGCTTATATAAGTGAGTTCTTCAGAAAGCTTGCAATCGTTGCTTACCTTCAGTCAGGTCAGAATACTAAGAGTAGTTTCTCTATTACGCGTATTGTTCCTGATCAAGAGTATCTTACTCTTATGAAAGATAACAGTGTTGATATAAACAATGCTTTCTCTGAGGGAAGTCTTTTGGATTATAAAATGCGTTTCTACCAAGTTAACGCTATTGCTAAAGGAAGCTTGCGTAACAGAGGAAAAGATTATGTAATGTGGAACAAAAACGTTTTCACTGATTCTAAGTTAAAGATCAATAAGTATAAGGATACTCAAGAAAGTATTGAGATTCCTTTTACTGAGGTTCCAGATAACGAATTAGTAGCAAGAGTCGGCGGATTGCAATCGAATGTTTTAGCTGCAACAAAAACAATAAACGGTAAGCAAAGCATTTTTGTTGCCCGAGATGCTAACTATAATGACTTTATAGATTACATCACAGGTAAAGTAGCTTCACCCACAAGCAAACAAAAGAAAGAAGTACTGGACAGACTTACTGAACTGGGTTATGGTCTGGACTATATGAAAGGTCTTCTTGATCATACTGTAAATGGTGAGTACACTCGTCTAAAGAATTTCCTTATTCTTCATGAGCAATCTCATATTGATCATAATGATAAAGCTTCTTATGTTTACTCAGACCTTATGGATGAGCGTAACATTCAGATTGAGACCCGAGCCACTGTTGAGGCCCTTGAAGGTTTAAAAAGATGGATAACAGAGGCTACAGAAAACATACGTCTTTCTGAAAACTATGAAGGAACGATCGAGTTCAACACAAAGAATATTCCTGATGATAGATTAACTGCTATTATTGATAACAACCCGGATAAGCTTTTCATCTTTAATGATCTCTTGAGTCCTTTTGCTCCAGATAAAGGAAACAGAGATGATAGAAAAATGAGAGCTCTTCGTAGCAAGGGAAATGTTTATGGTATTCCTGTTATAGGCGAATACACCAAAACTTCTGTTGCAAAAATGATTCAGGATGTGGATGGTACTATTGCTCCAGAAATGAAGCAAATGATTGATAATGTGGTTAATGCTATCAAGACTTCCGGAAAGACACCAGTGTTTCCTAAAGAAGGTATTGCTCAAGAATGGATAGGGGCTTATAATCCAAAGGATGAAATAAACGCTCCTGAAAAAGCACTTGCTCCTCAAACTTTCTTATATTTGTCTAGGAAACTTTATGAAAACTTTGGTTACCTAAATCCTCACTGGACAGAAGGTTACGACAAAATTTTCACACCCGGCTTTACTGAATATGCTTATGTTCAGGAAATTCAAGGTGTTTCTGATAACGATGTAGAAGAATTCATTAAAAGCTGTAAATCATGAGTAAAATAATGTGTCCTAATCGCAAGCATCCAGACTGGATACGTTTGGAAAACGCTGTAGGAGAGTTCGAAGCTTTTAGGGATTATATGCAGTACGGAGAGACTCGTGATCCTTTTGTTGTATTTGAAAAACTTCAAGCTCGTGCTAAGAGAAGTATTACTCAAAGACAAATGCATTCCTCGGATGTTAGGGTAAGAAAGCTAATGAAGGCTACAGATAAGTATGAGGTTGGAGTGATGGCTACTGTTCTACAAAGAATTCGTAATACACCTTTTAATAATCCTAAGCCGGGAGAAGCATCTGATTTTGTTATTTCTCAAAGAGCCTGGAAGAAAGATGATCAAAATGCTAACATTACTTTAATCACAGTTCCTAAAATATATACTGAGTTGGATGCTGCACGAGGAGCGAGACAAGGTGAAAATGCTATACCGGGAACAAAAGACTCTGCTAAATGGGATGCCTTAAAGATGATGCTTTACTATGAAGACCAGCATGGACATGACGTGTCTTTTATTGATCTTGTAGAAACTGAGAATGCATATATTATCAAGGTGCCGACCAATGTATATGAAGCAGCCAAAACACAAAAGGCTACTCCAGAGAACTTCGTTACTTACTACAGAGGAAATGATAACGAGGCTATCGAAATCGATTCCGATAGTGTTATTGGAAATGTTATAAATACTTTAGGATCACCAGCAATATCTCCACAAGATAAGAGTAATGCTCAAGCTTTAACCCAGGTAGAAAGTCTTGCTATGCTTTTATCTGAAAATCTGAAGAGTAATGGAGAAAACATGGCTTATGAATTTATTGATGAAGTAGCAGCAAAAGCTCTTCATGAGAAGATAAATAAGCAATGGAATGGTGAGAAGGCTTTCTTTGTTGGCGATACTGTATATTTTGTAGGAAAGAATCTTTCTCTTGATACTGTATTTCATGAATTCTCTCATCCTATTGTAAGAAGTCTGGCCAAAAGTAATCCAGCACTATTCAATAAATACTTTGCTGATTTAGGTCAGACTGCTGAAGGAAGGCTTGTACTGGATGAAGTAAGGAATCTATATCCTGAATATCAGGAAACAGATATGTTATTTAAAGAAGAAGCTGTGGTTAGAGCTCTAACTGCTGCAGCAGCGATGAAGAAACAGGATCAGCCTAAATCAAAAGACTTTGCCGGGCTCTTAAAAAACATCTTTAGTGCAATTCGTCAGGCTTTAAGAAAACTCTTCAATAAAAAGCCGGCAAGAGATGTATCTACCTTAAGTGAAAATACAACACTACAGGAGTTGGCAGAGATGATACTTTCTAAAGAAGAAAGCTTAGATCTAGGAAAAGACACAGTATCTGATTCTGATAGCATTGCTTACATACGAGATATGGAGCAATACATAAAAGATGTTCTTAATATTAACGATAAGGATTTGGTATCCCTGAATATTCATGCACATGATATTGCATTAAAGCATGTAGAGAACCTTCGTAAGAATAAGAACTACAAAGAAGCAGCAAAGCTTCTTATTGATGAATATGGTAGAGGAGATCTTCAGGAGATCGAAAAAAGCTTAAGTCAGTATGCAAAATCTGTAGATGACAAACTTCTTGAGATCAAAAACAAGATACAGTATGACAAGGATCGTGCAACAGCTATGATTAATAGCTTGTTCCGTTTACAGACTGTTATGACTAAGATCAAAAAGCATATTGATGTCCTGAAAGAGAATCCGGATGATATTGATAATATGAACAAGGCTTGGTATTATGAACACCTTGTTAACTATTGGAAAACTTTTGCTGATGAGTTTACTCAGGCCCTGGATGCAGCAGAGATATCTACATCTTCTCCTCTTTCAAATCTTGTGAATTCAGTGCAGCGTCAGATGCAACAGATTCAAAAGGAGACCAAACAGTTCTATAAAAAAGGTAGTAAAGAGATTCTGGCCCAGACTCTGTATCCAGCAATGGAAAGAATGCAAGAGAAACATGACAATGTTATCGAACATCTCAAAAGAAAAGGAGCTTCCAAAGAACTTATTGATAGAGAGATTGAAGAGTTTTATGGTCTCAATGCGCAAGAGCAGGAGCGTAAAGAAACTCTTGAGAAGAAGAAATCAACACAAGGTATCGGTGGTAGTGAGATCAAAGAACTTGATGCCTTAAATAGAAAGTCTTTTGCTGGTGCAAGACTTACTCCGGAAAAGATCGAAATGGCTTTAGAAGGAAAGATTGAAGATGCCAACATCTTCAATTCATTCTTTGAAGGATATATGTACAATACAGATCCTGTAGTAGGAGGATTTGCTTTGTTCGTTAAGAATCACATGAGTGATGTTATGTCAATAACTCAAAACAAGTTCAATGATTATGCTAAAGACATTGCGCCATTACTGGAGAAGGCAGGCTACACTCCGGCAGATACTGACAAGCTTATTCAACGTATAGGTCGTATAGAACTTATCGGAAGATTTAATAGTGAAGGTAAATGGGAAGAAAAACCGGTATGGGTATTTAAAAGTGCTCATAAAGACTGGAGAATTGAGATTGACCGTCTTACCAAAGCAACCAATGAAGCCGAAACTGAATGGCGTACAACCAATACAGATGAAGCTAAAGCAAAGTTTATTGAGGCCCGCACAGCTAAGAGCAAGTTCTTAAGACTATACTTCCATCAAAGGTATAAGCCGGAGGTTTATGCTGCAGAGGAATTACTTGAGAAAGATGTGATTGGTCAAAAAGCAAAGTTCTTGATGAGTGAAATCTTCCAGGAGCTTGAACGCGTTACTGCTCCTTTAACTAATCAGATCGAAGAATTAAGTCAAGCTGATCAGGTAGATAAACTATGGCAAAGATACAACCAGCTGTTTTCATTAACTGATGTATTCGGTCAATCAAAACCGGTTGATAGTGAAGAGTATAAAATAGCTGTTCGTCTTAACGAGTATAAAGCTGCAGGTATAGATCCTAAAACAGGTAAGTCTTATAGAGAATGGGTTTTACGCGAAGGTGTTTTCCAAACTTCTCTTGATGAATTCAGACAGGAACTTGCGAACTCAGGAAGATCTCCTGAAGAACAGCAAGAACTTTTAGATAAGTGGTTTAAGAAAAACCTGAGAACTGCCATTAAGCCTGAGTTCTATAACGAACGTACAAGAATCCTTAACGAGATAAAAGAGCTACTGAGTACACTTCCTGATGAAGAAGCCAAGGAACTTAAAGGAGCTGAGACCTACGAAAAGATATTCAGTATCATGAGAGGATATCGTGATGATGATAATCAACCCAATGGTTTGGAACTTACTCCGGAAGCTTTAAAAGAGATTCATCGCTTAGAGAAAGAACTTAAAGCATTCAATGATTCTCTTGTGAAGATGTCAGGTCTTACACAATCTGGATAAACAACGCAGGCAAGAACTTTTTGCTAAGAAAAAAGCTCAAGGATTATCTTCTATTGCTAAACAGAGAGTTCTGTTCTTGTATCAAGAACTTGAAGATCTTCAATCTAAAGTTCCGACTATTCATTACTTGAGTATCATGAACATGTGGGCACAGGAATTGGGCCATACACGCGAGTTAACAGAAGATAATATCGAAAACTTCTATGATAACTACCTTGCGGATTACATGAGTAAAAATGCTGATTTTAAGAAATGGTTCAATGAGAATCACTTCCGAGCTACTTATTATGAAAGAGGTACCGGTAGAAGAATAGATACTTACAAAAGAACATATGCCTGGAACAAGGTTAAACCAAACAATGATAAGTACTATGAAACCACAAAGATCAAGGATGAAAATGATGAAATGGTCGATATACTAGGTCTGCCAGCTCTTAAGTATTACGTAAAGAAGGTTAAGCAAGAATATAGTAACGAGTATGTTGTTGGTCAGACTGTTGATAACATTGGTAATTACTTACCAAGATTAGATGTTCCGGATAGTCCTTTTATTGACAAGGACTACCAAGATATGAAGAGTTCGGATCCTACTCATTTTGCTCTTCTTGAAATGATGAAAGAACATCACTTAAGAAATCAAGAAGGTGCTTCAAGAAAGAGCAGACTGTATCTGGATATTCCCCGTTTTAGAAAGAACAATCTTGAGTTGTTACAGAGCAAGCGAATGAAAGAGCTTACCAAAGTAGCCGCTCAGGGTAACTTTCCTTTCTTAACATTACTTGTAGAAAGAGCAAAGAACTTCTTTAGAAAAGCCAAGGATCAAAAAGGTTCTGAGTATAACTGGGAAGATGATGCAATGCTTATCCGTATGGATATGTTTGACAATGAGATTGCAAGTATTCCTGTGCACGGTTTATATGACATCGATGTTGATGATGTTTCGCTTGATGTAAATCAGTCGCTGATGCGCTATATGTTCTCTTTGGAGAAACAGAAAAAGCTTATAGAACTTAATCCGGCAGCAAGAGCTCTCCAGGCAACTTTAAATGATCCTGCTAACGGAACCAAGATCTTCAATAAGATCAATAAGTTTAACTTCCTTCATAGAGGTCTCGTTACTTACATGACCAAGAAAGGTAAATATGTAAGACGTGACGCTGTAAATAGTTTCATAGAAAGAGAGTTTGAGGGTAAAGTCGACGCCGGCTTTACCAAAGATATCCCTTTTCTACAGAATGCATCTAACCTGATATTCAAGAGAGCGGGTTTTGCTTTCTTTGCATTAAACATCCCTTCAGCGATGAAGAATATGATGGGTGCCAAGTTCCAGAGTATGATAGAAGGAACTGGTGGTATCCATGTTGATCATGCATCCTTAGCAAAAGGAGAAGCATGGGGTGCTCAAACTATGAGTGATATCAGTCTTAATGTTTATAAACGCGGGCCTAAACCGGTAAGAATCCAAATAGCCGATGTCTTTGATATTATCAAGGGACGAGCTGAAGCAAAACTTCCTGGATCTATGTCCAGAACCCTAACTCATGATGTGGTTGATTTCGGATGGCTATATAACTTCCGTAAATGGACTGAGGGACAAGCTTCTCTTCAATTAGGTTCTGCTATACTCTTTAAAGAACAAGTTGAACAGGACGGCAAGAAAATAGCTTACATGGATGCCTGGGAACAGGTGGATGGTCAGTTAAAACTTAAAGACGGTATTGATGTTCGATACTCACATCTTCCTTACGTATACACCATTGATGAAAACGATACTCATGCATCTGCTGCAGCAAAGCTACATATGTCAGAGGAAAACTTCAGGAAGATTGCACCGGGTACTCTAAAAGTAGGTAGAGAGGTTATCGTAGATAATATAAAGTTCAAAGACGTTAAGAACAGAATGGGTATTATTCAGAACAATCTGAATGGAGCATATGACAAGTTTGACCAGCCTGAAGCACAAAGATATCTTGCCTTCCGATTCGTATCTTTTATGAAGAGATACTTTACTACTATGTTTGTTAACCGTTGGGGGTTCTCTGGAGAGATAGGAAGAGCCCGCGGACGATTCAATCCGGGAATGGGTGACGTACAGGAAGGAACTTATATAACCGTGCTTAAAACGCTCAGCAGAACGTTTACAGTAGGAGCTGATTACTATAAGTTCATGAATAAGGAAGAAAAAGCCGCATGGAGAAAGTTCACAATAGAAGTAGGAGCTACCATAGCTATTTTGGCTATCCTTGCTCCATTACTTGGTTGGGATCCTGAAGATCCTGAACGTTACGAAAAACTTCGCCAACGCAGTGGTGCACTTCCTCTTTTAGGAGTTCCTGATGATCCAGACCATCCTTTCCATACTGGAGGATATATGATGAATCATGCATTAAAACTTGCCCTGGATGTACGTGCAGAAAATGAAGCATTTATTCCTTGGCCACATTTTGGCTTAGATAACTACATGAGTACGTTTACAGATGCTACCTCAGTAAGTTTTGGACCTACTCTTAAGACTTACAAGAAGATGCTTGAGTATACTTACTATGAAGCTACCGGTAACTCAAAAGCTCGTTATAAGAAACAAGCCGGGCCATACGAATGGCAACAAGAAGGTGGATCAAAACTTGTAACTGAAATGGCAAAAGCATTTGGTTTAACAGGAAGTTCTGCAGATCCTGTTACGAGCATCAAGAATGTTTACGGTAATAAAAAATAGAAAGCGTAAAAGGAAAAAAAATAACAGGGAGCTTTACATAGGCTCCCTGTTTATTTCTGCTAAGAGGCTCGTACTGACGTCAGTAAGTTCGCTCACGTCTATTTTAAACATGCGAATTTCTGCCTCATGGTAAGAGGCTAATACATACTGATCTCGAGTACGAGATGATACGTAAAACACGTTGACTCTTTTACCATTGTATGTCGCTTCCATATTATCCTAGAATTTTATGAATATCGGGCTTAGAATAGCCCGGACCTTTCAAAATCTTATTGTCTTCCCGTCTGATGGGCTTGCCATCTTCTCCTAGCTTGCTCATATTACTACGTTGGATCTCATCAAACACTTCTTCAATCTTATACTGAAGACCATGTTTAAGTATTGTTCCACATAGAATATAGAGCTGATCACCTAAAGCATCTGCTATCTCGACTACGTTGTCGTTCTTACATGCCTCCAGGTATTCTTCATTCTCTTCCTGCATAAGACGATGTCTCAGCTCGAAAGTTAATTTGTCGACCAATTGGGGTGCGACTCCATTTTCTTCTTCAAATGCGATGTGGAAAGTCTCCACGCTTTTAAGCTGTTTCTGCATGTTGTAAAGGTACTAAAGTTTTATTGTTTTCATCCACAATCTCATCATCAATATTATCCATCATTCCATTTTTCAAAGGATCTGGTCCATAGAAATCCCAGCACGCATCAAGTTCAAATTCATGATCACATCCCAGATTACATCTTTGAACCTTGATGATCTTGTATCCATAAATATCGCCTTCTAAATACTGAGCATAAGTTTTCACTTCATTCTCAAGCAGATTTCGGGCTTTCTCTATAGATTCCTCACTTGCGTCACCATATTCCTTAATGATCTTTTCTTTGGATACATAAATATAACCGGTATGACGAGAATCCCATCTGCAAGAAGGCTGATGAGTATACATTGTTATCCCACTATGCTCATATAAGAACAGCTTAATAACAATAGCTCCTTCCTTGTTGCTGACAAAGTCCTCAAGTTTATCTTCATCATTCCAGTAATCCTTATTAAGATCTTTAATATATGCAGCAATATTGATATCAGTGGCTATTTCTCGCATCTGTGCAAGTTTACCTTCAATTTGTTTGTCACCGAGTTTATAATTACCGTGGTGACAAATCATCTTTCCTAAGTTATCCCAGTTACGAGGTGACTCAGGATTCTGGTCCTCTACTACTCTCAGAATATTTCCGCTCTTAAGATTATAGTCCATCTTCTTGTTTTATATTTCACATACTTTTTTACACTCACAATGATCTTTACAATAGTTATTACAGGTAGCTTTACTTAAACATGCTTCGTGAGAACATATAGGCAACTCCTTTAATCTTACTACAAAAGAGTTCATATTACTCGCTATCCATGTTTTTTTAGTGATTGAAAGGCATGCTAGAGTAAATACATCTTCTTTAACAAGTTCTATAAGACTTTCTTCTACAGTTTCTGTTCCGCTTCCATCTCTTTTTATCAAGCTGATGAATTCTAAGTGTTTACCTTTAATTTTCATGTTTGTCTTTTTAAATAAAAAGGGCTCTCAGTTTTTACGCCTCGAGCCCTCTTTCAACCACGCCATGGTTTATTCTTCCTTGGTGATATCGTATTCCTGTTTTTGACCTTCTGCTTTTGTGATCTCATCTACAAGATCTAACTGAGCCGGATCTTTTGGTTGAAGAATATCTCCTTCAAAAGTTCCTTCAGAAACAACTGCCATAGCTTCCATTGGCATAGCAGCATTTTTAGTAGCTTCTAAGCTCTGTTTAGCTGTATCCACACCAAACATATCACACAACATAAAATGAACCAATCGTTGCTGATCAAGCCATTTTTTAGGATGTGATTTCTGTAAGGCAAAGATGATGTGACAGTACATGTGCCATAAAGAGTTTGTAGGTCCGTTATAAACGAAACTTGGCTTTCTGATCTCCTGCTTAATGATACCCATCTGTTCACCGGTTAAAACACCATGTTCAAAGAATAGAATACCAAGAGCAGAAGCTCTTGTATCACTTTCAATGGTAATTTCCTTCATGATCTCTTTATCTTCAACCAGAGACTTATAATAAGTGTCTGCCATCAATAGTTGATCCTGAATAGTTTTTTCCATTTCTGTGTCTGCTGAACCAGTATGCTTTCTTCCCCAGCTTCCCATATTTCCTGAGATCATGATGCTCTCCGATTGTGGAAGATATCCACCAATCGCACACTTGAATTTCATTGATTTGTCATATGAGTTCGCCCAGGTGAACATCATTCGCATTTCATTGTCGCCCTGTTTCAACAGCACGGTACCAGATGCAATTTGTGCACCGGCATTTGCTCTGAATATTGTTTTCTCAATATCAAAGCCTTTCGATAATAATTCAGCCTCAACCTTGTCATTCACCCTTTTGTGAGGAATAACAGTATATGAAACTGTTTGATCGGGTAACGGAGCTGTTTCCAGAAACTCCATTGTTACATAGTTTGTTCTTTTGCTCATGATGGGAACTCCATTTCTAATTGTGGTTTTGTAATATTCTGTATTTCTTTGTAGATGTACATGAGATAGTATTGCTCATCGATATCATAGTCCTCCCATTTCTTCTTCACTGCAACGTTATAAAGCGTTTGCATCCATTGACCTGACTCTGTTTGAATTTCTCTATTGTCCTTTCTGTTTTTCTTGATGATCTTACATCCGGACTTACTCATGTAATATCTCACGATTTTTTGTAACTCCTGTTCAACAACTTCATTACCATCAAGACAAGTGGTCTCAAACTTCCAATCACCTTTAGCTTTAATGCCTGCGCAATAATCAAAGATGTTCTTGTTTTGAGAGAGATACTTTTCAGGTGGTACATTATTAACGAAGAACTCATAAAGAGCTTTTCTGATAACAAGTTGACTTTTGTTTTTGTGAAGAGCCAGATCTTCAAATTCAAATCGTCCTTTACACTTTGGCTTCTTCTTAGGATCAGTATAGATAGCGATGTAGTTATTAACATCACCGATTATCATTTTACTGTATTGATCATGTTCTAACTGCAGCATAGTGAGATCCTCCCATTTCTTACAAACATCCAGGTAAGTCTGTTTGTGCTCTTTTGGTATAAGCATTTCAAGACCATCTGTATTTTGCATAAGTGGTTTAGAACCCGGTATTGCTTCAGATAGCATTTCATATAACATTGACAACAACATCTGACCGTTTATTGTAATCTGCATTCCCAGCTGAGGATCATATAGGAATGAGTTTGGTTCGATCGATAAGCCATAAGTACTATTAAGAATAATCTTGTACACATAGTTTCTCGCATCTTTCTTAGGGATCTTCTTTCTTTCTTCAAAGAACCATTCGTACAGTCGGCAGAATATTTCTTTTGGAAGATGTGCTGGTGCCCATTTATTACGGATTGCAAGATTCGGATAGAAACTGGTAACATCACTTGACATGATGATCATATCTTCCGTTTCAGTATACACTCCACTCTTAGCAGCTCCATGTAGTCCCCCCAAACCATACTCTGTTTCAACTCCTTTGTGATTCATGACATACTTAAAAGCTCCTTTGATCTTTTGAGGATCAATGATAAGCTTCTTATATGCTTCGTGAAAGTTCTGGAATTCAGGTCGCTCAAACTTTATATACGGTAGAAGGATGTCCTTCACTGTTATTTGCTTGCGATGCGTCCTGAGATTTTTCAAGTCCCACTTATTCACATTCATCTCATTAGATAAGAAGTGCAAGAAGAGCTCTTTGGATATTCTCGGCTCAGAAGCATTGTACAAGTTGATATTGTACTCTCCTGTAAGAGTTGCCCGAAGGTTTATCTGATCCTTTGCAAGGTGAAGAATGTTCTTGGTCGACTTAACATCATTCCTACAGTAACTGACAATCTCATTTATCTGCTTTACAGTTTTGATTTCAGTACTATGATGAATAGGCATCTCTTGAATGTTATGCCAGTCCATAGAATATTGTATCCACTTCAAAGAACTTGATTTAGCCGGATTATCCCAGTGATTAAGTTTGAAGACATCCACCTGCTGCAGGCGCATCTTTCTTTCACTGAATTCTGGCCATACGCCTTTTGTGCCGCTTCGTGCGATCGTCTCCTGTGCTTTCTTATAAATCCATCTGGCAATTTCGTCAGGTGGAAGCATTAGAAGCATGTTCCTTTCCTTAAGTATCCACTCAGTTATCTGAGAGTCAAACGCTAATCCATTAAAGGAAAGATGCCACTCTTTGTTTTGAATGTTTTTATCCAGGAAGTCAAGGAAATATTTAAAATGATTGATCTTTTCGTGAACTATGAACGTGTAGTTCGTTTCGAGATCATAATGCTCAAAGCATGCTATAAAGCAGTTGCTGAGAGTCTCGTAATCCATTACATAGTGATCTGCCATGTTTTGATTGTTCAGTTACGCTGTTCCCCCTTATGTGACAAAAAAAGCCAGAACATCTCTGTCCTGGCTTATATATATTTTTACTGATGCTTACGGATTGATCAGTTGTATCTTCGGTTGTTCCGGAATAGTAATGTCCTTTTCCAAAATGTCCTTAGAGTTAAACGTATCAGCGTTCACTGCAAGCATCTTCAATATTTCTTCGATTTCGGTTCTTTCAACGATGTAGTACTCTTGATAAGTCTCCATCAGTTTGCGCTCCTCTGGAAACGGTTTTCCGTTTGAACGAGGTGCTTTTAATTTCTGTGCATCTCCTTTTTCATCAAGTTTAGCCAACATATGTAAGCTTTCTTTTTTGTTTTTGGAGATCATTACCAGTACTTTCTGTGCTGGATCGTACAATCCTTCTACGAAAGGGCAGTTATCTGCGATTGGCATTAGGCGAAAGCTTTTTACTCCGCCCCAGTCTGATGTAAATAACATCATTGACTTAGGTTCTGTGTTTTTTGACATGATAATAACGGTTGGTTTATACTACAAATTAAGAGCTTTTTTCTCGAAAATACAAATCTTTTACCTTTACGGCCAGATTTTCTTTCTCAAAGTCAGGTTTAGAGCAGAGCTCACCGACGCTTCTCAATGTAGAAAGCATCTTCGGTTGATCGGCCTGATCCACAGTAAGAAGCTCAGAGTATAACTTGAAGTATCGTTCCGGGAATAGAAAACTATCTATGTAGCCTCTGTTAGCAGATCCGAAATGTGTTTGAAGCAATGTTTTAAGCCCGGGACTAAACCTGGAATACTTGCCTTCTACAAAATTGTCCCAGTCATCTTTATGTTGATTGAAATCAAAAACGTATACACCTTGGTCATTCTCAGTGATCGTAAAATCATGAAACAGGGGATTACCAAGCAACTTTGTTTTCTCAAAAACCTTAAACTCTGTATCTTCACGAAGATGATATAAAGCTATAAGTTTACGATCGCTTGTTGCGTAATGACCTTCCCACATGCAATACGTCTCAATAGGAGTAACACTAACTCCTTTTTTTATATTCAGTAAGGGATACATGAACACCTTACTTTTCTGTACATACTGTTTGTATAAGGAATCCATTGCCATAAGGAAAAGTTTAAAGTATTACGTTGGTTGTAGCAAACACAAAAGGTAAATCAAAGCGTTGGTTTTCAAAATGCCATTTCGCTTCCTGTAACTTCTGATCAAGCATACCTTCCCATTTGATGAGAGTTTCATCCGAAACCTCAAAAGGATAAATTTGCTTGTACTTGTCTACTACCACAAAGGTAAACTTAATCTTCCACTCATCCGGATTCAATCCGTTGTTCAATAAGAACTCTCGTGTAACGAGTTTCTTGTACATACCTGCTTGCATCCACAGGTTCCAAAACTCTACTGCTTCTTGAAAATCAGCAATAGATTTTGAGGTTGTCTTCAAGTCATTGATGAAGATCGTTTTCTCCTGATGATCAATCTTAACATTGTCCAAGATACCTTTGAAACCAAATGGTAATCCTGTCTCTTCTGTTTCAATCATGATCTCATTCATTGCTTGGATATGCTCCGGAGTTTCACCAAGGCCTAATGCATAGTTGACACCTTCATTTTCACGAAGTAACTCCACAATCTCTACACAATGTTCCATTGTAGGGATATCAACAACATCACGATCGCCTTTCATGAACAAGAATTGGAAATACTCTTGTGTAGAATCACTAACAATCTTATCGACACGTTTCTGATCACCGGTTTTCATAATACCGTCTTTATCAGCTTTCTTATCGTCTGTAAGATTTTGATGAAACTTCATCTCAGCCATGGTGTTTACGATAACATCTGCATATGTATTCAATTGACTTGAACACATTGCTCCTTCTCTTGTTGCCTCAACACAATGCTCATATACAGCATGAACTACTTTCTTCACATTGTCACTTGGCATTGTACCAGGTAAAAGAATGAACTGTTTATCAAAGCTGCCATCATCTAATAGCATACAGTGAATAACCTTACCATTCAAAAGAGCAGAGGTCATTTCCTCATCTCTTTGATTGAGTACATAATGCTTGTAGAACAAAGCCGGAGCATAAACAAGCTTGTTTAAGCCTGAATAACTCATGCTGAATTTACGCGCAAAGAACTCATTTTCTAAGTGTTTTGTTTTCTCGTCTTTGATCATAGTTCAAACTGGTTTTTATGGGTTTGATCTTCTTCTGAAGTAATATCCAAAGTTGGCTGAAGATCTAAAGCTTCTCTGGATTTCATATACTTATCAGCTTCCTCTATTTCTATCTCCAGATCATCTGAAGGAACGATAACAGCTCTGAAGTATTTTGAGTTCGTATCTAAGTCAAGCTTCTCTAAAGCCATCGCCATCACGTCTTTCTTCACTTCACTTGATAACAATTGCTTACTTGTAAGTACTTGTATGATTTTATCTAAGCTGTATGAAGTAGGCTCAGACATATCAAAGAACTTACAAAGCGATAGGAAGTTAACATGGCTTTTCTCTTTGTACTTAGATATTTTATTGGCATTGTCAGATAAAAGACGCAAGAGAGGTAGAGCAGACTTTTCATAATCACAGTTTGCCATAAGTTCCATTGCTAACACATGATTAGCTTTGTCACTGGAACTAAACATCTTATCCAACTCACCATACATATCTTTAGTCATTACAGTTCTGGTATTCACAAAACGTAATAAAGAGGATTGAGTTACTAATCTGATCCCATCTTCCATTACTTTCTCGAATGCGTCAAGATTACCTTCATCGGCAACCCAGAACTGATCACTTGTATTTGTGAAGCTTAAAGTATAGTGAGACTTTATGAATTCCTCACAAGCTTGACGAGGACTCCAGTTATTGAAGATTACCTCATCTGCTATCTCAGCTTTTGTTAGTTCTTCAGCTAACATTATTAACTGAGTACTTTTCTTGGCCATAACAAGTATCTGTAGCATCTCATCTTTGTCACCTACATTATAGCAATGAAGATCTCTAACAAGAGCAATATGAGTTTCATCTCCAACAACAACTACCGTAGCTTTGTCTGGAGACCTTACAATAGCCATTCCTTCTTTTTGGCATAACTGACGAACTTTAAAGCGAGGAACAGTACTTCCCTCGAAGAAGAATATTTTCTCATCCTTCTTGATTTCAAAATCTCCTGCTGTAGAGAACAGATCCTCCAGTGCATTAGCATGCAGGTTTTCTTTGTCAGTAGTCAGCTTCGTCTGCCATTTTACTGTACCAAGGTTAAAGTCTATTGCGTCTATGAAGACTGTCTTTTTAAATATTTCCTTTAGCATCTCTTTTTGTATTAAAGAGGACCGCTTTTAACGGCCCTCTTGTTTTTTATTTCATGGCCATCGTCAACACTTGAGGGTTGGTCATCAACTTCTCAAACTTCTTCTTGTTACCATTAATGATTTTCTTAACCATGTGGTACTGAAGATCATTTGTGAAAAGATCCGGATCTGTTAACAAACGAGTTAGACGATCGATTTCTTTCTGTGTGATAGAGTTATTCTCAGCATAGTGAAGACTGTAATTGATAATACGGGATGACATTACACTTGCGATATCAGCGCGGTAGTCATTACCTCTCCCTATAGTAGATCTTAAAGCTCCAATTATATACTGCTCACTCTCATGAAGTAATATGTCTTTAGGAGAGATCATCTTATCCAGTTTGTTGTGGATAAAGTGAGTAAATAAGATAGAGAACTCAGGTCCAACAGAACCTTCACCGATCATCTGGATAAGTGGAAGAGCATCCTCAAAGTTAGGAATAGACTTAATACTTTTGTAGAAAGTAGTGATACTTCTCGCATTCGTAGTCTGTGTTACCAGTTCCGGATGCATTAATAAGAAGTTAATACCACGGTTATCTACACCAGCACCTTCTGCCCAACGAGCCCATACCTCAATATCAAACTGTAAGTTAACAGAGATAAAACGAGTTTTCTGTGCAGGATCCAGGTCAGTAACAAAATAGTCACCACCTTCAGGATTCGCACTCAAGATGATATGCCAGTCTTTTGGTAAAGACCATGAGAAATACGTTTGACGATCAATAAGCTCCATAATCGCTTGCTGGAAGCGTACATCAGCTCTGTTGAAATCATCAATAAAGAGAATCCCACCAGCATTTTCTCTGTCAGCAATCCACTCAGGTGGACAGTAAGACATTCTCTTTTTACCGGTAAACTCGAATCCTCTTTTGGTATACTCACCTAAAGCTTGTTCATCAACCCAGATACAATCTCCAGCCTGAATCGGCTTAACTGCATCTTGTGCATCTTCTTCAACCTCGTACTCTTCTTCAACATCAATCTCAACATCCATCATTTTGCTAACAGGAACTTCCTTGTTAACACGAATAGGAATCTTTGTTTCGATATCCTTGGTAACAAACTTACCGGCTTCAAGAACTTGTTTCTTAGTAGTTTTTACTTCGAAGTCATCAACTTCCTGCATTTCCATCACAGTTACTTCCTGATTAACCTTTTGTTTAACGGTTCTGGTTTTCTTAACCATTACTTTTGCAGGAGTCGCTTCTGCTGCAGGAGTCTTAACTTCAGGGACAGCTGATTTACACAGTTGAAACTGACGAACAGGATATCCTACAAGTTCAGAAAGCTCTTCGATCTGAGCTAAGTTTCTTTTCACTACTTCCAGGCCCATCTCAGCGCCCTTTTTGATCACAGCACTGGTTTTACCAATACCGCTTTCTCCCATAACACTAATAGCTACAGGCATATCACCTTCTTTCTGAATGAAGCGATTATTATTTATCATGTGCTCTACGAACACATTCAACTCGTCTATATTAAGATTTACTTGTTTTGTCGCACTCATATTAGTTCAATTTTATAGTGGTACCAGGTAAGTGGTCCGTTTTTTGTGATTTTGTGGATAGTACCCATAGTACTCTTCCCTTTGGTTTATTCTCTGGTGTTGGCGCTTCTCCGTCAGTAAGATAAATGAGACAGGTATACTTATCAGTATTCTCATTATAATAATCGACAAGAGGAGTAAAGTTTGTCCCGCCTCTCCCATGGATCTTCCATTCCGCTTTAGGATCATAAGGACCCTTATGAGAGATGGCTGTATCGGCATGAGCTACGGTAATAACGCATCCCGTTTTAAAGATGTGATGTATCTCCTGCATGAACTCGATAAGTTCGTCATTACTTACAGAACCACTCGTATCAATTCCTACCAGCACATGCTTTCTCTTTTTGATCTTAATAGCAGGCAACCCTTCAATTCTTCTATTGGGCTTAGTTCTAGTAAGCTTTGTATAAGTTTTCGTGGATCCTGTAGTAAATCGGCGCAGGTAACCTCTCCAATCAAATCTTGGCGGCTCTATTACGTTGATCTTATCAAGAATCGTTTGGATTTCACCGGGTAT
>Ga0193692_1000094_pt1 | contig 20148 bp, 19 predicted proteins | sample L3a1metaG_FD_144917 | JGI IMG/M metagenome (GOLD analysis project Ga0193692, IMG submission 144917) | Soil microbial communities from a riparian zone of the East river system, Colorado, United States - L3a1 | ecosystem: Environmental > Terrestrial > Soil > Riparian zone | place: USA: East River... | reverse complement strand
CGTGATTTCGCTCGAAAACGGGCAGCAGTCGAAAGAGATCGATGCGGGCGCATACATCGCTGCCTCCGTGGCGCTCGCTGATACGCGGGCCTATATCGGTCATTACGAAAATGCTTTCCTCTGCATCGACCTGGAAAAGGGGACCAACCTTTGGACCTATCACGATAAACAATTTCCTTATTTTTCGTCACCCGCCGTCAGCGGAGATCGCGTGATTTTTGGCGGACGCGACAAGCAACTGCATTGTCTGAACCGCAACACCGGAACGGTTCTTTGGAAATTTCCCACGCGTGGCAAAGTGGACAGTTCACCGGCAATCTGCGGGGACAAAGTGGTGGTAGGCTCTGATGACGGACGGCTTTATCTGGTCTCGCTGACGAACGGAAAAGAGCTCTGGTCTTACGAGATTGGCCAGCCCATTGGCAGCTCTCCAGCTGTTTCGAAGGGAAAGGTCGTGGTAGGTTGTGATGACGGGAGTGTCTATTGCTTCGGAGCGAAAGGCAAAAAGTGAGGAGGTCATGAGCACAAGCACTGTTACCAGCCCGATTTCTCCACCGATCCAAAAGGAAACGACTGTTGGAAATTATTTCATTTCCAATTATCCGCCCTTTTCGTTTTGGAAGATCGATAAGGTTCCAGAATTGGACGAGGCGCTGGAACGTCCTCCGCGGCCCGGGACAGATCTCGGCATCTACCTGCACATTCCGTTCTGCCGAAAGCGGTGCCATTTTTGTTACTTCAAGGTTTACACGGACAAGGATTCCGCGGCTATTCGCGGATACATCGAAGCGGCCCTTAAGGAACTGAACATTTACGCTTCAAAGCCGTTCATCGGCGGCCGCAAGCCGAGCTTCATCTATTTTGGAGGCGGCACGCCTTCGTATCTTTCAGTCGATCAGCTTCATCATTTGACGGATGAAATGAAGCGCGTTCTGCCGTGGGACCAGGCCGAAGAAGTTACCTTCGAGGCTGAACCGGGCACGTTAACCGACCACAAGCTGAAGGCGATCCGTGAAATGGGCGTCACCCGCCTGAGTCTCGGCGTCGAGAACTTCGACGATCACATCCTTGAGATCAACGGGCGCGCCCATCACAGCAAGGAGATTGCGCGCGCCTACAGTTACGCGCGTTCGATCGATTTCCCGCAGATCAATATCGATCTCATCGCGGGCATGGTCGAAGAAACGGAAGAGAACTGGAAGGAGAACATCCGTAAAACGATCGAGATGGCGCCCGATAGCGTCACAGTTTACGAGATGGAGATTCCCTACAACACGACCATCTATAAACAGATGAAAGCAGAAGGGAAACTCGTGGCCCCCGTCGCTGATTGGGAAACAAAGCGGCGTTGGGTGGACTATGCCTGGAATGAACTCGGACGCGCCGGCTACAAGGTGGCGAGCGCGTATACAGCCGTAAAAAATCCGGCTAAAACGAAATTCCTTTATCGCGACCGGCTTTGGGCAGGAGCCGATTTGCTCGCGCTGGGAGTCGCCTCGTTCGGACACATCGGAGGCACCCATTATCAGAATCATCACGACTTCGATCCTTACGTAACCAAAGTTAACGTTGGCGAATTGCCAATTTATCGGGCCCTTACTCCCAGTCCGCTGGAGCGCTACCTGCGCGAATTTATCCTGCAGCTCAAGCTCGGGCACGTCAGCCGTTCATATTTCAAAGAGAAATTTGGTAACGATCCGTGCGATGAATTTAGAGAACCTATACAACGTTTGAAAGATTGGGGCTTTTTGACCACCGCTGGAGATCAAATCCAACTGAACCGGGAGGCGTTGCTCCAGATCGACCGCCTCCTGCACGAATTCTTTTTGCCGGAACATCGGAACGCGCGCTATGCCTGAGACGTCACCAAGCACCCTCCTGAAAAGCGCTGAGCCGCCGGACGAATCAAACTCTTTGGTTTTTCCGCTGAGTGATTTCTATCGACGCAACCAGCATTCTCTTCCCCCACTGGAAGAGGTCGAACCGTTGCGCATCCCGCAGCCGCATCGGTCACTGCTCGTACACGAGCACGATATGACCTCGACGCTGGAAACATTTCACCGAGGCAGGATTCACCTGCGCATTGTCAGTCGCGCGCGCAAAGGTGGAGATTACTTTCGGGAAGTGGCTCTCCAATTGGAGGGCTCGAACAAACCGGTCGAGTTTGGCGCGATTAAGATCAACCTGGACCTTTTTCCAACCGAAGCGCAGACCCGAATTCTCGAGGAACACTGGCCGCTTGGCCGCATCCTCAAGGACAATCAAATCAACTTCACGAGCCGTCCTGTCGGCTATCTTCGGATAGCCTCAGATCCATTAATTAATGAGGTGCTCGGTCTCTCGGGCGCTCATTTGCTCTTCGGCCGGCGCAATCGATTGTCTAATTCTTCCGGGAAATCGCTGGCCGAAATTGTGGAGATTTTACCGCCCGCTTAGTTCTTATGCTGAAACAGTCCGCCAATCAAACTGACGGCACCGCAACACGAACAGATTACGACGTCGTCATCATCGGCGCGGGGCCGGCCGGATGCGCCTCAGCAACGGTGTTGTGCGAAATGGGGCATTCAGTTTTGGTCCTCGAACGAGAGAAATTCCCGCGCTATCACATCGGCGAATCACTTCTTCCGTTCACTTACTATCCGCTGAAACGACTCGGACTGCTGGAGAAGATGCAGAAGTCGCAATTCGTGAAGAAGTACAGTGTGCAGTTCGTTTCGGCATCGGGCAAAGCGTCGCAGCCGTTCTATTTCTCAACGCGCTACCCCGAGGATGTAGCGCAAACCTGGCAGGTGCTCCGTTCCGAATTTGACCAAATGGTTGTCGACCACGCGCGCGAACACGGGGCTGTGATCAAAGAGCAGGTCACTGTGACCTCTTTGCTGAAGGATGGTGAAAAGGTCGCCGGCGTTCGAACGGAGTCAAAGACCGAGGGCGTCAAAGAATACCGCGCGCGCATTGTCCTGGATTGTTCCGGGAAAGAGTCTTTCACTGCTTCACGTAATAATTGGCGAATACGCGATCCCATGCTCAACAAAGTCGCAGTCTGGACCTACTATGAAGGTGCCCTGCGTGACCCAGGCATTGACGCTGGCGCAACGACAGTCGCCTTCGTCCCGGAAAAAGGATGGTTCTGGTATATCCCGCAACATGATGACCGCGTCAGCGTCGGGGTTGTCGCCGAAGGCAAATACCTGACCCGCGGCGGCGTTAAGAGTCCAAAAGACATTTTTAATAGGGAAATCGAAGAAAACGCATGGATTAAGGAGCATCTCGCCTGTGGCCGCCAAACCGGCGATTACTACATCACGAATGAGTTTTCCTTTCATGCAAAGCATTGCGCGACCGAAGGACTGCTGCTCGTCGGCGACGCCTTCTGTTTTCTTGATCCGGTTTTTTCATCGGGGTTGATGCTGGCCCTCAAAAGCGGTGTTCTCGCCGGAGAGGCGGTACACGCAGCATTTGAGGCGAATGACTTATCCCCGGAACGTTTTGCCGATTATGGCACGACCCTCCGGCATGGCATTGAGAACATGCGCAAGTTGGTCTATGCCTTTTACGATCCAAACTTCAGTTTTCGCCAATTGACAGATAAATATCCCGATCTTGCCGGTGACGTCACCGACTGTCTTTCCGGAGACGTAAACAAAGATTTCACTCGCCTCTTTAAGGCCGTTGCTGAGTTTGCTGAAGTCCCCGAACCGCTCCCCTATGGCGCGCCTTACAGCCGGGCGTCGGCCATGGCGCCCGCGTAGCCTTCTGGACTGCTACTTGATCAAAAGGCCCCGTACTCGCACAATTTCAGAGGAATGGTTGATCAATTCACAGCTGTTAATCCAGCACCACGGGAGTCTGTCCGGTGACGATCGTTCAGATAACTCCCGGTGCCGGCGGCATGTTCTGCGGCAATTGTTTTCGCGACAATGCGCTGGTCCACGCTCTTAGAAGCGCACGGCATTCCGTGCTGATGGTGCCTCTCTATCTCCCTATGACCCTCGACGAAGAGGATGAAAGCGCCGGGACCCCAATTTTTTTCGGTGGCGTAAACGTTTATCTGCAGCAGAAGTCTGGCCTGTTTCGGCATCTCCCTAAACGAGTCCATCAATGGCTCTCCTCGCCTCAGGTTCTCCGGTGGGCCAGCGGTCGCGCCGCCAAAACACGGGCCGCTGATGTTGGTGAGTTGACGATTTCCATGATGCGCGGCGAACAGGGGCAGCAGGCAGCTGAATTGGAGCAATTGATTGCCTGGCTGAAGGAACGCGAGAGACCGGAGGTTGTTTGTCTCTCCAATGGCCTGCTCATTGGAATGGTCCGCAGGCTTCACCGCGATCTTGGCACTCGCATTGTTTGCATGTTGCAAGGCGAAGACACTTTCCTTGATTCGTTGCCAGAGGAGATGCGAGGCCGGGCCTGGTCCCTGCTGTCCGAGCGCGCACGCGAAGTCGATTTGTTCATTGCCCCATCGAATTATTATGCCGAACGGATGCGCGAACGCCTTGGAATTCCAGGCGACAAGATGCGTGTCGTTTATAATGGCATTAACCTTGATGGCTATAAGCATCGCGCGACTCCGCCCGGTCCGCCTGCAATCGGATTCTTTGCCCGAATGTGCCGGGAGAAGGGATTGGACTCGCTCGTCGAAGCTTACCTGATTCTGCGAGAGAGAAATCGGATTCCCCGCCTCGGCCTGAAAGTTGGCGGGGGTTGCGGACCGGCAGACGAACCGTTTGTTACTGAACTCCAGAAAAAGCTCGAGGCGGCCGGCGTGATGGACGATGTTCAATTCCGTCCGAACTTAAGCCGGCAAGCCAAACAGGATTTCCTGCGATCCCTTTCTGTCTTTTCTGTACCGGCACTTTACGGTGAAGCCTTTGGGCTTTATTTGCTTGAGGCGTGGGCTTGCGGAGTGCCGGTAGTTCAACCCCGAGTGGCGGCCTTTCCGGAATTAATCGAGCAGACTGGCGGAGGGCTTGTTTACGATTCACCCAACCCTGAAGCACTCGCCGATGCCTTGGAAGAGTTGTTGTTGAATCCCATCAAAGCCCAGAAACTCGGGCAGGCTGGGCACGAAGCCGTTACACGTGATTTCAGCATGGAACGAATGGCAGAGAGAGTGCTTCATGTCTATGAGGAACTGCTGCCCACCGCAGCCTCCTAGAAAATGCCTTACGAATTCAAAGTGACGCGCCGGGTCGAGTTCTCGGACACAGACATGGCCGGAATCATGCACTACTCGAATTTCTTCCGGTTCATGGAAACAGCCGAGCACGGCTTTTATCGCTCGCTCGGGTTCTCTGTCGTCATGCCCGAAACCGATCCCCGGCTCGGCTGGCCCCGCGTTCATGCCGAATGCGATTACAAGAAGCCTCTCCGGTTCGAGGATGTCGTCGAAATCCAGCTGATCGTAAAAGAAAAGCGGACCAAGGCGCTCAGCTACCTCTTCCGCTTTCGGAAACTGAATGAGCAACCCGAACCAGTAGAGGTTGCTCGTGGTCTTCTTACGATCGTTTGTGTGGCGCACTATCCGGATGGAACGATGAAGTCGGTTGCGATCCCACCTGAGATCGGCCAGCGCATCGAGGTCGCGCCATCTGAGATGCTGGCCTGACGAATATTGACGACAAACGATTTGAAGTGAAGGAGCGCGAACTATACAGTGAGCCCGCTTATGGGTGATAATCCGCAAGGGCCGGGAATGACCTGGCTGGTATTCGCGTTACTGACTGTTGTCTCGTGGGGTGTCTACGGCATCTTCCTGCACACGGGCCAAACAACGATGGGCGGCGATCCAGCCGTAGCACGCTACAAGGCTTTTCTCTTTGTTGGACTCGCTTACTTCCTGACAGCCGTCCTTGCGCCGCTGTTGCTTCTCCTGGTCAAAGGAGCCGCCTTCACCGGCTATAGTGCCAAAGGGATGACCTGGTCCCTCATTGCAGGAATCGTCGGCGCGATCGGCGCCTTCGGCGTGCTATTGGCATTCGGAGCAGGAGGCAAGCCCGGCGTAGTGATGTCCATCGTATTTGCTGGGGCACCCGTGGTGAACGCCGTGTATTCCCTCTATTTACATCCACCCGCCGGTGGTCTCTCTAAAGTTCCTGCGCCGTTTTATCTCGGAATTGCTCTCGCTGCTTTGGGTGGCTTTTTAGTCACCTACTTCAAGCCGGCCCCGCCAACGGGCAAACCGAAGCCGCCAACTCAAACCGCAACCGCGACGGCGCCGGCGCGCTAGTCCATGCCCGACAGTTTCCCGAGCCGGACCGAGCTTGCCAATCGGCAGCTGGCCCGGTTGCGCGAGCTTTACCAGGCCGTCCTGCCAACAAACCAATTTTATCAAGGCAAACTGAGCTCAGCGCCATCCGACTTAAATCAGTTTTTTAATTCCGTTCCATTCACGACGAAGCCGGAAATTGTCCGCGACCAGCAATCGCATCCGCCATTCGGATCAAACCTCACCTTTCCTCTCGAACAATACACGCGCTGCCATCAAACGAGCGGGACCTCCGGCCAACCACTGCGGTGGCTCGACACTCGCGAAAGCTGGGATTGGATGGTGGGCAATTGGCAGAAAATTCTAGCAGTGGCCGGAGTCACGAAAAGTGACCGGGTTTTCTTTGCATTTTCTTTCGGGCCATTCATCGGATTCTGGCTCGCATTTGAAGCTGCGGAAAAGACCGGCTGCATCTGCTTGACCGGTGGCGGCATGAGCACAAGCGCTCGTTTGCGGCAGATTTTGGACCTGCAGGCCACAGTGCTCTGCTGCACACCGACCTATGCCATTCATCTTGCCCGCACCGCAGTTCAAGAGGGAATTGATCTTGCGCGCTCCGCTGTGAAACGGATTCTGGTCGCCGGCGAACCCGGGGGCAGCATTCCCTCGACACGCCAGGAAATCGAAAAACTTTGGCCCGGTGCGCGCGTTTTCGACCATCACGGCATGACCGAGGTTGGCGCCGTCTCTTTCGAATGTCCGTTGCGGCCCACAGTGCTTCATATTATGGAGGAAGCCTATTTGCCCGAGATCATTGCACCGCACTCGGGCGAGCAGGTTGCACGAGGAAGCGAGGGCGAACTCGTGCTGACCACGCTTGGACGCGCAGGCTCTCCCCTGCTCCGCTATCGCACCGGAGATATCGTTCGCTCGGATGAAAAAACTGTTTGCGCCTGTGGACGCAGCGATCTGGCTCTCGTCGGCGGAATTCTTGGACGCACGGACGATATGGTCGTCGTTCGTGGCGTGAATGTCTTCCCTTCAGCAGTGGATGAAATTGTGAGAAGCTGTGGGGGCGTCTCAGAGTATCGCGTACACGTCAATCAACGTGGCGCCCTGGCTGAAGTTTCTGTCGAAATCGAACCAGATCCGGTTACGAAATCTCCTGATGGACTCGCTAAAAAGTTAGAGGGCGCTTTCCATGATGCCCTCGCCTTACGAGTCCCCGTGCGCTTGGCAGCAGCTCTGCCGCGGTTTGAACTAAAAGCGAAACGCTGGGTGCGCGAAACAGGCTAACTCACTTCGCCAGTTCCGGATTTTCCATGAAGGCATAGCAGAGCATATGGCAAATTCCCATGTGCGCATCTTCTACCCGGCCAAAGTGTGTGGAGTCGATCGCGATCACCTGATCCACCAATTGCGCGACCTTGCCCCGCTTGCCTCCGACAAGTCCAATACAATACAGGCCATTCTGTTTCGCCCATTCGAGCGCTTTGACGACGTTCGGCGAATTTCCACTGACACTCATCACGAGCACGATGTCGCCTTTCTTGCCGTAGCTCATTAGCTGGCGAACGAAGACATCTTCGTACGCATAATCGTTTCCCAACGCCGTCATCCAACTGACGTTGTCATTGAGGGAGAGACAGCGGAATCGGCGGCCAATCTTGTCGGCGGCTCCCTTGCCAAGATCGGTTACAAAATGCGAGGAATTGGCGGCGCTTCCGCCGTTGCCGAAGACGAAGATCTGGCGGTCCTCCTTCACTGCTTCCCGCAGCTTATCAATGAGTTGCGCAACCACGTCGACAGGTATCGAATCGAGTGCGGCCTTCTGTTGTCGGAGATAATCGCTGATCCAGTTCTTCATTATTTTTAGTGTCTTCTATTTGTAAACTAACTTTACGATTTCACAAGTTGACGCGCCGCAACGAGGCAACCGATCGGCACAACATCTTCCGCCAGAGCAGAGAGTTTCACTTCGGGGCGCGGCTGAAACGCTTCCATCACAAAGCGGTCCAGATGCCCGGCAACAGCCGTCCGAAGAGGCTCCCCAATCAGCGAAAGGCCTCCGCCAAGCACGATTACTTCCGGATGCATCAAATGCGTCACATGCGAAAGGCCGAACGCTAAATCCTCAGCCGTTTCCGACAAGATTTTTTTGGCGTCAGCATCCTGTTCGGCCAACGCTTTTCCCATGAAGCGCGCCTCTCCGCCCGAACTATCACCAACAAGTTTTGCGAGTTTGCTCCCCGGATGTGCTTTTGTGAGTTCGCGAATTTTGTGATCAACCGCCCAACCCGAGCAACGTTGCTCCACGAGCGTCCCGGTCCGATCCAACCGCACATGCCCAATTTCTGATTCACCCGGTTTGGCTCCGTGAAAGATATGACCGTCCAGGACTAAACCTCCACCAACGCCACTTCCCAGCGTCACATAAAAGACCGGGTTCTTTCTGGCTCCGGCGCCCTGATGCGCTTCCGCCAAGGCTGCAATGTTCGCATCGTTATCCACATAAACTGGCGTGCGGACAATTTCTCCCAACCATTCAGCAAATGGAAAATCCGACCATCCCTCTACCTGGTGCGAACAACGGACCCGCCCGCTTTCCCAATCGACGGGCCCGCCAAAGCCGACAACTGCGGCGATTGGGGTCACGCTTGCAAACAACTCGGCGAGGCCTGATTCGATTTGATCACAGATCCCCTTCCCTCCCCGTTTTGGATCGATCAAGAATCGGCGCCGGTCCAATATCTTCGCCTGATCGTCTCCTGCGACGACCTGAAGCTTCGTGCCACCGGTCTCAATGCCGATGAAGGCTTTGCGTTTCACTCGTGAAATTCCAGGCCGCAGCTGTTAGCCGAAATAATCCGGCTCATTGCCTGGCTTCCATTTGATATTGCACCCCATGCTTGGCTTTTGATCGGCAGGAACGGGCTTGCCGGAGAGTGCGGCATCCAGTGCGCGACGAAGGTCCTCACCGGACGGAGGAATCGTATTACCGGGATTGCTCGCATCAAAACGCCCGCGATACACAAGCTTGCGGTCTTTGTCGAAAACGTAGAATTCGGGCGTGCAGGCAGCGCGATACGCTTTGGCCATTTCCTGCGACTGGTCATAAAGATATGGGAAGGTATATCCGACTCGCTTTATCTCTTCCTTCATCATAGCCGGACTGTCTGCCGGATATCTTTGCGCATCGTTCGAATTGATTCCAACTACCGCAACGCCTTTTCCCTGGTATTCCTTCGCCAGCTTCGCAAGCGAATACGCGACGTGCTGAACGTATGGACAATGGTTACAAATAAATGTCACCAGGAGCGCTGGCGCCCCCTTGAAATCCTGGAGCGAAACAGTCTTGCTGCTGGTGTCGGGCAATGAAAAGGGCGGAGCTGTCGTTGCCAGGGGCAACATTGTCGAATTCGTCAATGCCATACGATTCGGAATCTCGAATCACCGCCCCAAAAAGTAAACTGGAAAGATGCCCATTGCCGTTATGTTTTCACTGTATAGCAGAGAGCACAATCCCGTAGGATGCACTTCATGCATTTGCGGAAATCATTCGTCTATTGCTTCGCTTGCCTCGCGATTCTTCCAATACGGGCTGAGGAGCCGTTGCCGAATGTTTCGCGGCTGAAAAGCAGCCCCGTCCTGCAACATCTCAAGCCGAATCCCCAAACTGGCCCGGCGCGGAATGGTCCCGAACAGACCGTTGCACAGATGTACGTCCCGGAAGGTTTCCGTGTGGATTTGGTTGCGGCAGAACCGGACCTGCATCAGCCGGTCGCTTTCGCATGGGATGAACGCGGCCGCATCTGGGTGATCGAAGCGTACAGCTATCCAACGAAACGGCCGGCGGGCCAGGGTCTGGACAAGATCGTCATCTTCGAGGATCGCGACGGCGACGGAAAATTTGAGACCCGAAAGGTCTTTGCGGAAGGACTCAATCTCGCCTCCAGCCTCGAAATCGGCTACGGCGGAGTTTGGGTCGGGGCCGCGCCGGAATTGTTGTTCATCCCAGATCGGAATCACGACGATAAGCCAGACGGACCGCCCGAAGTTCTTCTGGATGGCTTCGGTTTCCAGGACACGCACGAGTGCCTGAACAGCTTCCTTTGGGGCCCCGACGGCTGGCTCTACGGGAATCAAGGCGTCTTCAACTACGCCCGCATTGGCAAGCCCGGCGCGCCGGATACGCAGCGCACCGAACTCCGTGCCGGTGTCTGGCGGTTTCATCCGGTGCGACGCCAGTTCGAAGTGTTCGCCCATGGTGGGAGCAACCCATGGGGCCTGGACTACGACGAACACGGGCAGCTTTTCATGACCCATTGCCGGAGCTATTGGGGCCGTGGCTGCACAACACACGTGATTCAAGGTGGCCATTACTGGAACCAGGCGAACTACGCTCCCTTCATCATTCCGAATCCGCCCGCAGACTTTCCCGAATACCGAAACTTCATGCTCGCGTCGGCTCGCTACGACCATGGCGCGGGCGGCGCGGGCAAACCCGGCAGCGATGCGATCTACGGCGGCCATTCGCACGTGGGCACAATGATCTACTACGGTGACAACTGGCCTGACGAATATCGCGGTCATCTTTTCACCCACAACCTCGGCGGCCACCAGATTAATCATCAAATCAACAAACCTCTCGGCTCTGGCTTCGACACCGTTCATGCGGGCAAGGATCAATTCTTCTGCACCGATCCAAAATATGTCGCCGTCGACCTGCAATATGGTCCGGATGGCGCTGTTTACATGATCGACTGGTACGACCAGCAACATTGCCACAATCCAAATACGGAACGATGGGACCGTTCGAATGGCCGGATCTATCGGATGGCCTGGGCCGAAACTTACAAGCCGGTAAAAGTAGATCTCGCGGCCAAAACCGATCTCGAGTTGGTCGATTTGCTTTCACACAAGAACGCTTGGTACGGCCGAACAGCCCAACGCCTGCTCACGGAACGGCACGTCGCTGCGCAAAATGGAGGGAGAGCCCTCGACAAGGCTGCAACAAGCCGGCTTTCCCGGAAGCTCAATGCTTCCTCCAGCGCCGAACGTCTGCACGCATTGTGGGCTGCTTATGGAGCGGGGGTATGGAGTGGTGCGACAGCAATTAATCGCGCTTTGAACGATAGCGACGAATACGTCCGTGCCTGGGCAAGCCAGCTCGCGCTCGACGCCGCTGAACCGCCGCAATCCGTTCTTGAAACGTTCGCTCGCATGGCTCACGAAGATCGCTCCCCTGTGGTCCGGCTCTATCTCGCGTCCGCAGCTCAACACATTCAACACGAAAGCACAGCCTGGCAAATCTTACGCGCGCTGGCAGCCCACGGAGAAGATAAGAACGATCGAAACCTTCCGCTGCTGATTTGGCAAAGCACCGCTCTTCGGATGCCTGCCCGGCCCGCTGAAGGCTTCTCGCTCGCTCATCAGGCTGCCATCCCACAGCTCGCTGATTACATTTACTGGTACGGAGCCACCTTTCAGGTGCCTCAACTCTCGCGCGTGCTGCAGGGTCTCACGGAATCAGACTCAGGCGCCTTGCGCCGGCGGCTTGCCGGCCTCTGGCTGGCACTGGAACCGCGCCCCAATTTGCCGATGCCGGCCGACTGGAACGCCCTTGCGCCAAAGCTCTATGCCAATCCTGACGCTCGCGTGCGAATGACGGCCGAAAAGATCGCTGCCTCCTTTGGTGATGATTCGATGTTTTCAAAACTCCGAGAATCGCTCACCAATTCCACTGTTGCAGTGAACGCGCGCCGGCATGCGTTCGACGTCCTCAGCCGCGGCCCCGACCGCGCCAGCCTCCCGCTATTCCTGCAGTTGCTCGATGACCGAGACTTTCGATCGCGTGCCATGAACCTCCTCACTCGCTTCAATGACCAAGCGATTCCTGAAGCACTCGTGAAGCGCTTCAACGACCTCTCCCCCGCGGAACGTTCCATTGTGCTCAACACCTTGACCAGCCGACCCCAATTTGCCATTGCATTGCTCGATTCTATTTCCGCCGGTCAGATCAAGCGGGATCAATTAACAGCTTATCATGTCCGGCAGCTCACCGCGTTGAAAAACCCCGAAGTCGACAAACGAGTTGCCGCCGGTTGGGGCCGCATTCTCAAAACCCCGGCTGAGAAGCAGACGCGCATCGATGGGCTCGAGAAAACCTTCAATGAAGCACCTCTATGGGCCTACGAATCTTCCGCCGGGCAGAAACATTTCCAAAAGCTCTGCGCCACCTGCCATCGCATCGGAAATGAAGGCACCCGCCTCGGACCGGAACTAACTGGCGCCGGCAAGCATGGCATCCGTTACTTCCTCGAAAACATCATCGACCCCGATGCGGTCATCGGTACCGACTTCCAAATGACTACCGTCGACACCAAAGAAGGCGAAACCATCTCGGGCCTTGTCATTAACGAATCACCTACTGGCCTGACCCTGCGCACCGTCACAGCCGAAACGACAGTGGCAAAGAAAGACATTGCCAGGCGCGACACCAGCAACAAATCCCTCATGCCAGAAGGGCTCCTCGAATCGCTCAACGATCGCGAGCAACTGGAACTCCTCAAGTTCCTGACGACACATTGAGTGATGTCCCTGCCCTACCAAATCTCCACCCTGCTCTACTGTTTCAGCAGGAAGGATGAGGTGTTGTTGCTGGAACGGACGCGGGAACCGAATCGTGGTTTGTGGAGCCCGCCGGGAGGGAAACTCGAACAGCACGAGGGTGAATCGCCTTACGCAAGCGCTGCACGTGAAGCTTTCGAGGAGCTGGGATTGCGATTCGAAACTGGTGCTTTCCACCTGACGGGCATCATTTCAGAGCACGGTTATGGGAGCGCGGCGCATTGGCTGATGTTTCTGTTCGAGCTGAAGCCGCGACTTGAACAGTTGCCGCCCGTGCACGCCGAGGGACGATTCGGATTCTTTAAGCGAGAGGGGATTCAGTCGCTAGCACTGCCGCAAACCGATCGCGAACAGATCTGGCCCTTGTTTTGGAAACATCGTGGCGGATTCTTCGCGGCACATTGTCATTGTCATCCGGATGGAAAAAACACCTGGACCGTTGAAGAGAGTGTGCCGCTTTCCGTCGGCGATCGGTAGAAATCGTGCGAGTTGACTTGATGAAATGACATTCGTCTGTTGATTTACCGAAATGCCGGATGAACCGATCATTGACCTGCAAAGCGACCATTACTTCATGGGGGAAGCTTTGCGCCAGGCGGCTAAAGCTTATGAGGCAGAGGAAGTCCCCATTGGCGCGGTAGTCGTGCGGGAAGGACGCATCATTGGCCGCGCTTTCAACCAGGTGGAGTTGCTCAAGGACGCGACCGCCCACGCGGAGATGCTCGCGATCACCCAGGCGGAGGAAATCATGGGGGATTGGCGACTGACGGACTGCACGCTCTATGTCACCAAGGAACCGTGCCCGATGTGCGCCGGTGCGATCGTGCACGTAAGACTCGCCCGCGTTGTGTTTGGGGTTGGCGATCCGAAGGCGGGAGCCGCTGGAGGCGTGTTAAACCTGTTGCAGTGGCCTTCGCTCAATCACCGTTCTGAAATCACTCGTGGTGTTCGTGAGAACGAATGCCGCGCGTTGCTTCAAAGCTTTTTCGCCGAGCAGCGGGCCAAAGGAGAGAAGCCACCGTTCGATGAAAAGACGGGCGGTCTCGGGAACAATTAAATCCCCTCACCGACGTGTTTGCGAATGACTTCGCAAATCTGAGCGCTCCAATAATGAAGTTCGCTCGCGTTGCGGCCCTCGATCAGCAAACGAGCTTTCGGCTCCGTCCCTGAATAGCGCAACAGGACACGGCCACCCTCCGGTTTCACTTTCGCTTCGGCCTGGGCCACCAATTGCATCACGCCTTTGAGCTGATCAAAAGGGACCTTCTCCCGCACACGCACATTTGTGACCACTTGCGGAAAGCGTGTCCACGATTTGGCAAGCTTTGAAAGACTCGTGCCCTTGTTCTTCATGATGCGCAGCACCTGCAACGCGGCGACCAAACCGTCTCCTGTGGTACTATAGTCACCGAAAATCAAGTGCCCGCTTTGTTCGCCGCCAAAATTGAACGCACCCTTGAGCATCTCATCGATGACATTCCTGTCGCCCACTGGAGTGCGAATGACCGTGCCGCCTGCTGCCTTGATCGCCGCGTCGACTCCGGCGTTGCTCATGACGGTCGCCACCAGCGTCTTCTGCTCGAGCGTTCCCTCCTGGAGCATGTCCAGGCACGCCAGCACCATGATATCGTCACCATCGATCAACGTGCCGGTCTCGTCGCAAAGAAGCACTCGGTCAGCATCGCCATCATGAGCGATCCCAACATCCGCGCGAAGCTCCCGAACCTTGGCACCAACCAATTCCGGATGCATGGAGCCGCATTCCTTATTGATGTTCGTGCCATCGGGTTGGTTGCCGAAAACGAATATTTCAGCGCCCAGCTCCTGGAGCACGCACGGTGTCGATTTGTAAGCGGCACCGTGGGCGCAATCGACCACGATACGCAGGCCTTCCAACGTGAACCGCCGCGGAATAGAGGATTTCGCAAATTCGATATAGCGGCCAAGCGCGTCATCAATACGCACGGCTTTCCCAACTTCACTGGCCGTGGGCCGAATCGATTCGATCGCGCCACTGAACACCAACTCCTCGATCTGCCCTTCGATGTTGTCATCGAGCTTATAACCGTCCGCCCGGAAAAACTTGATGCCGTTGTCGTCGTATGGATTGTGTGAAGCGGTGATGACAATCCCCGCATCGGCCCGCAGGCTGCGCGTTACGTAAGCCACCCCCGGGGTCGGAAGCGGTCCGATGAAGAGGACATCCACTCCCATCGAAAGAATTCCGGACGAAATGGCGTTCTCGAGCATGTAACCCGAAAGGCGCGTGTCTTTGCCGATCACGATTTTGTGCCGGCCCCGATCACGCGATTGGGGATGCAGGTTTTTGAAGACGTGCGCGGCCGCACGGCCCAGCTTGAGTGCCGTTTCAGCCGTTACCGGCTCAACGTTTGCCGTTCCCCGGACTCCGTCCGTGCCGAAAATCTTCTTTTGAGATTTCGTTCCGTTGTTATCCATAAGCGCTACTGAGCTTTAGCAGGTTCCACGTGGACATGCGAGGGCCAAACTTGCTGCATGGTGATGTTCCGCGGCAACCCTTCGACAATGACCGGAAAAGCCCCGCGTGGATTGATAACATTGCTCAAAGTGACAGAAACTCTGATCTCGTTAGGGTCGAGCTTGTTAAGCGCATCGCTGTCCCCCTGAACCTTCAGCATAACAGAAGCCGGCTCCACGATGTAGGCCTGCTGGTCGTTGAGCGAAGTGTTAAGTATAATCGGACGGGAGAACTGGTCCTTCGACGGCCACCTGAAAGGATTTTGGGAGTTAACCCCGTCGCTCCGAATGTTGCCCCTGATCGCGAGCCAGATCATCACTGCGAGAACGAGCGAGAATGTCTTCAGCCAGAAATTATTGAGGATTAGTTCTCGCATCGCGGCGGCTTATCAGTGTGGAACGTTGCTTTTCGTGATCACGGCCGGACCGGGCTTGGCATGATGCGTCTGCCAGGTTTTGAGCCAGCTAACGACATTTCGGCTCTTGTGCGGCTGCACCAGCAGTGAGCTGAGGAAAGCGCGCAACTCTTCCGACGTAACGCCGCGCACCAACTCACCCTGGTAGGCATAGGAGATGGCGCCCGTTTCTTCGGAAACCACGACGATGATCGCGTCCGTTTCCTCGCTCAGGCCAATCGCTGCGCGGTGACGCGTGCCCAGGGTTTTGTTCAGGTCCTGGCGTCGTGTGAGCGGAAAAATGCAGGCGGCATACGCAATTCGATCGCCTTTAATGATCACTCCGCCGTCATGAATGGCGTTGTTTGGGAAGAAAATCGTCTCCAGCATTTCCGGAGTCGCCATGCAATCAACCGGAATGCCCGATTCGACCGATTCCTGCAGTTGCAGATTCTGTTCAATGGCGACCAGGGCGCCAATCCGGACTTCGCTGAGCCGTTCGACGGTCTGGACGATGACCTCGATATTCTCGCGTTGTTCGTGGCTGGTCTGAAAAATGGGAAGATTGCCGACCTGGGCGAGCATACGTCGCAGTTCCGGCTGGAAAATCACGAGCACCGCCACGGCGACAAACGTGGAGAACGTCCCCAACAACCAATGCAGGACTGACAGATCGAAAAAGCTGGTGACGAAAGCCAGCACTAGCAGGATCGAAAGGAACCCGATCAGGATGGAAAAGCCGCGCGTGCCTCGGACGAAGCTCAGTACATAATATATGGCGACGGTGAGAATCGTGATCTCAACGATCGGGCCCCATATTAAATGTAGAATCCTAAGCAGCACTGGAAATAATTGCTTCTGTCATTCGCACCGCCGCTCGCGTCGCAGCGACATCGTGTGTGCGGATCATCTGCACACCGGCCGCCACGGCCCAACACGCGCAAGCCAAAGAACCTGGTAATCGCGCCGACACCTCTTTGGTCCCCAAAACAGCTCCAATAAACGCTTTACGCGACACCCCCACCAACAATGGGCGGTCCCATTCTTTGAATGTATGCAAACTGCGGAGCAACTGTAAATTATGTTCGGCGGTTTTTCCAAAACCGATTCCAACATCGAGCACCACCTGCTCGCGGTCGACTCCCGCTTCCGTGATGCGCTGCATTCGTTCCTGAAAGAAATTTCGCACCTGCAACGTCACGTCGTCGTATTTCGGATTTTCCTGCATCGTCTGTGGTGTGCCTTGCATGTGCATGAGCACATACCCTGCCCCGCTTCGAGCCACCACACGCCACATCTCCGGGTCCATCCGGTTGGCCGCAACATCGTTCACAATGCTCGCTCCGGCCGCAATTGCCTGCTCGGCCACCAGAGGCTTCATCGTGTCGATCGAGATCGGTTTCTCGGTCTTGCTCCGGAGCGCCTCGATTACCGGAATTACCCGCCGCAATTCCTCACTTTCAGGGACTGGAAGAGCGCCGGGGCGGGTTGATTCACCGCCGATGTCAATAATATCGGCTCCTTCGCCGACAAGTTTCAGTCCTAAATCGACTGCGGCGGCCGTTTCGAGGAATTTTCCACCGTCGGAGAACGAATCGGGAGTGACGTTGACCACTCCCATCAACAATGTGGGGCCCGGGAAACTGAAGCGGTAGTTCCGGGCGCGGAAGATCATTTTCTCGCCTTTTCCCGTGCTGCTTCGACCAATCGGCGCGCAATTGCAGCCACCAACTCGTTCGGAACGCCCATCTGCGGATTGGCGCCCTGGCTGAGCATATGGCATTGATCGTTCACATAATCTATTACGACGAATTCGCCCGAATCGATCTGTGCAATCTCGCTGGAAAAGAAATTCATCCCCGTGAGCGACGCAATTCGGCGGCTGATCGATTCCAATTCGGCCAGGGCGGTTTCCGAAACTTCGCCGGGCGCGATCATCCGGTAGTTGTCGTTGAAGCAGTTCCACCAAACCTTAAACACCGAGCCAAAGATAAAGTAGACCCGGAAATAAGCCGGGCCACGCTCACCCGCCTTCGGGACGATCTTCCGCTGGAAAAGATAGTTGGGGTCTGGCCACGTGTTCATCGACTTTTCCATGTCTTTTGGGCCAGTCGCATCCAACACCAGCCCTCGCTTGCCATAACCCATCCCGGGCTTGATCACGAACGGTGTTCCCAGGGTTTCACGCTGCACCTCCGTGAGTTCAAATTTCCCGAACTGCTCCTTCGGAACAATCAGCGTATAAGGCACATGGATGCCGGCTTCCAACAAGCGTGGATGCAGACGCGCTTTATCAAAAGCAGCCTGCGCCCGATCGGGAGGATCAATGACATCGACGTTGCGTTCGGCGGCCAAACGCACCAACCGATGGTAAATGTCATCGGGCTGATGATGCTCGCTATGCATATTGAGCAGCACACGGGCCCAGATCTGGCCTTTGCTCAACGCGTCGTAGAAGGCTTGGGCCCAAAGAGGCTCAATAAGGAAGAAATTCAGTCCAAATTCGGCGCAATGCTGCTGCACGCGGTGAATGAAAAGATCATCCGCATCCAGCTTATGGGTCATCACCACATCATACGTCCTGACCACTTCCAGAACTATCTTTCGAGGTGAGTGGTTCTGTCAAAACAGTTTCAGATGAAACGTCTGTCGCGAGCAGAGATTTGGGCAAAGAAGAGGCGCAAACGAAGTTTTGGGAAACGGTGCGTGCGCCCTGCCTACCTTGGCGGTTTTGTCATGCGTCCAGGAGGACTGGATCAACATTTACGCGCCAAAGTTAACCAGAGGCGTCGGTCATTTGCCGTCCGAGCCACAGAATTCAAAGAATCAGGAAATTTTTTCGTGGACGTGGTATTTCACGTCCATTCGAGTGACAATCGCCTTGGAAGTTTCCTGTGCTTCCAGCGCCTCCCGTTCGTAACGGATTTGTTCCAATTCGCCCGCATCCAGCCAAAATCCTGCACAGCTCGGACATTCATCAACGACCACGCCGCGACGTTTGCTGTAGTAGTGCCGCATCAGAACGACGTCGCCGGGGCATTTGGGACAGTGACGCCGGGCCTTATAATCCACCGTTATCGCGGGGTTACGAGGAATGCTGATCTCGACATCACCGGTGACGGCCTGGGCAGCCTCCACTTTCTGCAATTCAAATGTATCGAACCAAATGCCACCACACCCGCCATTGCAGACATCGAGCACTACCCCGCCTGCCACCAATTGATTCAACTGATTCCCACACGCCGGACAAATCATATCAAGGGAAGCTTACCCCGGAGGAGGCGACTGACAAGGCGGGGATTTTGCCCCCGCGCCAACAAGATCGGTAACTACTTTGCGGCGACCTTGGCTCCCGGTTTGCGCACGTGGAGCCACACCGGCATCGATGTCTGACGTCCGGCCTGATTCTCGATCGCGAAACAGAGCCGGTCGGTTTCCGGAACCCACTTCGCAGCCGTGAGGAAAATCTCGCGTTCGTTCTGAGTTTTCGGGATCAGCACTCCGTTGAGCCCGATATTATCGACGATGACGCCGTGAGGCAGGTTCTCGACCGTGAATGTGATCAGGTCCTCGTGGCCGTTTCGCTTTACTTTCAGCCACGCCGGAATGGTCTGACCAGGAGCAATCGTCAACTCGAGTGGAGATTCGCTGGCAGAATCGTTTGTGCCCTTGCGAGCAGATGGAGGTTCGAGTGCTACAAATAGCTTCGGCTTCGCTCCGAGTTTAATCGTGCCGAAGTTGTTCACGTCCTTCGTCACCTTTTTGCCTTTTACCATCGCTGTCGCGATGACTTTAGAGGCGGTTGCATTCGTTGGCGCGGAGGCGTCAACGGCAGCGTTCAATGTCCCTTTTGCTTCGCTGTGCCCGGCCTGGATCACGAGCGGAGATGAGACGGCGAAACCGGAGGGCAATCCGGTGACCTCAACATTGATGTCGCCATCAAACCCATCGATTCGGTCGGCCGTCACTGAAAAGCTTTGGCCGCTGCCTGGATTGATGGTGGGATTGGCTCCTGCGAGCGACACATTGAAATCCGGTTTGGCTTCGCGCACCTGCAACCGGTAAGTGAATCGATCGCCCCCCGAGCCACGGGAATCGCTCACGCGCACCAGGTATGAGCCCTCTTTTGGCGGAGAGAAAAAGAGCTTCGAATCGCTACCGAGTTTTCGCTCGCCATCGTCATCATTGGCGTAGTTCAGGTGAAATACGGGCAAGCCGTTGGCAACGAGCTTTGCGCCGGGCGGATGCGGTTCCACGATGTAACAGGGCTCATCAAGGGCGTGCGCTGTGGAGGTGGTATCAAAAAATGCGTGCCGCTTTCCGGCCGAGGAGTAGAACAGGAAACCGGAATCCGGCCCCTGCGGCATGCGGAAGATTTTCACTACTTCGCCCTGCAGATAGAGGAATTCGTTCAACTCCATT
>Ga0193692_1000093_pt1 | contig 20304 bp, 12 predicted proteins | sample L3a1metaG_FD_144917 | JGI IMG/M metagenome (GOLD analysis project Ga0193692, IMG submission 144917) | Soil microbial communities from a riparian zone of the East river system, Colorado, United States - L3a1 | ecosystem: Environmental > Terrestrial > Soil > Riparian zone | place: USA: East River... | reverse complement strand
ACGCACCGCTTTCATTACAGCGAGTTTCAAAAAGGTTTTGATGCAATGCTCGCCGGAGAATCCGGGAAGGTGATCCTCGAGTGGGATCGATAGAAGGTTTCGACATGTTTGCTCAATTTCAGACGCATCTCGCGAGCGAATTGGAAGCAATTCGCAAAGGCGGCCTCTACAAGAAGGAACGGCTGATCACGACTGCGCAAAAAGCGCAAATCAAAGTCGGAGACGAACGCTCTGTTTTGAATTTTTGCGCCAACAATTATCTTGGGCTGGCGCAACATCCCGAAATTCTCAAAGCGGCGCATCACGGCCTGGATCAGTGGGGTTACGGTTTGGCATCGGTGCGCTTTATCTGTGGCACGCAGACGCTGCACAAAGAACTCGAGCGGCGCATTACTGAGTTCCTCGGAACCGAGGACACGATTCTCTACAGCTCCTGCTTTGACGCGAACGGGGGGTTGTTCGAAACATTACTCGGTGCGGAAGACGCGGTAATTTCGGACGAACTAAACCATGCCAGCATTATCGATGGCATTCGCCTGAGCAAAGCCCAACGCTTTCGCTATAAGAACAGCGATATGGCCGATCTCGAGGCAAAATTGCGTGAGGCTTCTTCGGCGCGCTTTCGCATGATCGCCACCGACGGTGTATTTTCCATGGACGGTTATATTGCGAACCTGAGGACAATCTGCGATTTGGCGGATCGATATGACGCGCTCGTGATGGTTGATGACTCACATGCTGTCGGTTTCATGGGAAAACAGGGTCGCGGAACTCACGAGCATCACGGTGTGATGGGACGGATCGATATCATCACCGGTACCCTCGGCAAAGCGCTGGGCGGCGCCAGCGGAGGATACACCTCCGGCCGCAAAGAGATTATCGAATATTTGCGCCAGCGTTCGCGGCCTTACCTGTTCTCGAACACCATGGCCCCTTCGATCGTGGCTGGGTCGATCGCAGCGATCGAATTGATCACACGTTCGACCAGCCTCCGGGATAAATTGGAGGAGAACACGCAATACTTCCGCGAGCGAATGACGAAGGCTGGCTTCAACATCCTGCCTGGAACGCACCCGATTGTTCCGATTATGCTGGGTGACGCTGCCCTTGCTGGCCGATTTGCCGATGCGATGCTCGAAAAAGGAGTGTATGTCATCGGCTTTTCCTATCCTGTCGTGCCGCATGGCAAGGCGCGCATCCGAACGCAAATTTCCGCAGCGCACACCCGCGAGAACCTCGATTTTGCCATCGACGCATTTACCAGGACCAAAGGCGAGTTAGGCATTTGAGGCCAGCTTTGCGGTGGCCTCTCGCGTGACGGTCGAGTAGATTTCCTACGGTGCAGGACCTCTTCGAGATTGTCCATGAATCGAGCGACCTACTGGTGATTAACAAACCAGCGGGGCTGGTTTGTCACCCAACAAAAGGGGATGCCTATTCAAGTTTGATTAGTCGCGTGCGACTCTATCTGGGCGAGGACTCAACGCCGCATATGGTGAACCGACTCGATCGCGAAACGAGCGGGATTGTCGTCATCGCCAGGAACGAAACGGCTGCGCTGGAAATTCGGCGGATTTGGGAGGGACGATCAGTCGAGAAGCGCTACCTGGCTATTGTTCATAGGCACCTCGATAGTGATAAGGGAAAGATTTCCGCTCCGCTCGGCCGGGATTTGAAGAGCGCAGTTGCGATCAAGGACTGCGTCCGGGCAGACGGCGCGCCGGCTGAGACGGAGTTCGTGCTGTTGAGACGATTCAGCCGCGATGGAGAGGATTTTTCTTGGCATTCGGTTGTTAACTGGCCGAAAGCATCAAATTCGGATTCACCTTGCCCACATTGGGCATCCGATCGTTGGCGATAAGCTTTATGGGGGAGATGAACAAATTTATCTCGCGTTCGTGCAGTATCGTTTGACCGATGCGCAGCGAAGCCGGCTGCTTCTGCCAAATCAGGCCCTTCACGCTGAAAGCGTGCTTTTCGATTGGCGTGGCCAAACAGTGAATTTGTCGGCGAAACCGGAGCCTTGGTTTACTGATTTCGTTACTTCCGATCCCCTTACGCTGGCCTCTTTCCGTGGATAAAATTCCAAAAAAGATGCGTGCGGTGGTTTACCGCGGGATTAATAACCTACGCCTCGAGGAAGTCGATGTACCGCGGATTACTTCTTCCGATTTGCTCGTGCGCGTCGCGGCGTGTGGTGTTTGTCCTACTGATATAAAGAAAATCCACTTCGGTACCGTTCCGCCGCCGAGAATTTTTGGGCACGAAACCTCGGGTACTGTAGTCCGGGTTGGCGCGCAGGTTCGCGGATTCAATGCCGGCGATCGGGTGGGCCTGCATCACCACGTCCCATGCTTGAAATGCCATGCGTGCCGTCACAAAGCCTTTGCTCAATGCCCGCAATACAAACGCACGGGGATTACGGCAGGGTTTGAACCGGCGGGAGGAGGCTTCGCCGAATTCGTTCGCGTCATGCCTTTTGTTCTTCCTGGCGTCGTAAAGATCCCTGCTGGAAATTCGTTCGTTGAAGGCGCAATGCTCGAGCCTGTAAATACGGTGTTGAAGGCGGTTCGCCGGCTTTCACTGCTTCGTGGAGACTATGTCCTGGTGGTGGGGCAAGGCCCCATCGGGTTGATGTTCACACGTTTGCTCAAGCTCGAGGGTTACAAGGTGATTGCCTCGGATTTCGTTGAAGCACGATTGGGAATTGCCAAAACCTTCGGCGCCGACGCTATCGTTCGAGCTGACTCAGAAAGCTTCGCTGAAGACATCGTGCAGATCACGAAAGGGCAAGGGATTGATGGCGCTATTATTTGCGCTCCATCCGACGACGCAGTGCGCCAGGCCCAACAGGTTCTTAATGGTGCGGGGAAAGTGCTGCTTTTTGCTCACACTCGACGGGGAGCGAAGGCGTCATTGGACTTATCGAGCGTGTGTGTTGATGAAAAGGACCTGCTTGGCAGTTATTCGTCGGACGTGACGCTCCAGCGCGATGTCGCGCGAATTGTCTTCTCACGAAAATTTCCAGTCGAGAAACTGATTACGCATAGGTTTTCACTTGAAGAGACCGCAGAAGCTGTAGAGCTGGCGGCACATCCGACAAGTGAGTCGTTGAAAATCGTCGTAGAGCCAGTTGCGGGTAACCGCTGATTTGTTCGCCGGTTAAGGCATCGCGCCCTCGAGCCGGCACAATGCCCAGTAGAAGATCTGAAAAAGCACGACTTCGTCAGGAACGGGAATCGCAGCCGCGCCAACTGAATCGAAAGCGAACTCGGCGACAGCATCTTTAAGCGGCATGGCTGTGCGAAGCGTTCGAGCCACTGTTTCTGGTTCACACTTCCGAAGGGCTTCTTCGAGTGAATCGTCGCCCAGCATGCTCCATTGTTGTGCCAGTGGAAGGAGCACGCGAAGTTTACAGGGAACGGAACTCTCTTTGATCTCGACGCCCGGAGCTTCCCAGTACCGCTGGCTCGGCGTGTTATGACTCGCTCTTTGCCCTCTTCTCGCGGAGTGGCCCGTTTTCATTTTGGTCGATCCCTTCTGGCTCATCGGTCGCTACCTGGATCCATCGTCATCCTGGCCGGGCGACTAAAGCACTTGTTTATGAAGGAGTAGCAAATTTCTGAAAAAGGCCCCGCCCAAACCGTATTCCTCTATGTGCACTGTAAATTCTCCCCATGCGTGAGTTCTCACGTTGACAGGACTTACGGGCGAGCCATGATAAGTGGATCAATTGGCGGATAGGTGGTGCTCTTTCAACCAGGCGAGTGAGCCATTATGAAAACCATGCTTTCGGGACGGCTTCTTTCTGTTCTCTCTATTGGGATATTCGTATTTCATTTCGGACGAGATTGTTTCGCACAAGAGCGTTGGGAAACGCGTGCGACTGGGCCGTCCCGGCGGACCGGGAACTCTGCAGTTTGGACCGGCCGTGAGATGATCATCTTCGGCGGCGGTTCGCAAAGTGTCTGGCTCGGCGACGGCGGCCGCTATGATTTGCAGAGCAATATCTGGCGTTCTATTTCTCGCACGAATGCTCCTTCGCCACGATGGTTCCACGGTGCGGTGTGGACCGGGTCCGAAATGCTCATTTGGGGAGGACGAGCGAACTTCTTCAACCAGGACATGTACAATGATGGCGCTCGCTACAATCCCGCGAACAATACGTGGACGCCGATAAGTGGAGCAGGGGCTCCGACCGTTCGCTCGCAATTCCCCTCAATCTGGACTGGCAGGGAAATGCTTGTATGGGGTGGTTGGGCCATCGGTGACGCGACGCGAGGTGATGGGGGCCGATACAATCCGGCGACCGATACCTGGACGCCGATTTCCTCCATCAACGCGCCCAGCAGTCGCGTGGAACCTACTGCGGTTTGGACGGGCGAGGAGATGATCATCTTTGGTGGCATCGAAGTTACTGGTGGTGGCGCTCCTGGATGGATTACCCTGAATACGGGCGCTCGCTACAATCCGGAAACGGACACTTGGATCCCTTTGCCAACTGAAGGTGCGCCGTCGATTACCGCGCACACCGCCGTTTGGACTGGAACAGACATGATAGTTTGGGGTGGACGATTTCTTCCTCCAAATAACACTGTCAACACCGGTGCTCGCTATAATCTCGCCGACAATAAATGGTATCCAATCGCTACCCCCGCGCTGGCGACTCGCCTTTATCAAGCTGCAGTGTGGACCGGCTCCGAAATGGTGATCTGGGGCGGTTCTGATCCCAGCCCCAATAACATCCTGTACAGTGATGGAGCGCGCTACAATCCGGCGACTGATACGTGGTCAGCAATGACAGCCGCGAATGCACCGCAGGCACGCCATTTCTGGCGACCTGATCTTGGCGTTTGGACCGGTGAGGGCCTTCTCGTTTACGGCGGATCATATTATCCACAGGAACTCGATTCCACGGCGTACTATGTACCTTTACCGAACACCGTACCGGTTATCACGGGCCAGCCGGGCAGTTTGACGGTGGCTGAAGGTCAAACCGCAATACTAAACGTTAAAGCTATGGGAGCCACGCCGCTTTCATACAGCTGGTTTTTTAACGGTGGTGCACTCGAAGGAAGAAACACTTCTTCGTTGCAAGTTTCTGAGGTGCACCCTGCAAACGCCGGCGAGTATTTCGTGGTCGTATCGAACAGTTTTGGATCCATAACCAGCGCAACCGTCCGGCTGACTGTGGTGCCCGCGCTTGCCTCGTTCGATTTGGTGAACGATTATTCAACCTCTGATAATCCGTCGGGGCCCTGGAGTTTTGGTTGGAAAAGCACTTTTGCAGGCGAGTTTCACCTGTTCACCCGGCATGGGTATGATGAATATGGGGATGGTGCTTCGGATGATTATTGGCTCAAGCCTACTGGCGGACCTTCGGCAGTTTATCACAACCCAGGCACCATCACGATCACAAACAATGGTGGGTTGGGGGTTTATCCGCCCGGCACTGTCTGGTTCGGGCCTGGCTACAACGGCTCTGAAGACAACTATGGTGTGATTCGATTTACGGTGCCGCCGGGGAAGGGCGGGGCCTATCAGCTCTTCGTGTCAATCCACACGTCTCTCGACGGTTCAATCGCAGGCGACAGCGATTTCCATATTCTTCGCAATGGCGTCGAAGTCGTAGGCCAGAACATCCCGCCTAATGGCGGCGCAGAGTACACGCAAGCATCACGGCTGTTTGAAGGTGATACCGTTGAATTCCTTTCCGGTCGCGGCGCAGATGGCATCGAATACGGCTCCGGCCTTAAGATAAAAGCCCATCTCTCGCTCGTTACTCTTTCCATGTCCCCGCCCTCCATCACGACTTTCACCCCGGCGTCTGGACCTACGGGAACCGTCGTTACGATTTCAGGTCATGGGTTTAGCCCGGTGCCCGAACAAAACATCGTGTACTTTGGTGGAATGCGTGCGACTGTGACTTCCGCTACGGCAGATACGATCACTGCAGCTGTTCCCGCCGGTGCGACGTTTGAGCCAATAACAGTCACTGTGGCCGGTCTTTCCTCTGCGTCGGCCTCGCCATTTCATGTGACTTTTCAACCGGGAACGCTGGATGCATCGGCCTTCACTGGGCCATTCGTTCTGAACACGGGAGATGGTCCGACGGCGACGGCGGTCGGTGATTTGGATGGAGATGGTTCGCCGGACCTGGCCGTTGCTAATGCCTATTCAACGACAGTTTCGGTGTATTCGCATATTGCTTTGAACGGCTTCGGAACGACTCCCATTTTCCCCACTAAGAAGGATTTCGTTACGGGCGACTCCCCGTTCAACATCGTCCTCTCGGATATTAATGGCGATGGCCGGCTCGACATGATCGTCGTCAATATCGGAGCAAACACCGTGGCCGTGCTGCGTAATATCAGCACGCCTGGGAATGTTGATTTTGCATCGCCACTAATTTATGCGGTCGGCTCCAGCCCGCACCAGTTGGCGGTTGGAGATCTCGATGGCGATGGTCGTCCCGATCTTGTTACGGCGAATTTTAATGCCAACAGCATATCAGTCCTTCGCAATTCGACCGAGAATCCAGATGCAATTTCGTTTGAGTCTGCCATCGATATCCCTGCAGGGACGGGGCCGCACGGCGTGAACATCGCTGATCTTGATGGCGACGGGCTACTTGATGTAGTGGTGACGCACCATGGTTCGTCGCCGACCCTGGTTTTCCGCAATACGAGCATACCTGGCCGCATTGACGCCACAACCCTCACGATCGCAGCCCATCTAGCCGGCGATGGGACTTACGTCGTCTTCGGCGACTTCGACGGAGACGGCCGCCAGGACGTCGTAGTGCCTTCCTGGTACGCTCACAATGTTTCCGTCTTTCGGAATCTTGCTACACCCGGTGAATTGAATGATTCGTCATTCGGCCCTCCCATTATTCTTTCCTCGCCCGGCAGCGTTAAGCGCGCCGCTGTCACGGACCTCGACGGTGATGGCCGGCTCGACCTCGCATTTCCTACGGAGTTGAACAGCGCATTATCGTTCTATGCCAACGTAGGTTCGGGCGGCCTGAGTGCCAGCACGTTTGGATCACGAGTCGATCTTGGTGCCGGATGGAATGGCGACGGAATCTCGATTGCAGATATTGATCTCGATGGAAAGCCGGACCTGATCTTTTGCAATGCCTATGACGATACGGTTTACATCTACCGCAATGTGATGGGGCCACCCAGCGCTCCGGCGATTGTCACACAACCGCAATCACAAACCGCCGTTGTCGGATCGAGCGTAACCTTTTCGGTCGGTGTCTCCGGCTCATCGCCATTGGCTTATCAATGGCGTTTTGAAGGAACTGATATTGCAGGGGCCACTTTAGCCACGCTTGTGGTGAATAACGTTCAATTGGGGAACGCGGGTAGCTACACCGTCCACGTGAGCAATTCCCTCGGCGCTGCAGACAGCGAAGCAGCCGTTCTCACGGTGGCCGAAGCCCCTCAGCCGCCGGGAATCACGGGCTTTACCAGCAACCAAACAGTGAACGCTGGATCCGATGTGACGCTTTGGGTTGAAGCAACTGGCACCGCTCCACTTTCCTACCAATGGAGCTTGAATTCCGTGGACATCTCCGCGGCTACTTCGCCGACACTTGTAATCGGTCATATCCAAACCTCACAAGCCGGTTCTTATCGCTGCCGGGTGAGTAATGCATTTGGCACGATCTTAAGTCCCGCCGCGGGGGTAACCGTCATTGCAACGAATGTGCCGCCGACTATCACCTCTTCTCCCCGACTTCAGAACATTCCAATTGGCGGGACGGCAACCTTCGCAGTGAGCGTCACTGGCAGCGCTCCTTTTACCTACCAATGGTTCTTTAATGGTTCGCCTATCAGCGGTGCCGCCGCGAGCACATTTACTATCACTGGAGTCCAGCCTGCGATCGCTGGTTCCTATTGGGCGGTTGTGAAAAATGCCTTTGGCAGCGCGACGAGCGCACCATCATCGTTGTTGATCCTGGGTGAGGTCGGTGGAACTGTGAATTTCTCCATGGGAACGAATGGCTTTGTTTATGATATCGATGAAGTGACTCGATTGCCTGTGGGAGGCGCTTATCTGGCTCAGCTTTACGGAGGTTCAGATGACATTTCTCTCGCGCCTGTTGGAGGCGCTACGGCATTTATCAGTCCCGGCCGATTTAGCGGAGGACTGCGCACGATCACAACGGTTCTCCCGGGAAGCCCTGCTTCGGTCCAAGTTCGTGTTTGGGAGAGTGCTTACGGCCCTACTTATGAGCAATCGTTGCTAAATGGTGGAAAGACCGGCACGTCCTCTATTCTGCGGATCACGACGGGGGGAGGGGGAACCCCACCGCAGGTCCCTGCGTTTCTTCTCGGGCTAACGAGTTTTTCACTATTACCGGGCCACAGTATGACCTCTCCTGAGATTACCACTCAGCCAGCGAGCGTGAGCGTTGCGGCCGGAGCATCGGCGACCTTATCCGTTCAGGCCTCCGGCGGCCAATTGCAATATCAATGGCGGCTGAACGGAGCAGACATAGTCGGTGCAACCGCAGCAAACTTAAGCATACCAGCAGCTTCATCAGCAGACAGTGGTGGCTATACAGTGGTGGTAAGAAATGCGGCAGGCTCGGTGACAAGCGATGTCGCGACGCTCACAGTTGTGGTTCATCGCACGCTGCTCCTTGGGAATGGTTTCGACGTCAACGAAGGCGACCTCATTTCGTTGCCGCTTTCACTGGCGAGCGAAGGCGATGTGGGTGGCCTCGACTTCATTCTAAATTACGACGCCGATGCTCTGGCTGTACCTGAAATGATCTGGAACGAGGTCCTGGACGGCGCCTTGAAGGAATTCAATGTCACGACTCCTGGCCAGCTTCGTTGCGCCATCGCTTTGCCGGCAACGACGATATCTGCCGGGACGCAGGTATTGGCAGTGGTTCAATTCCGCGCCCGCACCGTGCTCACCAATACCGCAATTCAGGTTCGCCCAGTTGTGGTCGATCTATCCGACGCCGCGGGAAATCCGATCCAATACGGCACTGCAGTTCAAGCCGGCAACTCTGCTATCGTGGACACCGGCGGAATGGCGGGCGATAATAACGGAAACCATCGTTTGGATGTCGGCGATGCCTCACTCGTGATGCGGCTCATCGCACAACTGGACTCGATCCGCGCATGGGATGCGTCAGGAAACGATCTGAACCAGAACGGCCATCTGGATTCGGGCGATGTCATCAAAATTCTCCGAATCATTGCCGGAATTGATCCAGCGCCTCAGGGTGTTTTTGCGGTCGCCAGTACAACCGTCGCAAGCGCAGCCCCGACTTCGAGTGAAGCGGCAGTTCTTTCGCCGGCTCGAATCCAAGGTAGCGCCGGCCAACTGATCACGGTCCAACTACGTCTGAATGCTTTGAGCACGCCGATCTCCGGGGCGTCGTTCAAACTCAACTATCCAGTCGACGCGCTCCGACTTCAGAGTGCGCAATCGCATCGGGTTGGCGCAGCCGTGCCTGGATCCGCGGTGCCTGTTTGGAACGTGGCACCCGCGCAGAACAACTACAAGACGCAGACAGGACAATTGAGCCTGGCCTTGAGCGGAGCCATGTCGTGGAACGCCGCGAATGCTGTCCTTGCGGAATTCACTTTCGAGGTTCAAGCAGGAGCCGCCAACCGCTATCAATGGCCGATTTCTGTCACCGGTCTTGAACTCACCGGTAACGGCTACAACAACCGCAACTTGTCGACATCCGCTTCAATCATGATCGGCCGAAATCCGGTGCCAGGCTCATTGGTTAATCTCTCAGTGATGCCGTGGGGGACTTGGTTTATCTCCTCTGCCGATGCTGGTGCTGATTACCGGATTGAGTTCTCTGAAGATCTGATTCATTGGAATCTTCTTCGAGAAGTTTTGAATCATCCCGGCGTGGTCGAGATTACCGATCCGGAAGGCACAACGCGTCCACATCGATTCTATCGCAGTGTGCCCCTAAGGTAATCAGGGTTGGAACGGATTCAGCAGGCGGGTCCGTTTTTGGTTGGGGACCTCGACGGCTTCCCAATCCAGGAAATAAGATGACTCTTTCCCCTGGATCTCGCGCATCAGCCGGCTGCGTGCGTGAGCGCGTGAATCCTTTGGTGGTTCCAGCATCGCCTCCTTGAGGCCTTTGGGCTCCCAAAATCCATCACGATTGGCGAGTGCAAGCCCGAGGCTCTGATCCGGATCGATATGATGGAACTCAAGGTCCTGCGATTCGAGCCATGGGTGACCCCATTCCAGCTTTTCTGAGCGACAGAATTCCCGCAGCAAATACTCCTTGGTGATCCAATCCAGCATTCCGACCATTGACTCGGGTTTCGATGAGAGGCCTTCCAGCACATCCTCCCAGACCTGCAGCAGCGCGTCCGTCTCGCTGTCGCGACCTTCAAAAAGCTTTCGCGCCTTTTGCTGATAAATGAATAGAAGCTCGACTGCATCCGCAGATTTGCCATCGGCGAGGACGACATGCCAGGGAGGTGTTAGGTTTCGGGAAAGCGTGCGCAACGTGGTGACCGCGTCGCTGAGAATGATCTGGGGCAACTCATCGGCATCCAACAGGTCGAGCATAAGGCGGGTGGTTCCGACCTTCAGGAAGAGAGTGGCTGGCAATACGTTGCTATCGCCATGAATCAAGTGCAGCCGTCGATACTGCCGTGGATCAGCCAGGGGTTCATCGCGAGTGTTGATAATCGCCCGGTTGTGTTGCACCCATTCAAAGAAATCGTTCTGGATATAATCCGCCCGCTGCGAGATCTGGAAGAGCGCCGGTTGCTCCCTCTGGATCATTTCGCCGCGAAAACGGGATGGGCGTATGGAACCAACCCTGCCTGCACCTGTAAAAAGGACCCGCAAAGTCAGAAACGCGAGCAGGGAGAGAACATTCGATTCGTGGAGAGGCGCTTTGCGATCGAGTGAGTAGTTCTCATGGCAGCCGAAAGTGGCTCCCGTGTAGTGGTCCACATTGTTGCGGATAAAACTTACCTTATCCTGCAGGCGTAAAGCTCGGACCGCCTCCTGCAGCAGCAAATCCCCAGCGCGGTCATATCGCACGACGTCGAGGGCGGAAGCGCATTCCGGTGTGCAGTATTCAAGGTGGCCCATGTCGATGTAAACGCGCCCTCCATTGAATAGGAAACCTCCATTTCCTGCCGGTTCGTCCCAATCGCGGTCGTGCAGGTCGATCAACCCGTAGCGATCGTTGTCAAACAGCCAGTCCCGAACGCGCGGAAGAACATCCTGGATTTGGGCAGGGGGCTGGATGAGACACCCATATTCTGTCTCCAACCCTGTGATTCGCTGCCCCATAACGTATTGTGCGTTGTGATATTCAACTCTTCAGCCGATTCAGGTCCAAACTCCTATAATGCACCGATCCTGTCAATTTACGATCAAGTAACGCCGATTCGACGCATTTACCTTCGATTTTCGAAATCGGATCATCGGGCGCGCTCAGTTCCGCAAATCCCTTGTTGTCGATTAGCGCTTGCCAGGCGGTCAGGCAGACACTTGCCACCTGGGCGAGCGAATCTTTGGCCTTGATCGATTTGCGAACCCAATTTACCGCCTCCTCTTCCTGTTTCCCGTCCCAGAAAGCGATCACCACTCCATCATTCTCATATCGATGGTTTCCGTCGTAGTGGACGCGCACGAGAACGTCTTCGCTCGCCGACTCACCGAGTTCGGCAAAAATCGATTCCACCATGATCGGCGGCGAAAAAATCTGCTCAAAGCTGTTTTTAAGCGTTGTACTGAGTGCAAAACTGATCAAGCGGCGAAGCGTTACATCTTTGGATGAACGGTTGAAGCCTTCCATGTGCGCCGCTTCGATCGCTGCCTGGCGAATCTTTTCGATATCCACCGGATGACCGAGAGCGGCAAACGCGTGTCGGTCGTAAATCTCGAACACCTTCGATTGGCCCTGGCCTATCCCCAACAGCAAAATTCCTTCCGGTCGTGAGACCGCGAACACCGGCGTGCCGCCCTTGATCTGATCGCGAATATATTCGCGGCGATTCCCGATCGCCTCCAGCCAACGATATGGTTCCTCGGTCATCGCGCCTTCTCCTTCCAGCAGCGCTCCTGCTCCTTCATGTCTACGGTGCGAATTCCGTCCCGGGTGAGCAGCTTAATCGTGGCGAACATATCGCGCTCGGGATTCACGCCGCCCGTCGCAGAATCAAACTCGGAAGCTGTCATTAACAAGCGGATCGCCAGGGTTATCGCTTCGTTCACAGACATCTCGCCTGGTTTTGGATCACCCCATTTCTCGAGGTAATGGAGCACGCTTTTGATGCTTCCCGATCCCGATCCAGAACCGGCGAACGTAGCAGCCTCGAATTGTGCGCCAAGCGGGTCGTAGAAATAGATGCACGGCGAAGCTTTAGGGTCGGACAATTCCACGCCGGCAAAAATTGGTGCAACGACACCAAATCCTTGCAGCGTGGCGGGAATATTATTGCGTAACAGCTGCGAAAGAGCCCGGATTTTGGCCCCGAGACTCATCGGCTGGAGTTGGCTGCGTCGATAAAACTCGAAGGTCGTTTGGAGGGTCCTTGCCATTTCGAAGGCCGTAGCAGGAACGCCCGCGATGGCCATCAGGGAATGGGAATCCAACTCCAGGATCTTCTCGGTCTTATCGGAGAAAATCGTGTTTCCAGCCGTCGCTCGGTGATCACCCGCGATCACCGCCCCTTCGCGGCAATGGAATGCAAAAACAGTGGTGCCTTCAACAAGCGGCGGCGCGGATGCACTCACCTGCGCGAGGGGGGCCTTCGGCAGGAGTGCCAGGAAATCGCCGTTCATTGCCCTGTTCGCTGACGATATCGTTTGGCTTGATCAGGATCGACCTTGCGCATCCGTTTCAGCAATTCGTCCGTGTTCGGCTTCTCTACTTGCGGTGAACGAGGACCGTCACCGCCGCCGCCGCCCGGACCGGGAACGGTTGGCTGAGGTTTCTGGATTCGATCTGGCATAAACTTTCTTTCTTCTGGTTATACGATCTTCGCAAAAGGCAATTGCGCAAGTTCATCCACGGATTGAGCGGCGCTGATCACCTTGAGGGCGTGGCGAATAACGTTTGCATCAAAGAGGTTGCGCAAATCAAGCTCGATCTTCTTGTGCGTTCCGTGGACCAAAATGTAATCCCACTGGGTCGCATGCACTGCCGAGCCGAACTTCTCGATGCACCGTCCGCGCACTGCAGCCCTCGTTGAGCCTGGCGGACAGAGACTATGACAGGTAATCTCGTCAAAGGAGAAAGGAAGCTGAAACGCACCTTGCTCCATCAATCCATAGAAAAGGCCACGCTCGCGATCGAGCAAATGGTAAGAGAGGTCAAGGCTGCGCAGCCATGGGTTGTCCGGTTCCAACTGTTCGGCCTCGCGAAATTGTTCAATCAACTTGTGCTTTGCCGACCAATCGAGCCGATCCGAAGTCGAAAGCGGATCCTTTTCGAGGTCATTCAGAACTTTCTCCCACGCCACCACCACACCCTTCCATTCCGGTTCCAGTGACGGACAGAACTCTTTCACCAGCTGCAGGTAAACGCGTTGAATGTCGATCGCGGTCACCTTCGTTCCGCCTATCTCGCGGCAGATCCAGCGCCAGGTATGGTCGCGCGAAATGCTCTTGAGAGCGTGCAACGGGTCCGCCACCCGTGGCACCCGTTCTAATGGCGCTCCATTCAGAAGCGCCTGCAATACGAGGCTGGTAGTCCCGATCTTTAAATAATTCGAGTAAAGCGACAGGTTTGAGTCGCCTATGATCACGTGGAACCGGCGGAATCGGTCGTTGTTCGCGTGCGGTTCATCCCTCGTGTTGACGATTGGCCTCCGCTGCATTGTATCCACGCTTTGGAGCTCAGAAAAAAAGTCAGCCCTCTGCGAAACCTGGAAACCGTGCTTAACGAACTTGTCTTCCTCTTCCCACCCATATTTGCCGGCTCCGCAATAAATCTGGCGCGTGACAAAGAACGCGATGATGGCCTGGCTTAAGACATCCCAGGAAAGGGTGCGCGGCATCAGGTAATTTTCGTGGCACCCGTAGCTGTGGCCGCAGAAATCAGTATTGTTTTTGTAAAGCAGAACCGGATTGTTCGGGCTTTGCAGCGTTAATGCCTTGGCGCAGGCCATCAACACGCTGTCACCGGCATAATCCTGCTGCAAGATCTCCAGCAAAGTGCTGCATTCAGGAGTGCAATACTCCGGGTGCGCGTGGTCGTTGTAGAATCGAGCGCCGTTTCGAAGCACCAGGTCGCTTTTGATTTCGTGGAATGTAAGGGTGCGTTGCGCGTCCTGAGCAAAATAGTTCGCTTCATCTGTGTCCTGGAGCAACTCCTTGACACGAAAACCGCGCGCATCGCAGTGGGGATCTTCGCAGCTGTAATCCCAGCGCATCCTCACGCCCGGCGCGGTGGCGCTGCGAACCAAGGCGATGGACTCTGCGACGACGTCGAGATTCTCGGGGATGGCCCGGCTTATCCCAATTTCGGTCTCGGTCCCGAATTGAATGTCCATCGCGGTTTCCTTCTACTACCAACTAACACCAGAGTCGATCCTCTGTTTCGGATTCGGCGAGGAACGTCTTGTCCGCCGAATTCCTAAATCGTGCTGCTGCCTTCTGCAGGCCGGTCGCTCTGCCGGTACGGCGCCAGCCGCACCACATTGCCCGGCTCAAAGTCGGTCAGCTTCAACCAGTCTTCGGTGATGTCGCTCGGCGGGAACAAGTCGTTCTCACGATACTCCCGCTGCAGCGCGTCGAGCAAATCCTGTTTCGTAATCGGCGACTCATCACGCTTCTCAATGGAACGTTTGATCGCGAATTCCTTCGCGCGTTCAACGATCGCTGCGATGATCGCGCCGCTCGCAAGATCACCCCGATAAAGATAATCGTGCCGTCCGCTTCGATACGTGATGTCGAGGAAGCGATTCGAATCCGCCTTGGCGTAGTGCGCATCGACAACCGCCTCAACGAGGTCCGTGCGCGATTCAGCCAACGGTAACTCGTCGGTGAGATAAATTTTGTAGATTTCGCGCGCGGCGTCCTTGTCCGGCCTGCGAACCCGAATCTTCCGGTCAATACGGCCCGGACGCAGGATCGCCGGATCGATCAGATCGGCGCGATTGGATGCTAGAATCACCACTACGTTTTGGAGTGGCTCGATCCCATCCATTTCGGTGCAAAACATCGGCACAAGGGTCGAAAGGATATTGCTCCCCATCCGTACCGCCTGCCGGGTCCCAAGGATCGATTCTGCCTCGTCAATAAAGAGGAACGCCAAGTGGCCTTCGGCGGCTTTCTCCCGGCACTGGGCAAAAAGATCGCGAACCTGCCGTTCGGATTCCCCCAGCCACATATTAAGAATCTCCGGCCCCTTCACATTCAGGAAGAATTCCGGATGATCTTCACCGGTTTCCTCTCGAATCTGCAGGCGCAAATTGTGGGCCGTGGCTTTTCCGAGCAGGGTCTTGCCGCAACCGGGAGGTCCAAAGAGCAGAAAGCCCTTGGGAACCGGGTGGTTGAAGCGTTTGAAGAGCTTCGCGTGCAAAAACGGCAGCTCAATCGAATCCCGAATCGCTTGAACGGCCTCGATTTGTCCGCCGATACTGGTCCAGGGAATCGCTTCCACTCGGGAAAGCGAGCGATCCAGGCGCTTCGAGGTACCAATGATCTCCACTGCAACCCGTTGATTGGTATCCAGCCTGAGATCCAGGCCGGGCTTGAGTTTCTCCTTCGCAAGGAGCGACGAACGTACGACGACCGCATCCGAGATGCCTGTTTCGTTCCCGACTCGGAGACGGCCGTCCGAAAGAATTTCCGAGATACGAACCACCGGCCCGTTTTTCTCGAACCCAAAAGAATCCGTAACGGCAAAAGCCTCATTTAACAATACGCGCGTGCCGGTTTCCAAAGCTACTTCGGGCAGCGCGGGATCGACGCTGCAAACGTAATCGGTTCCGTTCACGCACACCAAAGCTCTCGACTTCGCGAGCTTTTGCAAAAGTGTTCCAAGCCTCAATGCGGGCGCGCGCAGCTTATCCACTGCTTCGCTCAGTTTTTCAACGGCATTGCGTGCCTCGTCCTGCATTTCCTCCATCTCTTCGACACGACGGCGCAGCATTGCCATGTCGGAAGGAAGCATTCCTTGCACGAGCAGCTTGTGGGAAATCACGTCGACGAGTTGAAGGGCTGAGAGCTTTTCTGCCTCCAGCCCGGAACCTGAAGAGTCAGGCCCCTCGCCTCCCTGTGTGTGTCCAGAACCCTGTTGCTTAATCTTGTTGGACTTGTTCACGTTAAAATTATACGACACGTAAACAGTGTTGCAAATTCACGAGGTTTGCACCCAGATAGAAGTACACCTTATCAGCTTCACCCCATTCTAACCTGCAATTGTTCCACGTAGGTTTCACGGCAGTTTTGAACCGGCGCTGGCGACGACGTCCCGTGCGGCCTCTGGCGGCTGCATGCGACACCGGATTCGGCGCGCGGTTGGATTGCCCGCGGCAATACGACTTCAAACAGAGCATATCCGTTGCCGTTGTTGCGAGTTGGCTCTGGCTTCCCTTCTAACACAATGCGAATGCTTTTGAAAGCTTCGTTTACAGCTATTTCGATTCTTTACGACAATCGAAGCAATTCTCTTGAGGCACTGCAGCTTTTTGCTCACCCGACCAACGCAAAGTAACTTTTTACCGCATCCGAATCCGTAGATTTGATGCTGTGCAAAACTCCTCCTTCCCTTCCGCTCGCTGGGAGTCGATTCCGCGCGTTGACGCTTCAGATGAAAACGCAGTGAATCGAGAAGTGGCGGCGAGACTGGAACGGACCGGACTTTGCTGCTAGTCTGGTATGGCGACAAAAAACCATATGGCGGCTCGTCCAAAAAAATCCGAGTCAGCGGATGCACAACGTCTGCAGCGAGTGCGCAACGCTTTGCTGGAATTACACAAGGCGCTCGTCGATTCCGAACGCGTTCGCTATGAGAAAACCGTAGGGTCAATCCAATCGCCGAACCATTTCTTCCAGCTTTTGACCAGCGATCCCTGGTTTGCGTGGCTCCAGCCTCTTTCTCAGCTGATAGTGGCCATGGACGAGGCCCTTGATGAGCGTGAACCGTTGACAGTGAAGGGTGTTGAGGCGCTGATTGACCAAACGGCTCATCTATTGGTCGCGTCCAAGGACAACCATGGGTTTTCCGGCCACTATTTCGAATCCCTGCAGCAGGATCCAGACGTTGTCCTCGCTCACGCCCAGGCCGGCCGCCTCATTCGTGAAGGCAAGCGGGCGGGCTGATTGTTGGCATCGATCTTCAGCCATTGCGGCTCGGGAGAATCCGTCTTTTTGGATTCCGGCGGTTGCGAATCAGAAGCAGTTGAAAGGGATGGACCGTCTCTGTATTAACCCTCAGGGCTGAATTGCCATGTCGAATCGTCTAAAGACATTTTTTGCTTCGAACATAGATCGCCGTGGCCGAATTATCCGTGCGATAATGGCCACAATCTTCCTGGTCGGTGCATGGTTGGCTCAGCCGCATTCGATCATTCTCGCCCTGGTTTTACTTGGCTGCGGACTCGTCGGCGTGTACGAAGCCTTTCGCGGTTGGTGCGCGCTTCGAGCGTGTGGCGTCAAGACGCGGTTCTAATGAGCGGGATTCGGACTCAACCTTCCGCTTCGCTAAACGAAGATTTGAGCGAGATTTACCCATATCTGCACGGCGGCTGGTTGGTCCTTACCAGTCTTTGAAGATGCGGTTTGGCGGCCGATTCGTCTTATTGGGAGGAGCGAAGATCAAGGTGCGTTCCTCGTTCTTCATGGCTTCAAGGAGACGCATGGCCTGTTGAGGGGTCATCTGAATTTTGCGTTGTTTGCCCGGTTCCTGCCCGTCCTGCTGGTCCTGGTCTTCTTCTTCGCCGGGCTTGGGCTGCTGTTGCTGCTTTGACGCCTGCTGATCGTTCTTTTTGTCGTCAGGCTTCTGTTGCTTGGCCTGTTGCTGGTCCGCTGGTTTCTGCTGCTGTTGATCCTGTTGTTGCTGTTGCTGCTGGTCTTTGTCCTGTTGCTTCTGCTGATCCTGGTTCTGTTGATCTTGCTTCTGTTGGTCCTGCTGTTGTTGCTGGTTGTCCTTCTGATCCTGTTTGTTCGGGTCCTGCTTATTTTGATCCTGCTTGTCCTTGTCCTCTTTATCGTTTTTGTCGCCGTCTTTGTTCTGTTGTTGCTGCTGCTGCTTCAGTTCTTCGAGTTTCTTTTTGACGAACTCGAGGTTGTGCTTCGCATCAGGATCATTCGGATTGAGTTTCAGTGCGCTCTCGTAACTGTTGATGGCCTGCTCCCAGTTGCCCTGTTTTTTGGATGGATCTTCCCCTTCTTCGCCGAGCCGGTAATGAGCATTGCCGAGGTTGTAGAAGGATTGTTCCTGCAACGCTAAATCTTCGGTGGCGAGTGAGGAGTTGAAATGTTTGAGGGCTTTGTCGTAGAAGCCCGCCTGAAAAGCGGCGTCACCGGCATTGAAGTTAAGCTTCGGGTCCGCTGGTTTTTTGGCGAGGAGATCCTGGTACTGATGCAACGCACGCTCATATTTCCCGGCGCTGTAATCCTTGCTTGCTTTACCGGCGGAGGCGGCGTGCGATACGAGCGGGAGCAAGAAGAAGAGGAACACGGCGGCAGCTCTGGCCAAAACGGGTCGCACTGCAGTGGCTTTCTGTCGTTTGCGCTCCGGAAGAAACATCTCCGCCAATAATAACACTAAAGCTGCGCAGAGGAACCATTGAAAGCGTTCGTGGTAACGCTTGACCTGGCGGGCGCCGAGGTCCCCCTTGGGCAACGGTGCGAGTCCCCGAGTGTAAAGGATATCAATGGTCTGGGAGCCTTCCAACGGGACGTAGAAGCCCTGGGTAGCTTCAGCGATCTGAGTGAGCAATCCCTTGTTCAAACCGGACTTCACCACGTGCCCTTCGGAATCCTTGATGTATTCGCTCCGGCCACGCGCATCGATTGTGCGGAGGAGTTCGCCATTGGGAGTGCCCACCCCCACGGTGAAGATACGCAAGCCCTCCTTCGCGACGGCTTTGGCGGTCTCGACAGCGTTGCCATCGTGATCTTCGCCATCCGTGAAGAGGACGAGGACATGATGATTGTCGGTCTTCTGCTTGAAGGCGGCACGAGCGGTTTCGATAGCCTCGGCCAGCGCCGTCCCGCCCTGAGGAATGATGTTCACGTTGAGTTCATTAACGCTTTGCTGGAAGGCTTCGTCGTCGGAAGAAAGGGGGCATTGCAGGAAGGCTGTGCCGGCGAAAGCAATGAGGCCCATGCGATCGGCGTTAGCCAATTTGCGAAGGTCGAGCGCGGCGAGTTTGGCACGCGTGAGGCGATTGGGCGCGACATCCTCGGCGAGCATGCTGCGCGAAGTATCAATAGCGACAACGATGTCGAGGCCGTGCTGGCGGATTTCCTCCCAATCGAATCCCCATTGAGGTCGGGCGAAGGAAATGACGAGCAAAGCCGCAGCAGCAGTCCACAAGTAGCAGCGAAGCGTTTGGAGACGAGATGAGATGCCGGCTGCGAGTTGTTCGAACAGGCGCGGGTTGATGATGCGTTCGAGCAAGCGACGCTTTTCCCGTTGCGCCCACCAAAAGAAGAGGATGACTCCGGGGACTATGAGCAGGAGCAACCAAAGCAGATGTGGATGTTCGAACCTCATTCGCTACGGCAACCTCCGCCAAATGGTGTTTCCCAACAAAAGTTCGAACAGCAGAAAAAGGCATCCGGGCAGGGCCGCCCAATGGAACAACTCCGTGACATTGACGTACTTCTTGACGTCGATCTCAGTTTTCTCGAGTTGATCGATTTCGTCATAAATCTTGCGGAGCGTGTCGGTGCTGTCGGCGCGATAATATTTGCCGCCGGTTTTATTCGCGATGGCCTTCAGGGTGTCTTCGTCGATATCAACTTCAACAGGGACCATGCGTTTGCGGCCGAATCGATCGGCAATGGGCATGGGCGCCGTGCCGTGGGTGCCGACGCCGATGGTATAAACTTTGATTTTAAGGGCCTGCGCGATTTCGGCAGCCGTGAGCGGCGGCACGGAGCCGGCGTTGTTCTGACCGTCGGTCATAAGGATAGCAATTTTGCTTTTGGATTTCAGGTCGCGGAGACGGTTGATGGCCGTGGTGAGACCAGAACCAATGGCGGTGCCGTCCTCGATTTGGTTGAGTTCGAGGCGATCGATGTTCTGGGCCAGGAAATCGTGATCGAGGGTAAGAGGGCCGGCGATATAGGCGCGGCCTGCGAAGGCCACTACGCCGA
>Ga0193692_1000092_pt1 | contig 20349 bp, 15 predicted proteins | sample L3a1metaG_FD_144917 | JGI IMG/M metagenome (GOLD analysis project Ga0193692, IMG submission 144917) | Soil microbial communities from a riparian zone of the East river system, Colorado, United States - L3a1 | ecosystem: Environmental > Terrestrial > Soil > Riparian zone | place: USA: East River... | reverse complement strand
TTATATATTACATAGGCATAGATGCCTTGTCCTTTTATATCATGTGGGTAACCAACCACTGCACTTTCCACAACGCCGGCATGTGTATCGATCGCATTTTCAACTTCAGCAGTTCCGATTCGATGTCCGCTTACATTTAATACATCATCCACTCTTCCTATTATCCGGTAAAAACCATTTTCATCTTTCAATGCACCATCACCGGTGAAATATAAATTTTCATAAGTGGCAAAATAATTTTTCCGGCATCTTTCATGGTCTCCATAAGTAGTTCTTATGATACCTGGCCATGGAGCTTTGATGCAAAGATTCCCTTTTATAAAACCATGCTCATCTTTCTCAGTTGCCTCTTTTCCATTTTCATCAACCAATACCGGTTGCACACCGGGCATCGGTAATGTTGCCCACGATGGTTTTGATGGCGTCACTCCTGCTAAATTCGAAATAAGACAAGCCCCTGTTTCTGTTTGCCACCATGTATCTACTATCGGGCATTTTTTCTTACCAATATGCTCATCATACCAATGCCATGCTTCTTCATTAATAGGTTCGCCAACAGTTCCTAAAATTTTTAATGATGAAAGATCTTTTCCTTTTAATGGCTCCAAACCAAATCCCATTAAACTTCTTAATGCCGTTGGTGCAGTATATATAATATTCACTTTGTGTTTATCAACTATATCCCAAAAACGTCCTGCATCAGGGTAAGTTGGGATTCCTTCAAACATCACTGATGTAGCACCAGCGGCTAATGGTCCATAAACAATATAACTGTGTCCAGTTACCCAACCAATATCAGCTGTACAAAAATGAATAACACCGGGTTGGTATTGAAAAACATTTACAAAAGTGTAAGTGGTCCAGATCATATAACCGGCGCAGGTATGCACCACACCTTTAGGTTTACCTGTGCTACCTGAAGTATATAAAATGAACAACGGATCTTCTGCATCCATTTCTTCAGCAGGAAATGAAACGACTCCATCTTTTTCTACTTGCGTTTCTGCATGGTCCATTTCATCTTCCCACCACAAGTCCCTTCCTTTGATCATCGAAACAGGGGTTCTTGTTCTTGTATAAACAATTACCTTCTTAACTTTTTTATTCCCTATCAATGCATCATCGATCACACTTTTTAATGGAATATCTTTTCCGCCCCGATATGCACCATCGCATGTAATGATATATTCTGCTTGCGCATCTTCCAATCTATCTGCGATACTTTGTGCACTGAAGCCACCAAAGATCACACTATGTATTGCGCCAATCCTCGCACAACCTAATATTGCATATACCAACTCAGGCACCATGCCCATATAAATACAAACCCGATCGCCTTTTTTTACTCCATTATTCTTTAACATCTGCGCTACCTGGCAAACTCTTTTATGCAAGCGATTATAGGTAACTACTCTTACTCTTTCCTCAGGACTATTCGGCTCCCAAATGAAGGCGGGTTTCTCTCCCATCGTCTTTAAATGCCTGTCAATGCAATTCTCTGTAATGTTTAATTTGGCTCCCTGGAACCATTTAATATTTGGTTCTTTAAAATTCCATTCTAAAACCTTGTCCCATTTTTTCCGCCATTGAAAATTTTCAGCAACAGATGCCCAGAACTCTTCTGGCCGATCTACACTGTCACGATAAGCTTTTTTATATTGCTCTTCCGACTTTATTTGAAATGGATATGACATAGCAATTCTTTTGGGCATTAAATGTACGAAACAACAACTTTGCTATGAGTATAACTTAAAGATTTATTACCTTCTATAAACCTATTGGGAAACTAAAACCGAATCGGCTTCCGCCACCAATCTCAGATTCCACCCAAATTTTTCCTCCCTGCGTTTCAATAAATTCTTTGCAGATAGCTAGCCCAAGACCTGTTCCTTCTTTTGACCCCGGAACGCGGAAATAGCGATCAAATATTTTGTCTTTATATTCAGAGGCAATGCCTTTACCAAAATCTTTTACGCTGAATTGCATGCTGCCGTCTTTTTTATCAACATTTATAATTACCTCTGAATCTCTGGATGAATAACGAATAGCATTGGTTAAAAAATTATTGAGAACCCAAACGGTTTTGTCTGTATCAATTTTAATATCTGGAAGATTTTCCTTCACTTCTCTCTTTATAGAAATATTTTTTTCTCTTGCTACGTTCTGTACAGATTCTACAGCTCTTCTTACTAATATATCTGCCTGGATTGGCTGAAGGTTCAAATGTATCTTTCCGCTTTCTACCTGTGATAAGTCGAGCAATTCACTGAGTATCCTTAATAGTCTTTTGTTGTCATCTTTCAGGCTTTGCACCAATTCCTTTTGTTCTGCAGTTAAGGTTCCCACCCTCTCGTCTTCTAACAATTTCAAACTAAAATCTGATGATGCTAATGGTGTCTTTAATTCGTGAGAAACAGTGGCGATAAAATTTGTTTTCGCCACATCCAGCTCTTTGAATGGTGTGATATTTTTTAATACGATCACTTGTCCTGCTTTCTGATTCTCATTTGTTAGCTCAATAATTTCTTTGGTGAAATAATTTTCTTTACCATCAACAACTATCTTGAATGGAATACTATTTTGTTCGTTGATAAGAAATCGAAAAAGATCATTTCTTCTTTTTATTTCCTCCTGGTTCTGACTTATTATATCCTGCTCTTTTAAATTCAGCAGTTGCAATGCCTGTTGATTGGCAAACAGTACTGTTCCCTTGATGTCAATCCCAATACTGGCATCCTTTAATGAATTGATAACGGCTTCTGCTCTTCTTTTTTCAAATAATATCTTTGAAAGATTGCTGTGTTCATATTCATCCAGTCGTTCAGCCATTGTATTAAAAGCATTGGCAAGGTCACCAAATTCATCTTTACGATCCATATGAATTCGTTCACCATAATTTTTATTAGCTATCGCCTTGATAGCTTCAGTCAATTTTGCTAATGGGGAAGCTACCAACGAAGGGAAATTAAAAATGAAAGTAAAACCGATCAACAAACAAATTGTGAGCATGATAGTAATAATCGTCTTTGCTTTATCTGCCGATTTTTGTGCTGCCTGGTTTTTTTTGTCAATTGCCTGAAGATTTACCTGCATGATCTGGCTAATATCTTTTCTGATCAATAAAAGCAATGAATCGCTTCTTATGTCTTGCTTGAGAAAATTGAAATTCTTTCTGAGTGAAGCTGTAAGTTCTTTTTCACCAGGCTCGGTAATATTATTTTCCTGTAGCAAAAGTTTTTTTTCAAATTGCTCAAACGCTTCTGAATTTTTTGACAGACTATCCAACTCATTCAGCATTTCTCTGGAATAGTTCAGCGTTTCATAATTGGCTTTTATAATGGCTTTACTTTCTTCACTTAGCCGGTTGAGATAAAAAAAACTTACTGCTCCGACCAATATCAGCAGTGCAAAAAGGAAAATACCTCCCAGAGCAATTTTTGTTTTTAATTTTATCGCCATCAGGACAGGATAATTAGGTCTACGTCATTATTCGAAAGAGTTGTCAGTAGTTGATTAAAAATACTGGTTCGTAAAATTATCTGGAACAAATTTAAGTGCGGTTTACCGATACATACCGTAGTTATTTTCTTTTCATTTACTATTTCAATGATCGCTTTTGCAATATTCTCTTGTCTTACCTGCAATACTTCAGCACCCAATTCAGTTGCATTCTTAAAATTATTAATTAGATGACGCTGATCAGCCAAAGGTATCTTATCCATCGCTTCTTTTGCCGTTTGCACATACAAGACATACCATTTACTGTTGTAATAAGAAGCAAGTCTTGCTGTTTTACGAATAATATTCTGTGCCATTTCGTGGTTGGATGAAATGCAGGCTAAAAAATGTTCGTGTCTCCAGGCTTTTTCTTTTGAAGTTATCTCATGATCCACTTTTCTCTCCACTTGCCCAGCTACTTCTTTTAATGCCAACTCCCGCAGTTGCAAAATTTTTTCAGGTTGAAAAAAGTTTGTCAATGCCTGTTGCACTTTCCCATGATCATAAATTTTCCCTTCTTTTAAACGTGTGATCAGTTCCTGCGCAGTCAGATCAATATTCACCACTTCATCGGCCAGTTGCAATAATTTATCAGGAACCCGTTCAGCTACTTCAACACCTGTAATTTGTTTTACATCCTCATTAATACTTTCAATATGCTGAATATTTACAGCTGAGATCACATCGATGCCCGCATCAAGAATATCAATCACATCCTGCCAGCGTTTTTCATTTTTACTACCGGGAATGTTTGTATGCGCCAGTTCATCAATGATAACCATATCGGGATGTAATAACAAAACAGCCTGCACGTCTAATTCATCCAGTTCTTTTCCTTTATAAAAAACTTTTCTTCTTGGAATCACAGGCAGCCCTTCTACGAGTGCCTGCGTTTCTTTCCTGTTATGCGTTTCTATGTAGCCAACTTTAATATTTATACCATTGCGCAATAAATTATGAGCTTCCTGCAACATGCGATAGCTTTTACCCACGCCGGCACTCATGCCAACATAGATCTTCAGTTTGCCACGGGTTGTTTTGCGGCTTAGTTCTAAGAACTGCTGAACTCTTTGCTCTTTATCATCCACACCTGGCATAAATACAATTCTACAATTTAAATCAGTTTATATAAATCTCCTTTAAAAATGAAATGCTGCTCCTAAAATAAATGACCCGGTACTCTTCGCTGTCGGAGATAATTTATCAGAGTTTTTATAAAAGATCGGGTCCTTTGCTGAATCTAACCGGAATTCCGGAATGATCGTCAAGTTACCTATATGGACATTACCGGATAAAGTAAAATCAACTATATCAGTTCCAAATCCGGCTACTCCATCCTCATCTCCGAAATATTCACCTCTTGCAGTTAATCCAAACACAGAACATGGATCGTAGTTAAGATACAAGGCAGATCCCCACAATGATGCGCTGCTTCCGCCATCCGGCTTAACAGATTTTACCGTGCCATTATAACCAATGCTAAATTTGCTGGAAATAGTACCAATAACTACTGCATCAAACTGGTTGACCATAGCCTCTGACATATCTTCTCCTCCCACATAATTCACATACGCATTGATCTTACTGTTTGTAGTTGCTAAATGGATCTGGGCAATGAAATTTTTCTTTGCAAAACTTGCCGTTGTAAAATCAGTTGGGTTAGCTACGCCAATCATAAAACCAAAATTGCTGCTTGCTGTTACATCCATTTTTATTCCCGTATGAAAAAATGGACCGTAGCTAAACATATAATCCATGCTATAGTTGCGGTTCAAATAAGCATCAGGTACTTCGTAACCAACATGGGTAAACCATTTACCCATTGTAAATTTTACTTTATCAGAAGGGGAATAAGCAACAAAAGCTTGTTTAATGGCAGCCAATGTGCCATTATCATTATAAGAAAATTCTTCTGCTCTTCTTCCAAAACCAAGATCTGCAACTGCCTCTAGTTTACCAATTGTATAGTCAGCTTTTAAAGAAGCCATACCTAGTTCAAAAGAATTATGCGAGTTTGTAAAGCTTGTATAGTTATTCGTATGCATTGAGTCTTTTGCATTCGCAAAATTGTATCGGTAATAAGCGTCTACCGATCCTGTTATACCAAGACTTCCTTTTTTTGAAGCACTATCAGCATTTTGTGAAAACATAAACTCGCTTACTATTATTACTACAATGAACAGACTGATCTTTTTCATCTTCAATTCAGTTTAATTTTACTATTTTAAATTATCCAGTGCAATATTCAATTTCAAAACGTTGACCACAGTTGGACCTAATATTGTTTTATCAATATGTTGATCCACCAATGATTTTATTTTGTCTTCTGCTATTCCGCGAACAGTGGCAATACGTTTTACCTGTACATAAGCTGATGCAGGTGAGATATCCGGATCAAGACCACTGCCACTTGCTGTAACCAGGTCAGCAGGTATCTCTTCTTTTTTTACTCCGGGATTATGAACTAAGAATGTATTGATCCTATCCTGTACTACTTGTAAATAATCAGGATTGGAAGGACCTTTATTACTTCCTGCAGAACCTGCAGCATTATAATCAACTGCAGATGGACGTCCCCAGAAATAATTATCATCAGTGAATTTTTGTCCAACAAGTTCATAGCCTACAACTTTTCCATTCACGGAAAGAGTTTTTCCTTTCCCACTACCTAGTGTTGCTTTACCAATGCCTGCGATCAGCAATGGATATAAGAGTGAACATAGTATGAGCATCACTAGTGTCAGCTTCAGAGATATTAATAAGTTCTTTCTCATTTCAAATTATTTTTAATCATTACATGAATAATCCCAGTAACAGGTCGATCAACTTTATCCCGATAAATGGAACAATAACCCCACCCAATCCATAGATCAAAAGATTTCTTCTTAACAATGCAGATGCACCAATGGGCCTGTACTTAACGCCTCTTAATGCAAGTGGTATTAGCGCCGGAATGATCAACGCATTAAAAATGATAGCTGATAAGATGGCTGATTCAGGGCTTTTTAAATTCATAATATTTAAAGACTGAAGTGATGGAATGGATGCAATAAACAATGCAGGCACTATTGCAAAATATTTTGCGACATCATTTGCGATAGAGAATGTTGTTAGCGTACCTCTTGTTATCAATAACTGTTTTCCTATCTCAACTACTTCGATCAATTTGGTTGGATCATTATCCAAGTCAACCATATTACCTGCTTCTTTTGCAGCCTGTGTACCACTGTTCATTGCTACGCCAACATCAGCTTGTGCCAATGCAGGTGCATCATTCGTACCATCACCCATCATTGCGACTAATTTACCACTTGCCTGCTCCTGGCGGATATAATGCATCTTATCTTCCGGTTTTGCCTCAGCAATAAAATCATCCACACCGGCTACATTGGCAATGTAATTTGCAGTAAGTGGGTTATCTCCCGTCACCATCACGGTCTTTACTCCCATTTTACGCAAACGCTGAAAACGTTCCTGTATCCCCGGTTTAATGATATCCTGCAATTCTATAACACCTTTTACTTCATTGTTGACAGCAACAACTAATGGAGTGCCTCCGTTAGCGGCAATGCTTTTTACTTTCGCCGATGTTGCCGCAGGCACTGTGTTCCCGTTTTTAGTTACGATATCCCTGATAGCATCAAAAGCTCCTTTGCGGATCTTAAAACCTGATGGTGTATCAACACCACTGCTTCTTGTTTCTGCGGTAAATTTTATGAATTGAGAGCCAGCTTCTGCTTTTGCATTTACACCTTTTTGCGATGCCAGCTCAACAATAGATTTTCCTTCCGGTGTATCATCCGATAAAGAACCTAATGCACTGAGACGGATAAATTCATTTTCAGTAATTCCATCAACAGAATAAAAATTAGTTGCCTTCCTGTTACCGATCGTGATCGTTCCTGTTTTATCAAGCAGCAACACATCAACATCGCCTGCTGTCTCAACTGCTTTACCGCTTTTCGCAATTACGTTTGCTCTTAACGCCCTGTCCATACCTGCAATACCAATTGCAGATAATAAACCGCCGATAGTTGTAGGTATTAAACAAACAAATAAGGAAACGAATGCAGCAATAGTAATTGGTGTGTTAGAATAATCAGCAAAAGGTTTCAGTGTAACGCAAACAATGATAAATATGAGGGTGAATGCTGCCAATAAAATCGTCAAAGCGATTTCATTCGGTGTCTTTTGTCTTGATGCACCTTCAACTAATGCGATCATCTTATCTAAAAATGTTTCGCCGGGAGCAGTTGTTACTTCTACTACAATGCGATCTGATAATACTTTCGTTCCACCAGTAACAGATGATTTGTCTCCACCTGCTTCACGTATTACCGGGGCTGATTCACCGGTAATGGCTGATTCATCAATGGTAGCGATTCCTTCTACTATTTCCCCATCCATCGGAATGATATCGCCTGTTTCGCAAACAAAGTAGTCACCAAGTTTTAAAGTTGATGATGCTACTGATCTGCTATCCCTGCTGAATCCACTTCCTGATAAGGTTACTTTTTTTGCAGGAGTTTCTTCTCTTGTTTTGCGTAAACTTTCCGCCTGCGCTTTACCTCTTGCTTCAGCTAATGCTTCTGCAAAATTTGCAAACAATACAGTTATTAATAAGATAAAAAACACTGTGATATTATACCAGATAGCTCCCTGTGTCTTATCACCAGTAGCCGCCTGAAAAATAGTTACGGCCAGCATCACTACTGTTGCGATCTCTACCGTAAACATAACCGGGTTTTTGATCATCAATGCCGGGTTCAGTTTCACAAAAGATTGTTTGATGGATACGCCTACTAATTCCGGGTCAAATAATTTTATATTACGTTTTCTTTTTGCCATGATCAGTTATAATTAATAAAGTGAAAAATATTCTGCTATTGGTCCCAATGCCAATGGCGCCAGGTAAGACAATGCAGTAACAATAAGAATTACAGCAAGTGTCATTACACCAAATGTGCCTGAATCGGTTCTCAATGTACCGGGTGATTCAGGAATGAATTTTTTATTTGCCAGTAACCCAATAATTGCAATAGGCGCAATGATCGGCAGATATCTTCCCAGTATCAACACAATCCCCGTTGTTACATTCCAAAAAATATTATTGTCGCCCAATCCCTCGAAACCGCTTCCATTGTTAGCATTAGAGGAAGTATATTCATAAAGCATTTCCGAAAAACCATGATAAGATGGATTATTCAACCAAGCTCCTGGTTTTACCTGCCATGCAATATCAGGATGATGCGCCACCATGTAAGCAGCAAGTGCAGTAAATCCTTTTATTAAAAATGCCGATAACAAAGTGATCAGTGCAGCGATCTTTACTTCTCTTGCTTCCACCTTATGCCCCATAAACTCAGGTGTTCTTCCCACCATCAATCCCGAAATAAAAACAGCAATTATGATAAAGATGAAATAGTTGAGCAAACCAACACCAACGCCTCCATAAAGTGCATTGATCATCATATCAAGAAGAATGACACCACCTGATATTGGAGTAAAGCTATCGTGCATACCGTTTACCGAACCATTAGAAGTAGATGTGGTCGCAACGCTCCATAACGCAGTAGCTGCAGATCCAAATCTTATTTCTTTTCCTTCCATGCTCCCGATGTTTTGTGCAACACCAAGTTTATCGATAGCAGGATTACCTTTTGTTTCATAATAAATATTAATGCTGCAGAAAATGACAAACAAAAATGTCATTACTCCAAAGATCACATTGGCTAATTTTTTCCTGTTGATATAAAAGCCAAGTGCAAATACCAATGCAATTGGTATCAGGATAATACAGATCGTTTCAACTGCATTGGTGATATAGTTTGGGTTTTCAAATGGGTGAGCAGAGTTTACTCCAAACCATCCACCACCATTTGTACCTAATTGCTTAATGGCGATCATACCAGCAGCGGGACCTCTTGATACTTGCACACTGTCACCCTGAAGAGTAACAATACTGTCTTTACCATCATAGCTGGTGGGTGTACCATTGAATGCAAGAATAATTGCAACGATGATTGATAATGGCAGTAAAATTCTTGTTGTACTTTTTACCAAATAGTTCCAGAAGTTGCCAAGATTATTTGTTGTCTTTTCTTTTAACCCATTAAACAAGGCAACTAAACATGCAATGCCTGTTGCTGCACTAAGGAATTGAAGGAATGTAATTACATACAACTGGGTCAGATAAGTTAAACCTGATTCACCTGAGTAGTGTTGCAAATTACAATTCACTAAAAAGCTAATGGCGGTATTAAAAGCCAGGTCAGGTGTCTGACCGGGATTACCATCGGGATTCAATGGCAGTTTATCCTGGAAGATCAACATGAACATTGCATAAACTAACCACAACATATTTATGGTAAGCATAGCTTTCAAAAACTGTTTCCAGTTCATGCTTTCATTAGGATTAATACCGCTAATGCGAAATATGAATCTCTCAAGTGGATTCATAAAATCAGTAAAGGTCTTTTCACCTTTAAAGACCTTTACGATATATTTCCCTAACGGGTATGCAAGCAATACCGTCAGCAGAAATATCAGGAGGGTGCCTATAACTTCTCCAGTCATACAATTAGAATTTTTCAGGTTTGATTAATACGTAAATCAGGTAGCAGAATACTGCTAAGGATAGAATAAATAATACAGTCATCATAACATTAAATTTTTTCGAACCAATCAATTGATTTGTAAAAAAGCCAGAAGCAAATAAGCCCGGCCACTAAAAGAATAATTATCATCATTGTCTTTAAATTTTAAATAAATCCCAGGCTATATAACCAAGTATCGTCAGTATTATAAATATTACCACGACGATGATCACATCTTTAAGTCGGGGTGCTTCATCTCCGTACTTTGAATATTCGTCTTTGTCCCTGAATGATTTCATGCCCCAGAAATGCCAAACACAATGCCCATTCTCATTGATTGATTACTTGCTTTGAAAACTTCTTGCTTTACAAGGTTTTGAAAGATCATTGAAAGCTTAAACTGCCATCGTATAAATAAAAAACCCTTCCAAAATGGAAGGGTCATTTTCAAAATGAAAAGATCATTTATCAATATGGTATTCTTCTATCTTTCTATACAGCGTGGTAAGTCCGATCCCCAAATACTCAGCTGTTTTGGTTTTATTTCCTTTTGTAAAAGAAAGTACTTTTTGAATATGATCTTTTTCAACGTTGGCAAGAGATAGATCTTCTGCAATCGTTTTGTCTTGCTGTTGGATCTCATAAGGCAAATGCTCCGGAAGCAATTCTGCAGTTTCAGTTAATATACAGGCCCGTTCTAAAACATTTCTCAATTCCCGGATATTACCTTTCCATATATGATTCTGCAAAAGGTTTAATGCATCCTTACTGATCTTCATTTCTTTTCCTGCAGCATATTTTGATAGAAAATATTTGGCGAGGTCAGGTATATCTTCAGCCCGGTAACGTAATGCCGGCAGTTGAATAGCAAATACATTTAATCTATAATAAAGATCTTCCCGAAATTCTCCTGTCGCTATGCTTTTAATTAGGTCACGGTTTGTTGCTGCAATAATGCGAACATTGACCTTTGTTGTTTTCGTATCTCCAAGCTTAATGAATTCACCATTCTCTATAACCCGCAATAATTTTGCCTGCAGGTCGATATTCATTTCACCGACCTCATCAAGAAAAAGAGTTCCTTCATCCGCCAGTTCGATCAATCCCTTTTTGTCTTTGGTGGCTCCTGTATATGCACCGGCTTTGTGACCAAATAGTTCGCCTTCTAAAAGTTCTTTTGTAAATGCGCTGCAATTAATAGCGATGAATGATTTTGTTGATCGCTTACTGTTTGCATGAATAGCATTTGCAAAGATCTCTTTACCTGTTCCCGTTTCTCCCAAAAGCAAAACATTTGTATCAACCGGTGCAATTTTTTTTGCAAGGTTAATTGCATCTTGAATTATAGGACTATGGCCAATGATATCACTGAAATCATAAGTCCCTTTTTCCTGTATTTTAATCGCAGATCTTTTTTGAGCCAGCACCTTAGCCATTGCCTGGTGCAGTAATGGAATGATCCGATCATTGTCATTCCCTTTTGTTATGTAATCGAATGCACCATTCTTTATTGCCTGTACCCCATCCGGAATATTGCCGTAAGCCGTTAATAAAATAATTTCAGTCAGAGGATATTTGCTTTTAGCTTCTTTTACAAATTCAACACCATTACCATCCGGTAATTTTACATCACATAGTACTATATCTATTTGCTTTCTTTGCAAACAATCAAAGCCGGTTTTAATTGTTCCTGCTTCTTCGACCTTAAAGTTTTCTAAGCCAATAATTCTTACAAGAAGCTTGCGCAATTGTTCTTCATCGTCAATTATGAGAATATTTCCAGTCATTTATTAATTTTTGAACACGAACCGATAACCAACACCAGACTCAGTTAACAAATACTCAGGTCTGTTTGCATCGGTTTCAATTTTCTTTCTTATTTGTGCTATAAAAACTCTTAGGTACTGCGATTGATTGATAAAACCAGGTCCCCAAATGGCTCTTAAAAGATATTGATGAGTTAACACTTTGCCTTCATTTTTTATAAGTATGGCTAACAAGTTATATTCAGTTGAAGTTAACTTAACCAATTGATTATTTTTTTTAACCATTCTTGTAGAAAGATCGATGTGAAGATCGTTGAAGTTAAGAGTTGTATCTCCTTCTTCAGCAATTGAATCACGCAGAGCTGAACGGATACGGGCTAATAATTCGCCGGTACGGAATGGTTTCGATAAGTAATCATTAGCACCATTATCAAGTGCCTTTATTATATCCTCTTCATTTTTCTGAACAGAGAGAATAATAACCGGATTCGTGTACCACTGCCTCAATTTTTGTAAAACAACATGTCCATTCTCATCCGGCAAACCAAGATCCAAAAGAATTAATTCGGGAGGATGATTAGCCGCCATTATTAATCCTTCTTTTGCAGAAACAGCAGATTTTGACAGATACCCATTTGTTTGCAAAGTGATCTCAAGCATCTTTCTTATTTGCGGTTCATCATCTATTATCAATATCTCTGCTTTACTCATAGTTCTACTTTAATAAAAGAAGTCTTTACCGGTATCGATATTACAAACCTCGATCCATTTGAATTTGTTTTTTCAAGCTCCACATTTCCAGACATCGCTTCTGTAAATCCTTTTACGATCGAAAGACCTAAACCAGAGCTCGATGCTTTCAAATTTTTAGAACGTGAGAATTTGTTGAACACATCTTTTATCTCGACATCTGTAAAACCTTTGCCCGTGTCCTCAATAACAATGTTCAATATATCTACAGGACAAGTAACTGAAATATCGATCCTGGAATTTGATTCTGTATGTATGGCTGCATTGTTTAATAAATTATAAATGACCTGGTCAAGCATTCCTTTATCCAGGCTACAAAGCGGCAGGTTTTGATCAATGCTGATATGTATCCTTCTACCAGGGTTATTTTCTTCAACCCTGTTCACTACGTTATAAACCAATTCAATTACATCACACCAGTCATTTTTTGGTCTTATATGTCCTGATTCAAGACGAGAAATATTCAGCAAATTTTCTACTTGTTGATTTAATCTTAATGAAGCTTTAGATATCTCTGCGATCAATTGATCCCTGTCTTCTTTTGTAAGATGACTATTTGCCTGGAGATTATCTGTTGCCCCAATAATAGCAGCGAGTGGAGTTCGTAGTTCGTGTGATAACGAGTTCAGTATCGTATTATATAATTTAACACTATTAGCTTTTTCTTCTTTTAACCTGGAAATTTTTTCAACCTGTCTTATTTTATATGTAAGCACAGCATTGATCATAGCAATAACAAAATACATTATCAGCAAGATCGTGTCCTCAGTAGTAGAAACATGAAAAGTAAATCTTGGGGGAATAAAAAAGAAGTTCCATATAAAAGCGCTGAGTGTGGCCGCAAGTAAGACAGGCAGTATATCAAATGTTATTGCCAGTAATGAGACTGTAAATAATAAGATCAAAGCAACAACCCTGTAACCGAGAAATCCGGATAATCCAAAACAAATTGCCGAAACCAATACAGTTATTATTATACTAAACAGGTATTGCTTACTCTTCGAATGTGTTTTGAAAAAAAATTTCTTCATGAAAAAATTTCCTGTGCAAATTTAGTTTCTTGAACGCTGGAAAGAATTTAATAAACTAAAGGTCGCATAAAGATTTTATAAAGATTTTTTTCAAAATCAGACAGCCAGCTTTTCGCATTATACTTTTGGCCATCAAAATTTTAGTCCGGATGTCCTCCCATAATCGTGTAACTACTGCAGGTCTCTTAATTGCTCTCGGAATTATTTACGGCGATATAGGCACTTCACCGCTGTATGTTTTAAATGCAATCATTAGCGGTAAAACAATATCAGAGGAATTAATTATTGGTGTGCTTTCTCTTATAATCTGGACGCTTACTTTACAAACAACTATAAAATATGTGATCTTGACATTGCGTGCAGACAACAAAGGAGAAGGAGGCATCTTTTCTCTGTTTGCATTGGTAAGACGTACAAAAAAATGGCTTGTAATACCTGCAATGATCGGGGGCGCAGCTTTGCTTGCCGACGGAATGATAACCCCTCCAATTTCTGTCACGTCTGCTATTGAAGGTTTAAAACAAGTGCCGGCATTTCATGATATAAGCCAATGGACCGTTATTTATATTGTTATTGGAATACTGACCGTATTGTTTTTTGTTCAACAATTCGGAACTTCATTTATCGGACGTTCTTTCGGACCAGTGATGAGTGTTTGGTTTATTATGCTCGCACTTTTAGGTTTAATTCATCTTTTGGATGATCTAACCGTATTAAAGGCTTTGAATCCTTACTATGGAATTAAATTATTGGGAACCTACCCACAAGGATTTTATATTCTTGGCGGAGTATTTTTATGCACTACTGGCGCTGAAGCTTTGTATTCTGATCTTGGACATTGTGGTAAATGGAATATCAGGTATTCATGGATCTTTGTTAAGACCTGTTTGCTCTTAAACTATCTTGGCCAGGGTGCATGGCTATTAAAAAATTATCCTGGTAAGCTTATCAGTTCAGAAATAATTGGATCAGGTTTCAATCCTTTTTATGGCGTTATGCCGCAATGGTTCCTTTATTTCGGTATTGCTATTGCTACTGCAGCAACCATTATTGCGAGCCAGGCACTTATTTCAGGTTCATTTACACTTGTAAGTGAGGCAATGCGTTTGAATTTATGGCCAAAGCTGAGAATTAATTATCCGACAGAAGCCAAAGGACAACTTTATGTGCCCGCGGTAAATTTTTTATTGTTCTTTGGATGTATAGGCATGGTACTTTTTTTCCAGAAAGCTTCAAATATGGAAGCGGCATACGGACTGGCGATCACTGTAACGATGATCGCTACTTCAATTCTCTTTGCAAACTATTTAATTGTCCAGCGAACCAGGTCATTTTTAATTTATATCTACCTCGCCGTTTATCTAACTATTGAGCTGAGTTTTTTATATGCCAATATGGACAAGTTTCCGCATGGAGGATATGTTACTCTTCTCGTTGGAAGTCTTTTATTTTTTGTTATGTATGCATGGTTTAGAGCAAGAAGGATCAAAAACCGATATCTTGAATTCGTTCGGCTTGATCATTATATTCCAAAGATCCAGGAATTGAGTAATGATAAAAGTGTGCCGAAATATGCAACCCATTTAGTTTATCTAACCAGTGCAGACAACCCAAAAGAAATAGAACATAAGGTCATTTACTCTTTATTAGACAAAAAACCGAAGAGGGCGGATATTTATTGGTTGATACATGTTGACACACTTGACGATCCTTATACCGCTGAATATATGGTAACTCATATTATTCCCAATGATATAATTCGTGTTGAGTTCCGCTTAGGGTTCAGAGTACAGCCTCGTATTAATTTAATGTTTAAAAAAGTAGTTGAAGACCTCGTTGCCAACAGAGAGGTAAGCGTAGTGAGTAAGTATGATAGCCTAGCAAAAAATAGTATAGTCGGCGATTTTCAAGTTATTGTAATGGAAAAATACTTAAGTGATGATAATGAGTTGCCACTTTGGGAACGAATAGTAATGAGGTTCTATTTTTTGCTTAAAGAGATCTCTCTTTCAGAAGAAAAGGGTTTCGGGTTAGATACGAGTAATGTAATAATTGAAAAATTCCCATTGATCGTTTCTCCAATAAAATATCCACGAATGAAGAGAGTGGATTGATCCTGATATTAATTATCTGCTGAATTCTCTTTAATTTTTTGTCAGGTTAAAGACTTATTCAGTATTTTGATCTTATGAAACCAACGAGCATCCGGAGTGTGATCCTTGCTTCTTCTGTCGGCACACTAATAGAATGGTATGATTTTTACATTTTCGGAAGTCTTGCGACTGTTATTGCCAATCAATTTTTTCCAAAAACAAATCCAACGGCAGCATTACTTTCAACATTGGCAACTTTTGCTGCAGGTTTTATTGTTCGTCCTTTTGGCGCCCTTGTGTTTGGAAGATTGGGAGATCTCATCGGTCGCAAATACACTTTTATGCTTACACTCATTATCATGGGTGGTTCCACTTTTGCAATTGGTCTTATTCCTTCTTATGAAAGCATTGGGGTATTTGCCCCTATTCTAGTCCTTCTTTTGAGATTGTTGCAAGGATTAGCATTGGGTGGTGAATATGGCGGTGCCGCAACTTATGTTGCTGAACATGCACCAGCAGATCGAAGAGGTTATTTTACATCATGGATCCAAACAACTGCAACTCTTGGTTTGCTCCTGTCTCTTGGCATTATTTTAATTACCCGTCATAGTCTTGATAGTGATCTTTCAACATCAATAAGCAAATTCAATGACTGGGGTTGGCGAATCCCTTTTCTTGTGTCAATTGTTCTGGTAGCCGTTTCAATTTATATACGGCTAAAAATGAAAGAATCTCCGTTGTTTTCAAAATTGAAAACTGAAGGAAAGACCTCTGTCAATCCATTAAAAGAAAGTTTTGCGCATAAAGGAAATTTGAAAATGGTGTTGTTGGCTTTATTTGGCGCTACAATGGGACAAGGAGTTGTTTGGTACACAGGTCAATTTTATGCTCAATCTTTTATTGAAAACGTTTGTAAGATAGATTTTGAACAGTCCAGGACTATTTTGATCTGGGCTATTGTTTTTGCCACACCACTTTTTGTTGTGTTTGGAAAATGGAGTGATAAAGTAGGACGAAAATGGATCATGCTAGTCGGAATGTTGTTAGCAATTTTTACTTATCGTCCGCTTTTCCACCAATTATTTTCTATTTCAGATACTACAAATAAAAAAGAACAGGTTACAAGGAATGAAATAAATACAAAATTGATCCCAATCGGTAATACGGGAAATTCAGTACGAAAAGTAACCAGCACTCGTTATTTTAAAGAAGGGATACGACTAATAGAAGTAAAGACTGATACACTTTATGCAGAAGCGGACAGAGTCACTTTAAAGCCAGATATCAAAACTTCAAAATTACTGAATGATGAAAATTACCGGATGATGATCATTATAGTTTTTGTTATGATCATATATGTAACAATGGTGTATGGCCCAATCGCTGCATTTCTTGTAGAATTGTTTCCGACAAAGATCCGGTACACGTCTATGAGCCTGCCTTATCATATTGGCAATGGAGTGTTTGGCGGATTAACTCCTTTTATTGCAACACTATTAACCACCATATATACAGGCGATAAACTGGTAGGACTTTATTACCCGATCATCATTGCAGGAGTTTGTTTATTTATTGGTGCATTGTATATAACTAATAAAACACATCGCAACATTAATGATTAAACCTTCCTGCCGGTAGGCAGGATTTATTTTATGAATACAATAAAAAGATTTGCAGGTATTGTCTGGATATTAATGGGACCCGCTGCCATTTTTTATCTTATAAAAACTGCCAGTGAAGAAATTACAAAAAAACCTGTGCTCGATACAAAGATCCAATGGATCGTTTTTGTTGTCATTTTTATACCCGTCGTCATTGGATTAATGATATTCGGCTGGTATGCTCTGAAAGGCGAGTATGATCATCTTCCGGAAAGCTCAAAAGAATTGTAAATAACATTTGTTTGTCATTAATCATTTTTTAATCCATTAACAGTTCTCTTTTTCGCCATCATACACTATTTTTGTCGCCTGGATGAAAAGCAGACGCTCATATAAACTAAAGCATATCGTAGCCTCAACGGTTATGTTTTTTGCTTTGGCATGGCTTACAGTAAGCTTGCCATATGTGTATTCATTCCAGAAAGAATTGGCAAAGCAGGAATCAAAGTCTGCTCCCGTCGATTCACCCGTTGACAATGAAGAGTCAAATCCACTGGCAAACACAACAGAAGAAAAAGCTCCTTCTTCAACAGTATCAGAAGAATGGCTTCATCACACTGACGAGCACAATTTTATTCTCAGCTACAAATTAAATCATGATCATCGTCACTCTTACGATGTGTATGTAGCTTATCATGGAGAAGTACAATGCCCTCCTCCCAATTTTCTTTCATAAATATTCCCGGTTTTTAACATGTAAAACTTAGCAGGCAATGATATGCTTAAGCTGATCATTCGCTAATAGTATACCCGGGAGATAATGTATTGCGGAATCCTTTCGCATGCATATGCAAATTTATTTTTTCAATAAAAAATTTATGAAATGAAAACGCATACCAAAGAATTCCTGGAGACACTTACGCCACAACTGGCATTTGAAGTATTGAAAGATGGTAATAAAAGATTTATCAATAACCTGAAAGTGAACCGTAACCTGCTGCAACTACTGGATGAGATACAGGATGGACAACATCCATTTGCAGTGGTGCTTAGCTGTATGGACAGCCGAACATCTACTGAATTAATTTTTGATCAGGGGCTCGGTGATATTTTCAGTATCCGCATTGCCGGCAATATTGTGAATGATGATATAGTGGGCAGCATGGAATATGCCTGTAAAGTATCTGGATCAAAACTTATAGTTGTACTTGGACACAGCCGATGCGGCGCCATTGACGGAGCAGTTGCACATGTAGAAATGGGAAACCTGACTGGTCTTTTGGAAAAAATAAAACCTGCCGTCGAAAAGGCTGATGCAAACATGGATCATATCCCTCATGACATTCTCAATGAAAAAGTAGCTTATGCTAATGTACTGAACAGCATGGATGAAATATTGGAAAGAAGTTCTATAATCAGGACACTCTATAAAGAAGGAAAGATCGGTATCGTCGGCGGCATGTACAGCGTGGAAAATGGTAAGGTTCATTTTACAAAAAAAATGTTCAGTGATGCAGAGCCTCAACAAAACATGGCTACTGGTAAAAACATTGCTGCTTAATTTCTAAAAAAATAATTTATGGAAACAAAACAAACAATATTACAACGGTTAAAGTTTTTTTTAAATCCAAATGATGGTCGTTATGAAGACCTCAGCAAAGGAAATCTTACAAAAAATATTTTTAAAGACCTCACTGCAGGTTTAATTGTTGCTGCAGTTGCAATCCCTTTAGCAATGGGATTTGCAATGGCATCAGGTCTTAGGCCTGAGCAAGGAATTGTTGGCGGCGCTATTGCCGGTTTATTTGGCGCCTTGTTTGGCGGATCCAAATACCAGGTATATGGACCAACGGCCGCATTTATTCCTGTAATAGCGGGATTGATGGCAACCTATAACCATGGGTTCTTAGTTCTTGTTTCGATCATTGCCGGTATCATGCTTATGTTTTCCGGTTTATTTAAATTGGGTAAGGTAGTTGAAAAAGTTCCACATTCGATCGTAGTAGGTTTTACCATCGGCATTGCAATAGTAATTGCCATGTCGCAGATCGGTGAAATATTGGGAAGTAAACAAAAAGTTGGTTACGGCATTATAACTCAATTGCAATTTTTGGTAAATGAAATTGGTGTGGCAAATATTTTTGCTGTACTACTTGCATTGATAACCTTCATTATTTGCAAAGCCTCATTAAAGATTTCAACCTTTGTTCCCGGACCATTAATTGCTTTAGCGTTTGGCTATATCGCAGTCAATACATTTTGGTCGGGTGCAGGTTTAATAAAGATCAGCGACAAGTTTGGAAGCATCCCCACTGATTTTACAAAAATTACAGCGCCATTACTTCCTGAAACATTTACGGCCAAAGTTGTTTTTGATATTTTCTATTATGCGTTTGCCATTTACATCGTTGCGGCAATTGAAAGTTTGTTATGCTCAAGAATGGCCGATCGGATGGCAAATAATAAAGGACTTCCATTTAATCCAAACAAAGAATTATGGGGACAAGGGATGGTAAATATTTTTACTCCTTTGTTCAATGGATTTCCGCATACAGGTGCATTAGCAAGAACTGCGGTGAACATTCGTCTTGGCGCCGTATCTCCGCTCGCAGGCATTGCAAAATTTGTTTTCAAACTTTCATTAGCTGCCTTTCTTGCCATTTATCTTGAACAAGTCCCAATGGCTTGTATCGGGGGAATTCTTTTATATGTAGCTACCGGAATGGTTAAAGTGAAAGAAATAAAAGAAGTGCTTGGCATGAACAAGTATCATGTTGCATTGATGGTTTACACTGCTGTAATGGTTCCCGCAATGGGATTTATGACTGCCGTGGTTTCAGCTATTCTTATTTACGCAGTTGGATATCGTTTCATAAACAAAAAACCCGCTGTTCATGTTGCAATGGATGACAGTCGGGAAGAAAAAGTGGCTTAGCTACAGTTTTGTAGTCGGTGATGTGAACCCGGCCGGTGTCTACCGGCTGGGTTTTTTATTCATTTTAAAAAAGAAGAAA
>Ga0193692_1000091_pt1 | contig 20350 bp, 16 predicted proteins | sample L3a1metaG_FD_144917 | JGI IMG/M metagenome (GOLD analysis project Ga0193692, IMG submission 144917) | Soil microbial communities from a riparian zone of the East river system, Colorado, United States - L3a1 | ecosystem: Environmental > Terrestrial > Soil > Riparian zone | place: USA: East River... | reverse complement strand
GGGGATTTAAAGTATAAAGGTATTCCAGCATATAGTAGAGTTTAGAGAACACAATAAGAGTTATTTTTATGTTCTATACTATTAAAAGCAAAATCAACATTGGGTGTATAGTTGGATCGAGAACCCTCCGCCAGGACCGTTATTAAACTCTTTAAATAAGGACTTTAACTGGCAACGATTTCTCTTCCACCGAACCGTACGTGCAAGTTTCCCCGCATACGGCTCTCCAGATTCGTCTACAAACTTACAAACTTTTCTTAATTTCTCTCAAGCTTAGACCATCATATTTACCTGTGTGAACTTTATTGTGACAAGGTATGCATAAGGGGACTGTCTTCCGCCTTATTCTACTCATTATTCGAATAAGTGTAGACTTGTCTTTGGTATTTTTCAAATGTCTTAGATGATGCTCCTCCAGGACAATATCTTCCGTGACCCCACAGATCAGGCAGGGATTGTTTAGGATATTCGTTTCTTTAGCGCTGTATAGAACAGCAGATAGAGGATCAAATGGAAGGGAGGTTGCGTCATTCGAAGTATTCCATCTACTAATTTCCATGTATTTATTGTTAAGATAGACCGCTGTAAGAGAGGTTGGGCGATCGAATTTGACTATTTTTTGCTTCTCTTCTGATTTTACGGTTACCTTTATAGGTTTTCCATATTTAATGAATACCTTCTTTATAGATAGCCTATGTTTGGCAGCCAGCGTGTGAGCGAGTGAGTATTCCAGTATATAAATAAGTTCATTCAAGGATGTTCGGTCCTCCGCTATATTGTAGAAATTCATAAATCCTCTTAGTATACTATTATATCTCTGTACAATTTCGTAGTCCGATAAGTGTATTAGTTTTCCAAGATATTTAGGTTTTCCTTGTTCATTCGCGAATCCATTTTGGATTAGTTTTGCCTTTATGAGGTCCTTTGGGACTATTAATTTAGGCTTACCTGTGGATTTTCTACTGTTTAGGAATTCTCCTGTTTTATTTTTTCTACGGCTAGATATGTTTTGGGTTGCTGTGTTACATTTGATATAGTATCCTAGGAATTTTGCGTATTCAGATCCAAGATGGGTTATTTTTGTTTTTTCCATAGAGAGTTCTAGTTTAAGAATGTCTTTTAGAAAGGCTCTGACTTCCTCTCTTATCTGAACCGCTAATTCGTAAGGACCTGTAACTCCTATTACTCAGTCGTCTGCATATCTTACATAGTAGATTTTAGTTCCGGTTCTTATCGCCGATGGAATGGTTCTTAGCATTGTTCTATTTTTCACAATAGTTTCTTTGATTAGTCTTATTTCATCTGCGGTTCTCTTTTTGGGTCTCGCAAGTTTATTTATGTTGTTTGAAATGGTTCACTCTATCTTCCTATATTCGGGATTTATGGTTGAGATAGGTAGTTTTTCATATTTTCGCTTTAGCTCATCTAAGAATTCGTCGAACGGCGTTAGGAAAAGGTTAGAGAGAATGGGAGAAAGTATTCCACCTTGAGGTACACCCATAAGGGAGTGTTGGAATTTCCCTTCTTCTATGTAACCTGCTCTAAAGAATTTTCAAATTAGTCCCATTATCGTTCGGTCTGGATTAAGTCGTTCAGTAATAAGTTTAGCCAACAGTTGATGGTCTATATTATCAAAGTATCCCTTAATGTCTCCTTCTATCATCCAGGTGATACCCATCATGCTTCTAACTTCGAGTAGTGCGTGATGCACGGATCGTTTGGGTCTGAAGCCAAAGCTATTAGGATGAAAAATCTCTTCACACTTAGGCTCTATGAGCATTTTTATTACGACCTGTAGTATCTTGTCCATAATTGAGGGTATACCTAAGGGGCGTAGTTTCCCGTTAGCTTTTGGAATGTAGATTCTCTTTGTAGGGTTACATTTGTATTCCCAGTTTATAACAGCATCTCTCAATGTAGTTATTTTTTTTATTGAGATACCGTCGAGAGTCTTACCATCGGTACCCGGAGTCATGTTCCCCGGTTTTGATTTTATTAAGTCATATGCATTCTTATACAGTTCTAAGTTGTTTAATGCTTGGCTTGAGATGTTTCTAGTTAAAGTTGGTTTAGAGTAATAACTCTTCACGTTTGTTCTCAATATAGAGAAAGGGTGTATTATTTTACCGGCCCTTTTCTTATTGAAGACTGAATCCTGCAACCCTTCCCTTCTACCAAAGGAGGCATAGGGTACTACGGTTGCTCCGTCTCCCTCCCTTATTTTAGTTCAGGGAGTCTTGGTCTCTAGTTCCAGGACACCAATTATTTGGCTTAGGAGATCCCCAGTTCTCTTAGTACCGTCTCTTTTTTCATCCGTAGTCTCCATCCTTATAGATGTTCTATATGTCATATGAAGAGAATTTAAGATAGTGTATGCATTCCCCACCATTTTTATTCATAACCTCGTTACAACTATTTTCGAGTTCAGTTTAGCGTCCTGTGACAGATGTATTAGTAAGACATAGATGAAAAGTACCTCGCCTTTGAGAGACTTATAGTTAGTCTCCTTCAAGACTTTACCGACATGCTCCAGTTCCCTCCTCATTTTGATTACAGGTAAGTCAGTTGGTTTACATGACATCAATTCAGTCATGGTAACTAGTATTACGGGCAATATTAAGATGAAAGGGCGCACATGCATAGCTAAGAAAGCTCCAGTTAAAATTTGTATAATTAAACAAATAGCTAATAAAGAACCGAAATTCCATAAATAACTAATGTTGGCTGGTTGAGGAGAATCCACTAAATAAGAATTTAATAATCTAAGTAGAACGTTTTTTTTTAATAATCTCATCTTTTTGTAAATATTTGTATATTTCTATTTCTATTTCTATTGATTTTCTTACTCTTACTTAGTTCTATTACTCTTATTTAGATCTCTTACTCACTCTTATGGGGATATATTACCCTGAGCCTTTTAATTTAGTCAATAGCTTTATGTGTGCTGCTCATATTCCTTAAGCTTAAGGTAATTTTAACTTTGAATTTTAACTTGAATTTTAACTTGAATTTTAACTTTGAATTTGTATTTTAAATTGAATTTATGTTGCATTTGTGTTTACTTTTTCATTTGATTTTCAATGGAACTTTTTACTGTTGTCTTGTGCTGGTTCTATTACTATTAATAACTGCTGCTGTCAACAGCACCCGGTAGCAGCAAGTACCGATTATTATTATTTGAACCTTTGACTTGTTACACAACCAGGGCTAGTATATACCCTTGCTTTTGTGCGAGGCCAATTGCTGTTAATTTAGCAAATGCAACAGGGGAAAAATTTAAGTTCGAAAATGAAAAAGTAAAAATAAGAACAAAAGGTGGCTGTTGTTTTGTACACTATAGTTTCACATTGTTTGCTACGAAGGGGCAACAGGGCAAAAGGGCTTTTGGGAACGTTTACTCCAGGCTTTAACAGAGAAGAGGCCAGGGGCAGTAGGTCACAAGCGAGTAAAGCAAATGTGAAATGAAAAGCAAATGTGAAAAGCAAAGGTTGCGGGTTAAAAATATTTGCATATTAAATTGAAAAAAAGCAATTCAAGAGTTAAGGACCCACAGCTGAGCGCTGAGGAGTTAAATTAGGATACGAAATATAACATGAGATAGTACCCCCTCGAGGGCTAGTATAAAGTTTAAGATTAAAAACAAAATAAAATATTTGTTAAATACCTAATTATTAGGCTTTATTATAAACAAGAGGAGAATAAATTAAATTAAAATAAATTAAAAATAAATAAAATAAATTAATTGTTGTGTGCGTATACACAAAAAATAGTAAAAATTCAAAAATTTCTTTTTTAATTTATTTATCTTACCGTAGTAACCTTAGTTAGAACTAAATTAATTTAATTATTAGTACCCCTCGAGGGCTAGTATCTTGTATTTTATATTTTATTTTATTTTTTATCTTAGAGTTAAAGTTATTATTTGCTATTACATACAATTATTTTAGACGGGCACTGCCGGATTCGAACCGACGACTTTATTTTAAAGTGCTCGTGTTCAAAACGAGTGCCATAAACCAAACTCGACCAAGTACCCCCTGTAGTTAACTTATGTTTGAATACAAAATTTATGTTTTTTGTTTCTTTAGCTTGTACTTTTATCTATACTTTTAATATAATTGGTACTCCTCCTGGACTGTATTCATTTAATTAATCTGCTCTTGTAAGCAGTGTCCGTATGAATAAATTGAAACTTTCATTAATCTTCTAATTTCAGCATAGATCCAAGGAGATCAAAGATTTTAATTTAAATTTTATGTTTCGTTTCTGTTAGCTCAATTTTAACCTAAATTGGAATGGAATATTACCAAAGTATGATTAACACTAGCACGGGATTATACATTGATTATTGAATTCTAACTAAAGTAATAATATAAATTTAAATAAATAAAGATATTTAGCTAAGAATGAAAGAATGAAAACCCTTTGAATACAGCTGTAAATTTATAATATGTTTAATTCACTCTTACAAATAATTATAAATATAAAGTATATATTTAGCTAAAAATATAAGTACCTGCTACACTGCCAATTTTTAACTCAGTATACTGAATGTTTTTGTTTTGTTTTGTTTTTAGTTTAGTTTAGTTTAGTTTTTAGTTTAGTTTAATTTAGTTTAATTTAGTTTAGTTTAATTTAGTTTAGTTTAATTTAGTTTTTCTCTTTTTGTTTTATATTTTATAGCATATTTTAAATTTGTTGATTATTCTTATTTCAAGTTATTTATATTTAAAAATTATAGGACCCAATATAGCACCCTAATCTTACCTAATCTTATATTCTAGGTGTGTTTTATTAAAAACTAAAAAGTCCCCCAAATTATTGCTTCCTCCAATACAAAACTAGGGTCAATTTTTGTTCCACTCCTTCATTTACATTAAAATAAGAGCAAATAAAATTCGTAAAGTTTGTAGGACTTGTAAACAAACAAATATTTCTCTTGTAAAGAGAAACAAACAAACAAAAAAGAAATTCATTAAATTATAAGAAACTAGAAGAGATGGTCGAATTGATTTGGATATCGATTTGTAATACAATAGTTTTAACTTTAATTCCACATGGGAATGACAATTGCGAGTCCAATATAGCAAACAGGCGAGGGGTCGGCACGACAATGCGTAGAGCTAAGCGAAATTTTAAAAAGCCGAAAAAACAAAAACAACAACAAACAAAGAAATATCCTTGGAAATGGTAAAATTTTACAAATATAGACTTTTTTACACCAAAAGAGTGACGAAAAAGGATGGAGTTAACACTTATCATTGATCATTGATCATTGATCATTGATCATTGATCATTGGAAATGTTAAATTTTATTTAGAAGTATACGTGTAACAGTATCCTTACAATGAAGGACACCTTTTTAGAGTTTAGATTGCTAATTATTAGAGTTTAGATTGCTAATTAAATTTGAAATGCTATTTTTTGTTGTTTTTGTTTGTTTTTTAGTTTCGCTTGTATTACTTAAATAATTTTCCTAACTAATTTAATTAATTATAATAAACTCCAAGTGTTGACAGCGTCTATAACTCTCTAGGTTGTTGTCTAGCGGAGTGTCTGAGAGTTTAGTTGTGTTTGTTTGGTTATAAGTATATTACTACTAATTTTCCTTTAATTTGTTTATTTAGTTTATTTAGTTTATTTAATTATTGGTCCTGGTTTTGTAATAATAGTGTTTCATAAATAGTGAGAATTAAGAATTAGAAAAGTTTAGATATAGATAATTATGAAATTTTCTTATTTGTGTTCTTATATTATTATGTGATAAGAGCGTGTATATTATATCTTAAAAGTTTCAATAACTAAAATTTATGTTAAAGTGTATTAATTTTGCTACAATAGATCAAATTACTGTGTTTTCTGTTAATGGAAAAAAGGTTAAAAGAGTTCCTAAAGCAAGCAAACCCTGGTGGATCAAGGCATATCAAAATTCTTTGGATGTAAATATGAAAATTGTTTTAAATGATTTAAATAAAGAATGGATAAGGTGGATAAGAGAACGAAATAATATTTTATTTAGTGATATGTCTAATTGGAAAGTTGTATTTGATTTGGTTATTTTAAATAGGAATAAATACCTTGAAATATTATTATTTGGTAAAGATTCAAGTGAGATAATCTTAAGTAGTAATCCTAAAATTAGAAGTTATATTAATAGAATTACTAAGATTAATATTAGTGAATTTTATGCAAAGAACAGAATCCGTAGGAGTCCTCCAGTAGTCCGTAGGAGTAGGAGTAGGAGTAGGAGTAGGAGTAGGAGTAGGAGTAGGAGATTATTATATGAGTTAATTCTAAAATCGACTAGATTGAGAGTATTGGAAAATAAAATTAAGAAGTTTTCATTTCAAGATAGTCCATTATTACAGATATTAGATGCTTTATTCTAGGTTCCTGATATTAATCTAATAGATAAACAAGTTACAAATGACAATTGTCAGTTGTCAATTGTCAAATTGAATTAACCTTGGTTGATTATGAATTAAAGTTTTGTAAGGAATATTTTTAGAATAGTAGTAATCAAATTAAAAGTATTAATCAAGAATATGAATATATTTTAAATAATTATAATGTTTTCTTAAAGGGTCGGCACGACAATTAATAAATAAAGTAAATTAAGAGATATGTTTAGTAAAAATAAAAATAAAGGCTATGGGATTATTGTTTTAATGATATTGCATATGGGAAGAGATAGTACTATTTCTTTAGTTTTTAGAGAGATATTAAATGTTTTATTTAATAAAAGTTCTACAAGTGAACTAGGAGTCGCGTAAGTCTCGTAAGCGATAGTAGTATAAGGTATTAATAAAACTAGTTTAAATTATATGCTAGCTAAAAAGTTTATTAAACATATATCTTTAATGAAAGCAGTCCGGATGAGTCCTGCGGAGTGAATAAATCTGTTAAGGATCTTTGTACATTTTTGAGCTTTATAAAGAAGAATTAATTACAAAAATGAATGAAATTGATCTAATACCCTTAGGAGATACTTTATTTTCATTAATTAAAAAGGGTTCAGAGCTATTTGAATTAAATCTTATTAAAAGTAAAAAAATGCGGAAGTATTGGTTAAACTTAATTCTAATTATTTTAATAGTTTGATTATTTCAGCTTTTACTAGCAGACAATTACCAATGATTGTTAAACCTAGGGCGATAGTAACAAAAGGTATATATTTTTATATATACATATATTAGGGCATGCGGAGTAAACGCAGTAAACGCAGTAAACGCAATAAACACAGTAAACGCAGTAAACGCAGTAAACAATGTATTAAATGTATTAAATTTAAGTGAGAATCAAATAATTAAAGGAAAATATGATCAGATATATAAGACTGAAGGATCAGATCTTTTTTTTATAATAGTATAAATTATCTAAATAGTATTAAATTTAAAATTAATATTCCTATGTTAATGTTTGTTATTGAGGAACTGAATAAGGATAAGTCTATACTATTTAAAGGTTATAATAAATAAATAAATCTCAGATGACGCTAGTAGAATTATTAAAAAAAGAAAAGGAAAACATAATGCTTTATATCATTTATATTTCAATATTATTAATATTGCTATATTATTTAGAGCTCAGTGTCAATCATAGGTACCTTATTATTAGTCTTATTTTATCCATATATTATTCCTGCAACTCACTGCGTGGCTACGAGAGTGCGAGAGCGCGAGAGTGCGAGAGTTGCGAGAGTGCGAGAGTGCGAGAGTGCGAGAGTGCGAGAGTGAGGTCTGGTAATACTAAATAATTTTCCATTTTTCCTATTCATTTCACTGGGTGTCTAGAAATAAAGGGTGGTATAACTAACTTTATTCCTATTTTTAATCCAAATTCCAAATTAAAATTAACTATTATTATCTTGAGTGTTCTTTCTATAGAATAGTGGGTGTCTAGGGGTGTCAGTAGTTTGAGTCTTCGATTTTTCTACCTATTTTATTTATTTAATAGTCTGTGTCCATCTGAATCCTAACTACTGGTAACAGCTCCCAGAAGCAAAATTACTATCTTGTATTCGAGTGTTCATTTCGTTTCTATGTGTAGGTCCATGTTGACTGTTGGTTTTCAATTTGTTTCTTAAAGTTCATATTAAATATTATATTAAAATTTAAACTTAAGTTAAAATCAAATTACAATTACAAATAAAATTCAATCTTGTTTCGTTAAATTCAAAGTTGTTTCCTGTGTGGCTATGAAACATATATTATTAATATTCTAATTCTATTATTCTTATTATTATATTCTTATTATAATTATTATAATTATCTGTGGTCCTTGGGTACCCAACTACTCCTCACGGACGGGTGTGTGATAAGTTAGAGATATTCTTCAGATTTTATTATTATTAGTATAATAGTGGTACAAAATATGAGATAATCTTATTCATATACTAATATATTTTTATTTTTATTCTTCATATTTTATTACAGTTGCTTAGGTACCCTACTACTCCTCACGGACGGGTGTGTATATGCGGGTCAATATTTTCTATTCTATTCTAGGTGTCTGTAATAGGTGTGTCCCTCGTGTCAAGGTTCCATAATTAAAGTAAATTCATTATCTAAAAATTCTAATTCTAATATTAATATTATTCCTATTCTATTATAGGTGTCCCTCTTTCCCCACTCAGGTGTGGGTAGTGCGTGTCTAGGTTTGTTGTATAGGAGTCTCTAATCTAATCTACTCTTCTTCCTCTTCTTACTATTTATTATTCAAAGTAACAAATAAATGTAACTAAGGAAAATACAATAATATATAAATAAAGTATAGTACAACAACCACTATAATTACTACTCCCACCTTAGGGAGGGCTAAAACATGAGTAGGATGATTTGGATAAGGTAAAACAACTAAAATAACAGAAAGTCAAGTTAAATCAGAAAGTCTTCCTTCAAGTAGTGTTATTCCTTTAGGATTACAAATAGGGGCAGCAAAGATAAATAAAAATAAATATAGAGAGACTACCCCACTAACCAGCACGTAACACACCCAAATTAAAAACTGTATAGATCAAAAATAAATAAATCAAGAACAGGCAATAAAGTACCCCTCTTTAGCACTTCTGTAGCAATCCCTTTCTAAACATTAACAATTTTCCCGTAAAATATCACACCCTAAATTATAATAATTATAACTAACAGCCTCACACAGCAATAAGCTAAAACTCACAACGTTGAGTCCTGCGGAGAGTAGATATACTATCTCCCTTTAAGGGTTTAAAACATAGCAAACAAAAAGCTGCTGGTACCAGCCAAAACAGCCAAATTTTAATAATCATTTTCATAAAAAATAAAAAAATAAAAAATAAAAAAGAAAAATAAACAAACAAAAACAAAAAAACAAAAAACAAACAAAAAAATACCTTGAGGATCTAATATTCTAATACCAGGTACCCGGTACCCGCAAGGCTACAGCGAAACCCTCCTTAAGGAGTATAACAAAACAAAAAACAAAATTCAACAGTAAAATAAATCTAAATCTAAATAGAGATCTAAGGATAAATCTAAGTATAAGTATAGAAATAAAAGGAATACAACAGGCAAAAAATTTTATTTTTAAATCATGATTTTTATAAATTCACCGCTTAGTCAATTCGAGGTAACCAACTTAATTGGGATCTTTTCACCAATCTTAGGAAAAATTAATATTATTCTAACAAATTTAGCTTTATATACTTTTTTAATAATTATAATTGTAATAGGATTACACTATTTTGGAAATAATGATTCTAAATTAATTCCTAATAATTGGGCTATTTCATTAGAAACATCCTATGCAAGCATCTGTAATATGGTTAGAGAACAAATAGGATATCAAAGTGAAAAATACTTTCCTTTCATTTATTCTTTATTTTTCTTCATTTTAATTGGTAATTTAATTTCTAATGTTCCTTATTCATTTGCTGTAACTGCAAGTGGAATAGTCTCTTTAGGGTTAAGTCTTACTATATTTATAGGTGTAACTATTTTAGCTCTAAAAATACATGGTATAAAATTTTTTTCTTTTTTTATTCCAGCTGGGACTCCTTTAATTTTAGTACGTGCGCCGTATGAGGGCTTGTGTTGATTGAGATCTTGTCCGATCTCTCATGTATATTTGACCGAATAAAAACGATGCATGCTGCGGGTACTCACGACTCCTTAAGCTAATAATTTCTGGAGATTGGATAGCAGAGTACAAATGTGATAAATGATTCGGACTGTCACGAAAATAAGTTATCATAAGCAGGAATAGTCAAGTCGAGGATAACAAACCTGATACTTATAAATGCCTTCAAGTTACGGGAAATAACCTAAACATTAAAAGTCTGTATTTTTCTAGAATTGCTTGGTGAAATGGTACTAGTTCATCAAGTTGTCAAAGATTTAGGCGTTCTTCACTATAGGAAGCTCCCACAAGTGTAAGCAGGCGACTAAAACTATTTGGACTTTAAACACAACACATAGTCAACTACGGGATTCAACCGCCTATTCAGACGTACCTCTGTCTGTAATGCGGAAACAGAGCTTTCATAGTAGTGTAATATGTTACACAAAGGAAAGCAGCATAGATACTCCTTCTTTCTAAACTTTATATAGTGCAAATCAAAAGCCGGTTAGAACGGTCAAACCTGTAAAGGTGGCTAAACGAGTCGGTGTTACTACTATTGTGATGGGAAAGTTGGAACATTATAGAAAAACTGAACAACAAAAATATTATAATTTAATTTAATTAATTGCGAATCCCTATTTCTTGATACACTGCTATGAGGAAATAGCAACAAACAAAAACAAAAACAAACAACAAACAAAAACAACAAAGAAGGGTAACAAGAGCCCTGGATAATAAAGATATTCTATTGAATGGCTAAATTGGGAATGGTTTGTCAAGACATCTGAAACTCTAAAAAGCGGAATTTTCGTATTTAAACCCAATCGAAGAGTTGAAATACCTAAATCAAACCAAACGGTCAAACACGTCCTCTAGGTATTATTTAGCCAAGGGATAAAATAGTAAAAACAAAAAACAAAAACAAAAGCCTTACACGCGATACTAGAAGCCATTTTCTAATCTAAGTTACTCTCCTCTTCTCAATTGTTCAGGGCGAAAAGTCTGCCCACTCCTCCTGCCCCTCTTAGGGGTCTGCTCTTCTTAGAGTTTATCTTAATGGTCATAAACATAATTGGGTTATTCAAGGTGATATCACCCAATGCTTTGACCAAATACCACATGGAATAATAATGAATCGTATAAAGAAAGAAATATGTTGGTGAACCTCGGTTTATTGAAATACTTAATAAATTTCTCAAAGCGGGATACCTGGATCAGAAAACGTGTTAACTCGTGCAGTAAGACTTTGGAATTCCTCAGGGTTTAATTCTAAGTCAATTACTTTCGGAGAACTCCTGGAATTGAACAAGTACAAGTTTAAATACGAAACTTTAAAAGAAAGGGCTGAAATAGCTGTTCAAGCAAGAATATAAATCTTTAGCTTCGAAAAGAAGTAGAGCAAAGGACACTATGAAAAGGCGAAGTCTACTAAACCAAATGCATAATTTAAGAAGAAGCCTCATAGCTGACCCTGATTTAAGTAGAATGGAGTACATAAAATATGCTGATGATTGTCGTTTACGACTATGATCTTTGTTAGTGATTCTCTTAAGGATGCTAAGTTCATTCAATCCAACATTAAAGATGTTCTTAAAACTAACTGTGGCCTAGAACTAAATCAGGAGAAACAAACAAAAACAAAAACAAAAACAAAAACAAAAAACAAATGCTAAAGAAAATGCTAAAGAAAACAACAAAAACAAAAACAAAACAAAATTATAAACAATCTTAGTAAGGAGAAGGGAAGCTTACTTGGGCGTGAGGTTAAAATTTTTAGACTGAACCCACAACTTTTGCCTGTGCTTTAGATAAAAGTAAACAGAAAAGGTGAAGAGTTAGACATCTTAATCACTCGCTTACTTACTGGGTATTGCTTAGCAAGTACCAGCTATTATTTATAGCAGCAGTAGTAGCACAAGACCAGGCGGGGAGTGGGTGTTGATCTTTCAAAATTGAGGTAAAAGTTCCAACGATTAAGCTGATATTATAAATTCACTAAAAAAAGTCGGTTTTATAAAGCAGAATAAATTGGGTAAATACATCCCTCAGGCATTGACTTCCGTGGTTAAACTGAGTCACTATGAAATAATATCCTTCTATAATTAAAAAATCCATGGTATTTTAAACTTCTACGGTTTGGCCTCAAACAGATTTAGTCTAGGGTCTGTGTTATGAATGGTTAAAGCCTCTCCTACTTGCTTGCTTGCTTGCTTGCTTGCTTGCTTGCGCACCCTAAGCCTAGCTCGAAAATTAAAAATTAGAAAATGAGGAAGGTATTCAGAAAGTTCGGATCTAATCTTAAATGCTCTGAAACGGAAAAAGAACTATATCACCCTTCATAAATTAAGGTCATACACGATTTTAAGGCTGAGTATAAAACAAACTCCCCAACTCATTAGAGCTCTTAACACAAACACCCCCCTTCTGCCTTTTGCATTTGATTTTTTTTAATTTTTATCTTAATACCTTTGCTTTTTATCCTGGCCCCCGTCAGGGCCCATAAGACAAATGCTATTGTTTTAAGTTTTATATTAATACCTTTTCTTTCGTTAGAATACACCCAGTCAGGGCCCCTGTTGCATTGCTTGAGTAAAAACAGCACCACTCCCGGTCCCCTTTTGCAGCTGTTCGTTAGAATTATAGCCACCTGTGGCTGTTGTTTTTATCTTAATATTTCAGATCAAATTTAAAACCTTCCCCCTCCTACGGATTCTAACAAACAGCAATATTGGTCTCGTATGCGAACGGGCTGTTGAGTTTGGCTTTGGCCACATTTGCCCTTGCTTACACCTTTGCTTGTGACCTTCAGGTTTTTATTCTGATTTTAACATTTGCTTGTTCAGAAAAAAATGCAACAGTTAATATAAGAACAAAAGTTAAATTCGTTTGTATTTTTCTGTGATCCTGATAAGGATAAAAATAAGAAAAAGCACAGGAGGCAAAAGGTACCTCACAAGCAAGCTTTTATTTTAAGGATAAAGAGGGACCGACTATTCTTTTTATTCGGATGTTAACATTTGCTTTTTCATAATAAAATGCACAAGTAAAAATAAGAACAAGGACAGGGAACAGGATAACCTATGTTGCTTTTGAGCTTAGGCTAAAGCTGGCCCCATTTCCATTTTGGGGGAGGCAAGAGAAAATTAACAAAATCGTCTTTTTACAAAGTCTGCGCAATCTGAGGTTCAACCCGAGATTTAGAAAAGCATCATATCAGATCGGTTAAGAACGTTAGAACTAAATTTAGGAAAGGTAATAATATCTCCTTTGCTGATTTTAAAAGAGCTCTAATGAAAAAGCAGGTTACACTATGGTAAGATCAGAAATTATACAATCAGGGAGTGCTAAACTACGTAGATCTAAGAAAAATGACCGAATGCTGTCACTATTAATAGTAACCACCTACTGGTAACAGCTCCGTAGGACCCATTATCTCTCTCCCCTTAGGGAGGACTCCTTACAACTATTTAAATTTATATATGTTCATAACGTTCTTTCTATATTGGACTCGTATCAATGTGGCGAGCCGTATGATGGGAAACTATCTCGTACGGTTCTGAGGGCAGTTGTTATATACGCTGACCCTATCTTTATTAGTTTTAATTGAATTAATTTCTTATTTAGCTAGAGCAGTATCATTAGGAGTACGTCTATTTGCAAATATAACAGCTGGGCATACATTATTAAAAATATTATCTACTTATTTATTTAAATTATTCTCAGGAAGCCTTTTAGTAGCTATTATTACTTTAATTCCTTTTTCTATCTTTTTAGCATTAATTGGATTAGAAATAGCAGTTTCTTTAATTCAAGCATTTGTATTTACATTATTAGTTTGTTCATACTTAAAAGATGCAATCGCATTACATTAAAGACAAAAGATGAAATCGAATTACATTCAACACTTCCTTCGTTTTTTAAAGAGGCTCCTTTATAAGTCCCTTTTAGTTTGTTTTTTGTTTACGGTACATCTCGTTATCATTAGTAGTCGTGTAGTTGAAATAATAAAAAGCTCAGTGTCAATCATAGGTACCTTATTATTAGTCTTATTTTATCCATATATTATTAAAACAAATGCACTAGCAAATGCAACAGAAATAGTAATAATAATAATAATAATAATAACATTAATTTATTTATTTATTTATTAAATTAGTTTAAAGTTACCTACTACAAAAAGGTACACTAATTTTATGAATTAATAACCCTTTTTACTGAAGCGTACTCGGCTGTGAGATCTTCTAAGGCATGACCTCACTCAATTAGGGACTCTTAAATTTACGAGAGCCTCTTCTCCGCAAGACTCCTGTATCGATCCCGCGATCGAATCTTAAACGAAGGTAGAAACATATTTATACCGTGGACACACTAGGATTAAGGAACCTACCACAGAAGATTGCCCTTTGAAGATAACCGAAGCCAACTAAGAACAGTACCTGTCTGACTCGATATACTTACTAGCTCTATACCTCTGACAGTAAGCTCATCTGTATATCTTTACATTTGGAAAAGGTGCATTTGGCCTGTAAGGGTGTGGTGGTGTTGGTATTGGTAATGCTAATGCAGGTGTTGTTGTTGGTCCTGGAGGAGTGGTATTGGTGTTGGTTTATGTTGTAAAAACTTGTCTACATCAAACATAGGAAAATGACTTTTCAGTTTATTAACTAACATCTCATTCTCTTCTTTTTTAACAGAGATGTAAGGTACTTATATTCTTACGATCTTTCTGTTCTTTTTTTTAATGATTAAATATACAGAAAATTTAAGATCCTTGGTTGGAAAAATACCATTAATAAAGGAAATTAAGTCTTTTGTATATTTTAATTTATTATTTCTAAGTCCAAAAGATTGTGTGTAGTAAGTCTTAATTAATTGTTTTACTGCCACATCGAGTGTATTTGTGTACTTACTTGTCGACTTATTTAGCATTGTGTGTGTTGTATGGTAATGTTATTGGAAATTTACTAATAAAACTCAGCGTTTTACAAGGTTGCACATCATTTAAAGGTTAAGTATCAAGTAATATATTAGAAATGTCGTGATAATTTGGAGTTGTTAAATAAAACAGGTGCAACAAATTTCTTCTGTTATAATAGAACATTCTAAACGTTTGTTCCTTTCTTTACATTACTACTCCGCCAGGACCCCTCGTTCCAAAATATCCTTTGTCCCTCAAAGTCCTTGTGATGTGAATTGCATGAATTTGTCTTTACTCCTTAAAATTTCTTTAAAAATCTCGACTCTGTCATCTTTCTCGAGGTCGCGTCTTTGTAGTCTCGTAGCCGCAGCTATTTTAGAACCGATACCCAATGGACCTCTCGTTGTTCAATAGTTCAATAGATAATACCTTTCCCTTCATATTTTATTTCAAGTGCCTCTGATGAGTCACACAGATCTTTTCTCAAAGCTCTTTACTTTGAAAGTAAAATAGTTTCATTAGGTGGTAATGATAATAGTTTTTCTCTAAATCTTCAATGTCAGTTATGAAACCATCCGTTGTTACTGATACAACCTTACCACCTAACTTTTGTATATTATGTAAACACTCACCAACTACACTTCTAATGAATGCAGTAGTTCACGAAACTATTAATGGATTGGATAATGTTGTAGCAGTTACTCTAGAACTTTTCTTAGTTAACGAATCAAAGTTCATTTTTTTGTTTTTGTTTTTTGATATACCTACCTTTACAAACATTACCGTAAATCCCATTTCCAATTTCCTTGTTCTTTATGTTATTGATATGACCTTTGGGAAATTGTCTTCTTAAAGCTTGGATACCTTGAGGATTCCATGAAACGGTATTGTAGAAACCATTTTATTATTGATTTGATCTAATTTTTTCTTTTTGGTGTGTGTAGAACGCAGATTTTATGGTAAATTAAGCTCCTTGTTTTTTGTTTGTTTTTGTTTGTTTTTTAGCTAGTAAAATTTAAGGACCAGTTAAGAAAGCCGTCCCCTTTAAAGGGTAAACTGTAGTAGTTTTATCAACGTAACAAAGTATAGAGGGGTATTTAACATTAGAGGGAAATTCGAAATCACAGTTAACCATAAGATACTATCTATCATCTATCTATCATTAATTCTTGATCACTTCAATTGATAACTTCTTCTACCTTTACTAGATTAGCAATATAGTAGTCAGGTAGAGGGATGTTAGTCATTTTTGTAGTATAAACACTTACTAAGTCATAATCAAATCAGTAAGTATCTTCAACTACTCCGTACATTAAACTTTCATTTATCACATCCTTATAATTGGCATTGTAATAGGACATATGTACCCCAACATCCCTTGTTTCAAATAAACCTTTTGGTGTTTGAATTTCACTAGCATTTTCATAAGAAATTCTCCATAAATTTGGTGAGGTAAATGTTTATCAAAGTTCTTCATTCATTGTGTTGCTACATAGTTTCTACCAATGGAATAAAGTGTAATGGGTATTCCTATTTTTCTAACCGTTTTATTGAATTTCTCCATTTCCGTTGCATGTTTAACCGTAATTTTTGCATCGATAATCGCATATTCAATAAAAGCTTTTTTTTTCTCTTTCCAAAAACTTACTCATTTGAGTGATGTCCTCATTGCTAACCTCTCTATTTGAAAAATCACCGTCATTTTTATAAAGGTTACCAATACTTTTTAATGTTTTCATACCACCCAGTGCAAGTAACATAGTATCTCTCACGTAAACAAAAGTTTAGTAAAATGTTAAAGGTTTTGCTAAAGTAACAAAACATTTAACAACAACACTTAGATTTTTTTTGTTTTTTGTTGTTTTTGTTCGTTTTTTTGTTTTTTAACCTCTTCAAAATCATTAAGCATTGATAAATCCGCAGCGTTATAATGAGCTATGATTAAATTATTGTTGAATACTGACAAAGAAATTTCGGATTTAACCTTATCCAAGAATTTTAGTCCTGGAGGAGTACTAGTTCTGGGTTTGTTGAAAGAATATTTAGTGTATCATGTTAGAATAATACTTTTATCATTCTTAGCCCCGAGTGATAAGAAAATGTTGATAAAGAAGATAAAAAACAGGAACGGTGAAGGTGAAGAAAAGTTTACTACACCAATGAAGCCGTCAATGTTTCTACTATTACTACTACTACATTCTTCATTCTCTAACATTTCAGATTTACATTCTAAAGAACTTAAATGCATAATTTCTTGTAAGTTACATATAATCTTTCTTTCTAATTTAATAATTTAACAAGAGGAATAACCGGAATTTAATCATCTACAACAATAACCGTAATATTACTCGATACCTCCCTCTTAACCCCATATAGTACATTCTTAACACCATATAGTACTAGGTACAGAATGCCTAGTAAAAATCCCCTCCCTAAAACTTTGATACATATTTTTGGTATAAAAGTCAAGGAAAGGAAAAATCCAACAAAATTAGAATATAAAGATCTGAAAGATTTTTTAATTATCCCAAACAAAGATAACACTCATTCAGAACACTTACTATAGCTAAAGCAGAACAGAAGATTATGGAACTACATTTAAAGACTTAAGATCTAAGGAAACAGGAGATTCAGATTCGATAGCAGCTAAAGCAGCAGTAAACTTATAAATTCAGGATTTAGAATTAGATTAAGAAGATTAAGTGGAGTTAGTAAGTCAGGGTTCAGAATGAGATTTTTGAGAAGTAACATTAGAATTGGAACAAGAAATTGGAGAATTATAACTTATTTTGGATTCACCCAACTTAATAGATTTTTCCATTTCTTTTCCTTGACCTTCAACACACGGCATTAAAGGAGAATTTGACGCGTACGTTGACAATTTTTGTACAAATTCACAAACATTAACTTTTTCTTTTGACATTTCTAATAAATCAACGAAGTTGAAAGCTACATCAGGGAAGGCAATTTTATGAATAGGTATTGTAAAAGGGACAGCTAAAGCAGGAATGTAGTTTGTTGTATTTTGGAGTCGTCTTTTTGAGTCATCGTAAAAATCAAATACTTCGAAAAATTTAAGTCCCTTCAGTTCTTTAACTTTACAACTTAATTCATAAATGAAGGTATCTACGGTAGTCGTAAACGACAAATACCCACGTACTTGTTTGATACCCAATTTGAGTGAGTTGTTAAGGATTAATAACTCCTTAAATTGTTTTCGCTCATTACCCTTTTTCAAATTTTTATTGAAGAAAGAACTCCACCATACAGACAAACTAGCATCTTAAAGGAAAGTGTACTTATATTGATAACCGTCCACCTTAATTTTTAAGACTTCACTAACTGCCGACGTAATAGGGTGGATGTAACTAATATAAAGGGGCTAAACATTGGCTAAGTTCATAATAACTCGTCTCTGAACAGATGTCTGAACAGATAGAAGTTTATTCTTATTCGTATTACACTGATCCTCTTCAAACTCCGTATCAAAACCTGTATAAGTATTTTTAATAATTGTGAAACCCTTATTTTTAACTTGCACTTTTAAATACTGATCAAGGTGAGAGTACAATTTTTCTTTTAAACATTTTAACTCAGAAAATAACTCTTCATCAAATTCATACTCTAATCTAATTCCATTGTTTAAAACAAAAAATCCTCGCTCACTGTATTCTCCCAACTCTTTAACCACTAAAATAATAAAGGTTAAGATAAAGGAGGTTAAATCACATACTATAAGCTAATTCAGAATTCCCTAAAACCTTCTTCTCGAAACCTAAACTGAACAGATGGCCAGAGATCACCGACATAAAATTATTAGTTAAAGAATTAAGAGAAACGTACCCCCTATTATTAATATCCCCCACGGTAGAAAACAAACAGTCTATGATACAAATTAGATCGAGAACGTCAGAAACTTTATTTGAAAGTTTATAAGTTAAAGTTTTTTCATCAAAAGAAAATTCAACCCCATATATACTGATGAATTCTTTATCAATTTTATTCAATACAAAATTGTGTGTTTTTATACAAGAAAAATTATAAAATTATTCTTAATTTGCGTAAGTTTTTCATGAAAACTGAATACTTCATCAGAGTTTAAAGTTTTTTCACGATACTTGTAAAATCAAGGTACAACACAAGAAAAAACATAAAAATAAAAATCAAAAGCAAAAGAATCAAACAAAGAATCAAAAGAAGTCGATGAAACAGATGAAATTGAAGAAGTATCAAAAAATATTATTAAGAGGATGATAACCAGCAAAATCATTAGTGGATATGGATATAACCACCGCTGCTGTTTAACTTTTTTACATTTACAATTACAATTATGTTTATGTTCACATTCACATTCACATTCACATTTCGTGTTAGCAGAAGTATCAGTAAAAATAAGCGCGTCAATAAACGTTTTTGTAACAGGAGGGTTAGCACTTGTGAACGAATCCAATTGTCTGAATATATACTGTAATATGCGATCTACAATAGCTCACAAGCTAAAGAAAAAGTCAAACAAAAACTTTGAACCAACCAAGACAACCTTCGATAAGATTACCTATTTTGTTAAATAAAGGCAGGGCCGTAGCCGCTGTGATTAAAATTAAAATTCATTTCATCATCCTGTTATAAACCAAAAAATTAAGAAACAACCAAACAAATTAACAAATTAACAAATTAAGTAAGTAAGTAAGAAATTAAGAAGAAATGAAGAAGAAGAAACTAAACAAACTAAACTAAACTAAACTAAATTAAATTAAATTAAACTAAATCAAATCAAATCAAATCAAATTAACAACAACAAAATTAAGAAAGAAAGAAAGAAAGAATCAAACAAACAAATTAAGAAACAAACAAACAAAGAAAGAAGGAAAGGATGAAAGAAAGAAAGTAAGAAAGAAATTAAGAAACTAAGAAAATGAGAACAAGAACAAGAACAAGAACAAGAACAAGAACAAATTAAGAAGACAAAGGCAAAGACAAAGACAAAGATAAGACAAAGACAAAGACAAAGGAAGAGGAAGAAGAGGAAGAATTAATCAAATCAAATCAAATCAAATCAAAGAAAACTAAATTAAATCAAAGGAAATTAAATCAAATTAACCAACCATAGAAAGGAAAGGAAAGGAAAGGAAAGAAAAAGAGGAAAGGATGAAAGAAATTAAGAAAGAAAATGAGAAAAATGAGAAAAATGAGAAAAATGAGAAAAAATTGAAAATTTAGAAAATTTGAGGAAAAATTGGAGAAATTTGACCAAACCTAAACCCTAACTAAACCAACTCACCAAAAAAACTAATTAAATAATTTTGTGTTTTTTTATATGTCCAAATTATAATCCGT
>Ga0193692_1000090_pt1 | contig 20396 bp, 16 predicted proteins | sample L3a1metaG_FD_144917 | JGI IMG/M metagenome (GOLD analysis project Ga0193692, IMG submission 144917) | Soil microbial communities from a riparian zone of the East river system, Colorado, United States - L3a1 | ecosystem: Environmental > Terrestrial > Soil > Riparian zone | place: USA: East River... | reverse complement strand
TGTTTTTATCAGTATGAATTCAGGGCTGAAAAAATAAAATCCATTTTCTTTCAGGTGTGCATCAATGCGGATTCGTTCTGCTTTAATAACATCGAGATCAAAAGGTTTCCCAGCTTTTAATAAAGTTTTATCACTGCTCTCTACGATAGTCAACGAGAGTTTACTGCTGTCAGAGGGAAAACTAACCGCAGCTATTTTATATTGATCTCCTGCAACAATATCATATCGTGCATGTGCTCTTCTGCGTCCTACAATTGTATCCCCCGTAACTTTTGCGTGAAAATATCCTTTGTTTTCCATGTGGCTTTGCAGCACTTTAATGTTTTGTTGCAGATCAAGCCGGCTGAGTAAAACGGGTGGTTCGCCATTCTTATCTCTTATTCTCCCAAAAAAAGAATTCTCTTTTTTATTTCTGAATAAATTATAAATAGAAAGCTTTATGGGAATGCCAAGAAATTTTGTATTGGGTTTAGGTCTTGTCAATCCTTCAAGGTCTTCTTTTAAAACTTTTTTTTCACGAACAGAGGAAGTACCATTTACATAAGTTCTTGCGCCGGTATATAGTTTTTCGCCAGCTGGCAAATGTTTTGTATTGCTGCAAGCAGTTAAAAGAAAACAAGTCGTTGCAAAAAAGATGATATGATATTTATTCCCTTTCACTATTGTTTATTTGTGTAATTCACACCATCAACTCGCTGGTTTCTTCTTTTTCTAAAAAGTTCAATGAAACGATTATAATCAACGCTGATGGTAAAACTTATTCCTGCTTCAATGATATATCCATCAACGATACCTTCATATTGATTCTTGCGATAAAAGCGAACCATGTATCTTCCGTCCTTACTTAATGAATAGTTGACACTAAGATCTCCGAATACATTACTTACCTTCTGACTGCTGTTCTTTGGTCCTTCCAATTCGAAATTGCTGCCAACAGAAATTGTCAGCCGCTCATTTAATAATCGTTTGCTTACTCCAATATTCAGATCGGTCCTGCTTCTTTGTTCTCCTGTTGTATAATCATCGGTCGAGGTAACATCAAATGTCAGGTCGACTCCATCAATAAGACCAGCTGCAAGTTTGTTCAGCTGTTCAGTCATTAACTTGCTTACACTTTGACGTGCATAGGATGAAGCACTGAAAATGGGGGAACTGCTTGCCAAAGGATTTTGTCCGACAAAACGATTAAGTAATAACAAAGCAAACACCTGTCGATTGGTTTCTCCCGGTTCTTGTCTTATTTGTTCGAGCCTGCTATCTACCTGAGTAATGATATCATTGGAAACTCCATAATTCTTATCTGAAGGGAGCACTATATCAAATTCAAGCGTTGGTTGCATCAATTCTCCGGTCATTTTTAAATGAACTTCAAATGGCAGTTTTTGTAAATAAGTATTGCGTATAGCTTGTGAAGAAGCGGCAATTTGAGTTTGTACCAGGTCGATAGGCGCTGTGTTTGCAACATAAATTGCGTTGAGCTCTAAGTTTGCCTTTGTCGGTTCATTGAACCATGTGATCTTACTTCCTTTTTGGATATCAAAACGGCGATGAAGAAAGTTGAAAGTGATCTCATAAGCGCCTTTTTCCAATTCATAATTTCCCACAAGAGTGATCTTTCCGCTCGCATCGATGCCTGTTGATAAAAGCGCTTCGCCTTGTAAATTGATAAAGTCTCCATTCGCTTCATCAATGATGATATTAAAGATTGCTTCTTTTTTTATTTCGATATTCGTTATAATATTCATTCCCCTGAAAGGAGAAATGTTCAACGAATCATACGCAAGAAAGAGTGAATCATTCTGTGGTGCATCCATATCTACAAATTCAACAATGCCTTCTCTTGCAACAACACCGGGCTGCTGTTGTGGGATGACTACAGAAAGATCAGTTCCATCATTCACAGTAATATTGCCATCAATATCCGGTGCTATTTCTGTTCCACCCACATGCATATTCGATGTAATGACAAGTTTTCCATAATAAATTTTGTTATCTTTTTTTGTAGTGTTTAGTATCTGGAAATTATTTGCATTCACATCGAAATCGAAATTGTAGTTGGTAAAATTGGGAGTTTGCACAGTTCCATTTAACGTGAGTGCATTGTTGGCTGTGTCTCTTATAACAAAATCTTCAAAATGAAATCCGTTTTCAGTTACTATGATCTTTTCACCATCGATTCTGTACTGGCTTCCTAACATGGTCGTTGCAAAACTTGCTTTATCAAAACTGATCGGTCCATCGATCTTAGGCTCATTCACCGATCCTTTGATACTGATATTTCCATTTACACTACCTGAAGCATTCTTGATCATTCCACCAAAAACTCCCTCTACGGTTGCAAGTTGAACTTGCCGCACTGCAAGATCAAGATCCAATGCAATATCATTTTCACCTTTTGGTGCAAATGAACCTGTCAGGGAAACATCATTCCCTCTTCCTGTTATTGTTGCATTTGTATTGTACCGGTCACCGGATGTGTTATCGACTTTGATCACTGCATTTCCAACTGTATCCCCTTTCATGCTCAGGTCATTGATCGTAAGATCACTGGTGAAAACCGGCTGCCTCAAAATATTTTTAAATGCCATTGTTCCATTCATAGAGCCATTAATAAGCAATGAATCTGATTTCAAAAAAGCCGTAATAGTTGATAATTGAAAATTTGTAAATCCAACATTTAACAGCTCTCCTTCACTTTGAAGAGACAATCGCTGATCATTTTTTTGCAATGAAAAATTATTAGCAATGATATTATCCTTTGTTATAGTTATTGAATTGTTAGTCGAAACTGTCCATTTATCATAGTTCATCATTAAACTATCAGAGCGAAGATTTATAGTATAATTTCCCTGCGATGGTTGAGTCAGTAATCCGCTCAAATAATATTTATCTCTTCCATCTTTGTCATCTATGTTTAAATTAAAATCAATTTTATTATTTAATGCAATTGCGTTGAATCGTGTATGATATAGATTATGTCCAATTCCTGTGATATGTTGTACATCCCCGATAAATTGCAAACCTTTATCAGTTGTATTTACATTAATATTTAAACCGCTTATTTCGCTTCCATCGTACGAAATATATGGTGTATTCGCAGTAGCATTTAATCCTTGTTCAGTGGATGCTCTTCCGTCAATATGAATTGGCTCAAATGATCTTAAACCAGGTACAAAAGCAATTAAGGCGGGAGCATTCGCAATATCGGCAGTAAATGAAAAATTATATGGCTGCACATCAGTAAGTGTATTTGTTGGAGCAATTTGAAAATAAGGCTCTATACTTTTTTGAAAGATCTTACCAAGATCAGTGTAGCGGTATTGACCATTTAATCTTGCATTCGCCACATCACTTCGTAAAGTCATAAATTGGGCAGTATCATTTCTGCCGGAAACAAATTCAATCGTATCCAATGGTAACCGCTGATCGGCTGATACTAATAAAGCATTGGTCATTAAAATATTTGCTTCCAAATAATTTGCATTTATCACAGGTATGTTTGCGTCTATTTTTCCCCTTACTATTGCTGGTTGCGGTGTAAGATTCAATGGAAATGTTTTAATGCTATCTAGCATTCCTGTAAAGTGAAAGGATGGATTGTCGGATATATTGCCGGTAAGTGTTCCATTCAGATCAAGGTTCGGATCATTGATATCTGTAGCCACATTAAGTGAAGAACCGTTGATATTTCCATCTACTTTAATATTCCTGTATGCATAATCATTATATACAATTGAATAAATATCCCCTTTAAATTTTGTACTGATCTTGCCGGGAGTAAACCCTTTGCCTGAAACCGTAACATTAGCACTGACATTTCTAAACTGGTCATTTCTTAAAACATATCCGAGATCCAAAGAATTTGTTTTTACCAATGCATTATATGTTGCAGCATCCGGGTTGCTGAGATTTGTAAACCGACCATTCACGAATGCTGTACCAATAGAAGAATTGATAGTTAGATTAGTTGAAAGATTATTGATATTACCTGCAATTGTCCCATGGGCATCAAATTCTTCCGGCAAATTGATCTGCTCATTTGATAAACGCCGACCAGTAAACAAAGCAATATCAGTTTGATTTGTATGTAGTCTTCTTATTCTTAATGTGGCTCCTGTTTTATTCGGATCATTGTTTGTCGCCAATGAACCGCTTGCATCGATCTGTGTATTTTTCAATCCGCGGAACTGCAGGTTTGCGATATGCATTGTTTGAAGCGTTCCATTTCCCTGCAGATTGATATACCATATAGCATCGGGGTTTGCAAATGCTGGCTGTGAACGCAATTGCGGGACAAAAGCAAGAATATCTTTTACCTGCACATGGCTGTTTGAAATATCTGCATCGATTTGTGTAGTTGCAAAATTTTCATTTAGATCTTTAAAAGAATTATAGGTGAGTGAAGCATATCGTTTCAATTCGGTTCCCGGTGTTTTAAGAAGCAAGTCCTTTACAAAAGTTTGTGTATTGGCATATAAAAATTCGCCCTGCAATTCATTTAGTACAAAACCACTCTGCTCTTTGAAAGATCCTTTTTTTATTTTTCCGGAGATCGAATCGGCAGATAATAAAAGATCATTTGCTTCTAATGTTACAGAATCGCCTTTAAAATGACCATAATCTATCCCATGTTTTATCCGGAGATTATTATCATTATCAAATTTCAAACTATTGTTCTCAAGGTTTACAATTGATGCGAATATTCTCCATCCAGCTTCCACCTGGCTCTTTGCTTCCTGTTTCACTTCTTTAATTACAACTTTTGCCTGTTCCTTTTTTCCAAATCTTATTGATGCTATGGTGTTGGCCAAAGAAACATTTTGCAGATCAATAACCCGATTATCAAGATCGATATTGTTTGGTTTTACATTCGCTGATCCAAGATCGATCATAGAATATGTTGCAGAAACATCATTCCGGTAATCCAGTTTGATATTCTCCAGGTTTAATTCTTTAAACAATAATTTTATTGCAGCAGGTTGTTTCGCTTCCGCGATGTCTTTTGCCGCGGGTTCCAATTTTGCCAATGGCTTTACCTGGTAAATTTTTGCAGTCAGTCCTTTGATATTTGTTTTGGGCACGTCAAAATAAAAATGCCCATAATCCATTTTATCAATTCTTGTATCAAGATGATCGAGCCATGCTTCTGCATCCGTTCCGCTTATCGTGTCTTTATAAATGATCCTGATCTTATTTAATTCAACAGATGGAATTGAAATAAAATAAGATGAAGTGTCAGCATTTGTAGTCGTATCCGGAATGGTAAAAGCATCTATCACAAATTGAAAATTAAATGCTGTATCAGGAAGTTGTCGTTTGATCTTCGCAGTAATATTATCCAACGCTATACTTCTAATATCTATTTGATTGTGAAAGATCAACTTGAACAGATCTAGATTAGCTTCTATCTTACCACCGGATAATAAGGTATCTTGTTGCCGGTCTTCTATATAAACATTTTCAAGAATTATATTTTTGGGCAGGCCAACATAAACTTTTCCCACTTCAACTTTTGTCTTTAATTTTTTTTGGAGATAAGCAACTGCTTTTACTCGAAGAACATTTTGTACGGGGCCCGTTTGTATCAATAAAAGGATGACGAGTAAAAATAAAATGATGAACAGGATAGTTTTTGCTACTATTCGTACCGGTTTGACCCAAATATTCTTTTTAGCCTGGTCCATGCAGTCCGCTATGGGATTTTTACTGAAATCTTTTTTAAATCTTAGAAAATATCATGCTATAAATACAGTGAATAGAAATAAAAATTGAGTGTGGCAGAATTTGCCCATTTCGTGTTTTGGAAGCAACATACTGTCTTAGTCAACTAGCTTTCATGCACAACTTGTCCCGCCTTTGGCGTGGATTTGCTATCTTTCTTCTTAATAAACAATTGCCATGCTACGATCAAAGATTGCCGGTATTGGTATGTATGTGCCAAAAAATGTTGTTACCAATAATGATTTGATGAAATATATGGACACGAGTGATGAATGGATACAGGAACGTACAGGTATAAAAGAAAGAAGATATGCGGATCGTACAAAAGAAACAACAGCCACGATGGGTATTGAAGCGGCAAAGATCGCAATTGAGAGAGCTGACATTACCCCACAGGATATTGACTTTATCATATTTGCTACCATCTGCCCCGATTATTATTTTCCCGGTTGTGGTGTATTGGTCCAACGTGCCATGAAGATGAAAGAGATCGGTGCATTAGATATACGAGATCAATGTTCTGGTTTCGTGTATGCACTTAGTACCGGTGACCAGTTTATCAGAACAGGTATGTACAAGAACATACTTGTTGTTGCGAGTGAAAAACATTCTTTCGGACTTGATTTTAGTACCCGTGGAAGAAATATCTCGGTGATCTTTGGTGATGGCGCAGGCGCCGTTGTTTTGCAGCCAACAGAGGATGATAACCGCGGTATTCTTAGTACTCACCTGCATTGTGATGGAAATAATGCAGAGATTTTAGCGATGTATAACCCGGGAACTCATGCAAATTATTGGGTTGGAGAAAACAAGCTTGCTGATTTTAATGAATCCGAGATCGGTGATATGTTCATGAGCCATACAATGATCGACAACGCACAAAATTTTCCAAACATGGATGGACCAGCTGTCTTTAAAGTAGCTGTTGAAAAATTTCCTGAAGTAATAATGGAAGCTTTAAATACAAATAATTTTAAAACTTCTGATCTTAAGCTTTTGATCCCTCATCAAGCCAATCTTCGCATATCACAGTTTGTTCAAAAAAAATTAAGATTAAGCGATGACCAGGTGTATAATAATATTCAGAAATATGGTAATACTACCGCCGCATCAATTCCAATTGCATTATGTGAAGCTTGGGAAATGGGAAAAATAAATGAAGGTGACCTTGTTTGTTTGGCCGCATTTGGCAGTGGGTTTACATGGGCAAGTGCATTGTTGAAGTGGTAAATATTTTATTTTAAATAGTCTCGGTATGAAAAAATCTTCTATCATAATTGAATATTGTCCAAAATGTCATTGGTTGCTGCGTGCAGCATATATGGCACAGGAATTTTTAACCACTTTTGAATCCGAATTGAAAGAAGTAACATTGCAACCCAGTGAAGTAAATGGCAGTTATCGTATTACAATCGAAGGAAAAACAATCTTTGACAGGAAAGAATATGGTGGTTTTCCTGAGATCAAAGAATTAAAACAAATGATCCGTGATATAGTGTCGCCTGGTAAAAGCCTTGGCCACGCAGACACAAAACCACATCATAGTGATGAAGGTTATTAATATTACCAAGCTTTATAAAAGAAGGTTAACAGTCGTGCAACGTTTTTTCCCCGAACTTCGTTTTAACTGATATAAACAATGGCAAAACTATTTTTATACACATTGATCTTATTTTCTGCGACAGTGCGGGCCCAATCCTATGATAAATGGGAGATCTATCAAAACCGTAAAGAGGTGAGTTCTTTTAATAATAAAAAAGAAACGACTGACGAAAGAAGGGTATTGCTTCTGAATCGATTTTTGGAGGGACCTGGCTTTTTTGTCATTGAATTTAAACCGGCTGCAGAGCAGGCGGAATGGATCCGCACCATTGCTTTTTATGATTCGACCGATAAACAGATAAGAGAATATAACAACACCCTTTTCCTGCAAATACATAATTCTGAAATTGCAGGCATCTTGGAAGGCCGTCAAAAAGTAAGAGTGTATAGCTGGGCTGTTCCAAAAGACCCGGCAGTTGCAGCTACGGTTCGTGTTCGACGCCTACTTTTGTGTACATTATATACAAGATGAGCCGAAAGATCATTTACATCATCAATCCCATTTCCGGAACAAGATCCAAAAACAATCTTCGCCAGATTATTGAAGAAAAAACTAAAGAGAAAAAGACCTCATTTTCTGTATTACCATCTGTTGCCAGTGGCGATTATACTTTCTTACGTTCTATTATCAAAGAAGAAAAAATTACAGATATAATAATTGCCGGCGGCGATGGCACCGTAAGCCAGGTAGTAGGTAGTCTTATGACTGAAGATGTAAACTTTGGAGTGATTCCTTGCGGCTCTGGAAATGGTTTGGCATTAGCAGCAAAGATCCCAAAACAACCGGAAAAGGCATTGGAGGTAGTTTTTAAAGGATATGCAGTTAAAACAGATGGATTTTATGTGAATAAGACTTTTGCCTGCATGTTATGCGGTATTGGTTTTGACGGCAAAGTGGCGCATGAATTTTCTCACCAGGAAAAAAGAGGATTGGCTACTTATGCAAGATTAGTAAGTAAAAACTTTTTTAGCGCTGCTCCATACAGGTTTAATATTGAGAGTAATGGCTTAGAATTTTCAACGGAAGCATTCTTTATCAGCATTGCAAACAGCAATCAGTTTGGTAATAATTTTACAATAGCACCCAAAGCATTGCTGTCAGATGGCTTGCTGGATGTAGTGATCGCTAAAAAAACAGCAAAGTCTTTTTTCTTATTCAATGTGGCAAGGCAGGTATTAGCAGGCAGGCTTCGTAATATCAATACTTCGTTAGACCAACCAGTTATTTATTTTCAAACAGAAAAAATAAAGATTGAAAATATTAATAATGCTCCCATGCATATTGATGGCGATCCTGCTGAAACTCCTGATAAACTTGTGATAGAAATAAAGAAGAAATGTTTCCGGCTTATTCAGCCGATTTAATAACAAGGGGCTCTTTTTTATTGAGCAGGCTAACCACTTTATCAAAACTTTCTTTATTAAATAAAAAATCCGGTGAGCTCATTATGTTCTTCTTTTCTCTTTGTGTAAGATGAAAATTCAATGCAGCCTTGTCTTCTTGTTTTTCCGTTGCGTATTGAAAAGTGATCTTATTAATTTTATGCACTGAATGTTGTGTATAGTAACTCAACAGGTCATTCTGAAAATATTCCATTGTTTTAAACCAATTATGCTGTAGCATCAGGAAAGGTTTGGTAGCATGATCACCAATATTCTCTGTAACATAAGGATAATCCCATCCGCCGGATGGCCGATCTCTTAATTGAATGATCAATACACCGCGGGTATTTTGACTTATCCAATCATCAAAAAATTCGAGGAATCGCAAACCGGTTTCCTGTCCGTAATTATCTCTTAGCCCCGCATCCATTACATCAATTACCGGGTCCGAAGGAAGCCATACATTAGGCAATACAATTGGAAATGTTGCATTCATTCGCAATGCAGTCAATATTCTTAAATTAAAAGGATCTTGTTTTTCAAAAAAAGAAGTGAAGTCAATAACATCGGGATCCATTTCGGGAAGTGCAGTAGAGTCATAACGGCTGCGCATCATAAATCTTATTGGCTGTGTGCTGATGATCATTTTCCTGCTATCTCTTGAAACAACAGAATTATAAAACGCCAGGGGAATAGTTGCATTTCTTTCATCCTCCTTATAATCCCTCAATTGCTTATTTAAAAAGCCGTGAGTGTTTTTATTCAATTTTGATTCAAAAGAATAAGCCCGATCCTTTACATATATATAGGGACCTACCTCAAATTTCAGTGATGGTGAAATAAGATCTCTTGCTACAAAAGATGAAAACAAAGGATTTAAAAGATCACCGGAAATATCATCAACATATTTTTTGTCCTGCAAATGAATATTCTCCCCTTTTTGCTTGCGTAAGTATAACTCCCGGAAATAAGAGGCGCCTATCATTCCGCCGGATGCGCCAGTGATGAGAAAAGTTTTTTTCATCATTTCACCATTTGTAACACTATCGAGTCTTTGGAGGATACTCATTGTAAAAGTTGCACTCCGGTGCCCACCACCACTTGTATTAACGATGACGAATAATGGCTTTTCTTCCCCTTGTTTTCTTTTCCAGTTTTCCAGCACATGGATCATGTTCAAACTATCTTCAGAAACATTTTTTGTTGATGCCATTGCCAGTATATGTTCCCGGGTATAAGCAGGTCGTTCTTTAGTATTAGAATATTTTAAACCAAAAGCTTTATTTCTCGGATCGATCCAGTCCCATGTATAAAAAAGATTAAGAATAATTATTAACCCAAGAAGATAAGGAACACTCCAGCTTTGCAAAAAATAGGTAAAGGCGCCAGCCACCCCAATAAGTATCGCAAAGAAAACAGTAATACTTGCGGCAGCTGGAATTTGAAAAAAAGCTGAGTCTTGTAAAAAACCGATCCCGATCAAAAATAAGAACGCTGCAAATACAGAAAGCACTGCGGCAAAGTGGTGGCGTTTAAAAATATTTTCAATGAAATCACGGGTGTAGTGAGAAACATCTCTTGTCTTTTTTACAGACAAAGGTGTTTCAAGATACCATTCCACTTTAATGATCTTTGATTCGCTCGGCGGTAACTCGCCTGGCTTTAAATGCCTGATATATTCTTTGGGGTTTCTTATCACCGGCATCATACGACGATAAATAGAACGATCCGCTCTAAAAAAATAAATAAACGATATAAAGAGTATTAGTATTAATCCCAACAAAAAGCCACCTGCTAACATTAAATATTCTGCAGTAGGAATAAGTTCTTTGTACCTGATAAATTGCCATGCTTTAATAAAATAAAAAATTAAAAATGCTGCCGGTATTACAAAGTTGTTTATACAATACCTTAAAAACGGATTGGTGGTTGCTGCCAAAAACCTGAAGTGACGACTGAATAAAATGAAGCTGGCAATGTTCCAGCTCATAATAAACATACCGATAGCAATCCCAACAATGCTGGCACCAAGGGCATTTACACTCCCCAGATATTCCGGCGCCAGGTAAAGCGAATCGGCACCAAAGCTTCTCATGAAAGTACCATTGATAGTGCTAAACAAAACAAACCAGAAAATAAGTAACACCTGGTATTTTCTGAAATGCAGAAACAACAGTTGAACAGGAAATGAATATAGGAATCCGCGAAGCCAGGCTTTCATAAGTAAAGGAGAGGCGGTTTAGTTATATTTAAAATTAATATTAAACCAGCGTTATTTCAAAGTAACTGTCATTTACTTTTTATGAGGTAACCTGTCCAGAAAAGCGACAACAAAAGGAACATCGCGATTAATTGGTGAAACTGTGCCGTCCATTCAAAAATTCCCCAATGATTGGGCACGATTTTCACACTGGTAAGCACAGAGAAAATACCAAGAATAACCTGGGTAGATACAAGCAATAGAGGAATCCATCTTGTTTTCAAAAATAATTTGCTGCCGCCTATTTTAAAAGCTTTCCATGTCCAGATAAGAATAAGAACAAAAAGGATATAGGCAAGTGACCGATGGAAAAAATGAATGGTGATCTTATTCTCAATTAAATTCATTAGCGCCGGAGAAGAGAACATTTTAGCTGGAACGAAAGTACCGTTTATATCCGGCCAGGTAGGAGCAACTGTTGCTGCTTTATGACCAGCCATCAATGCACCGAATGCTAATTGTAAGATCAACATTCCAATTGTTATCCATGTAAAATTCTTTAGTGATCTGTTTACAATTCTTTTTTCATTGGGCACCAATAACTGTAAAGCGAACCAAAACGTATAACAGAGCAATCCCAGGGCTAACACAAAATGCAACATCAGCTTTGTTGGCTTTACATAAATTGCATCTCCCGTTAATCCACTTGCCACCATGATCCATCCAACAGCTCCCTGTAAAGCGCCGAGCAAAAAAAGAATGATCAATGGTTTTATCATTTCATCCTTAAATCTCTTTTGAAAAAGAAAAATGATAAACGGAATTGCAAATACTACTCCGATCAATCTTGCCCAAAAACGGTGAAACCATTCCCAGAAAAAAATGGATTTAAAATCTTGCAGTGTAAAATCCGAGTTGAGAATTAAAAACTGCGGGGTCTGTTTATATTTATTAAATTCTTCAATCCACTTTTGTTCATTCATTGGTGGCAGCGTTCCTGTGACTACATTCCATTCAGTAATGGAAAGCCCGGAACCTGTAAGACGTGTAACACCACCTAATAATATTTGAATGATAAGCATACCCACGCCGATCATTAACCAAATGGCAACTGCTCTTGAAGTTCTTTGTGGATAAAATTCCGTCATAGCGCCGCAAAGTTAGTTGCTGCTGATGTTGAAAATAATTTTTGTTCTGCGATATTTGTGCAACCTCACAAAATGCTAACCCCTTTTTACCAGGACCAATTAACTGAAGCCGGTTGCGATGAAGCCGGTCGTGGTTGCTTTGCAGGACCGGTATTTGCATCGGCCGTTATTCTTTCAAAAGATTTTTATCACCCGCTACTGAATGATTCAAAACAATTATCCGAAGAAGAAAGAAATGAATTACGAATAGTTATTGAAAAAGAAGCGATCAGTTTTGCTGTTGCAAGCATCAGCCATGATGAAATCGATCGCATCAATATTTTACAGGCATCTATCAAAGCAATGCATATTTCCGTTAACCAACTAAAGCCAAAGCCTCAGTTGCTATTGATCGATGGAAATTATTTTGTTAAGTATAAAAGACTGCCGCATCGTTGTATCATAAAAGGTGATGGCATTTATGCATCAATTGCCGCAGCAAGTATCCTTGCTAAAACTTATCGTGATGAGTATATGAAAAAGCTTCACGAAGAATTCCCTCACTATAATTGGGCTAGCAATAAAGGATATGGGACTCCTGAACATCGAAAAGCTCTTGATGAACATGGTGTATGCAAATATCATCGCAAAAGTTGGCGACTTTTCTCCGAACAGCCCGAGCTTTTTACTAAAGAAGATGTTTCTTAACATTACTCATTAACTATCAATTAACTGCATTTGCAAATTTTATCAGTTAGTTGACAAGCCGTATGATGTCCATCTATATCTTTGTCAAAATTGTCCTGCATGCAATTAAGGCCACTTCCTGTTGTTGATACAATTTCACCGGAGGATTTCAAGAACGAATTCTATGATAAGAATTTACCGGTTATCATTAAGGATCTCTCACATCAATGGCCCGCATACACAAAATGGAATTGGGATTATTTTAAACAATTGGTTGGAGACAAAAAAGTTCCGCTGTATAACAATGTAAAAAGCGATGCATACACGCCGATAAATAAAGCGGATGATTATAAAACATTTGGTGAGTATATTGATATGATAAGCCAGGGGCCTGCAGCCTGGCGGATTTTTTTATTCAACATTTTTGATCATGCTCCTCAATTGATCAATGATTTTATATGGCCCGAACACATGATGAAAGGTTTCATAAAAAAATACCCGATGCTCTTCACTGGTGGCGCCACTTCCATCACCCATATGCATTTTGATATTGATCTTTCTAATATTTTACATACACAGTTTGCAGGCAGAAAAAGAGTTTTATTATTTCCATTTGAAGAACAGTATAAGCTTTACCGTAAACCTTATGAAGTTTTATCATTAGCGGATTTCTCCAATTACTATATGCAAAACGGTAGTCCTGATTATGAAAAATTTCCAGCATTGAAACTTGCACAAGGGCAAGAGGCAGTTCTGGATCATGGAGATACTTTATTTATGCCTGCCGGGTGGTGGCATCATATGGAATATCTTGACAGTGGCTTTGCGATGAGCTTGAGAGCACTACAACCATCGCTAGCGGGAAAAATGAGAGGAGCATGGAACATCTTCGGAATGCGGAGTATTGATACCGTGATGAAAAAAACTGCACCCATCTGGTGGTATGAAAGAAAAAAGAAAAAGGTTTTTGAAAATGCCGATAAGGAATTAAGAAAACCAGTCGCACTTAGTTGATCACCCACACTTCATTACCTCTTAAAAGTTTATCAAGATCAGCAGGCTTTTTTGCTTTCGCATCTTTTATTTGTTGTTCCATTACATCTTCGTAACAGCTACGATCCCTTTGATAAAATACGCCGAATGGTCTTGGTAAATGACCTTCAATGCCCGGATTGTCAAAAATGCGAACAAGTATCTGTGCTTTATAAATATCTTTTTCATCATGCACCCAAAGATCATCTGCACTATGGCCATCGGCAAGATTTACAACTTTTGGTGTAAAGCCATCCAGCTTGATCCCTTTTTCTTTGTTTGCGCCAAAAGTCAATGGCTGACCTTGCTCAAGGAATAATGTTTCAGCAGCTTTTGTTCCTTTTTCGGTAAACATTTCAAAAGCCCCGTCATTAAATATGTTGCAGTTCTGGTAGATCTCAAGGAAAGAAGCTCCTTTATGTCCATTAGCACGAAGCAACATTGCCTGTAAATGTTTCGGATCACGATCCATTGTTCTTGCTACAAATGTTGCATCGGCTCCCATTGCAAGGGCAAGTGGATTAAAAGGATGATCGATACTTCCATAAGGAGTCGATTTTGTAACCTTATTTTCTTCTGATGTTGGAGAATATTGCCCTTTCGTTAAACCATAGATCTGGTTATTGAACAATAGAATATTAACATCAAAATTTCTACGTAATAAATGTATTGTGTGATTACCTCCAATACTCAAACTGTCACCATCACCCGTCACTATCCAAACACTTAACTCAGGTCTTGAAGCTTTCAATCCACTGGCAACTGCAGTGGCTCTACCGTGAATTGAATGCATTCCATAAGTATTCATGTAATAAGGAAAACGGCTGCTGCAACCGATACCTGAAATGATCACAATGTTCTCACGGGGAATGCCTAGTGTTGGCATTACCTTTTGCACTTGCGCAAGAATAGAATAATCACCACAACCGGGACACCAGCGTACTTCCTGGTCGGTTGCAAAATCTTTGGAGGTCAAAGCGGGGGCAACAGTAGTTTCACTCATAAAAAAATATTGATGCAAATTTAAAGAATAACGGATAGGAAGCAAGCGGTTTCAAAGCTATTGACCATGATTTTTATCAGGGAAACACTTAATTATTCGTTATTTCCTAATTCTTCCCAGTACTCTGCCGCACGACGGGTATGCGGGATTACAATTGTACCGCCAACGATGTTCGCTACCGCAAAGATCTCATACATCTCTGAAGTCGTAATTCCTAATTCATGGCATTTCCCAAGATGATATTTGATACAATCATCGCAACGAAGAACCATGCTGGCAACCAAACCAAGCATTTCCTTCGTCTTTGTATCCAGGGCACCGTTCTCGTAAGTGTTGGTGTCAAGGTTCCAAAGCCGTTTCATCACAAGATTGTTCTTACTAAGGATCACCTTGTTCATCCGGCTACGGTAATCATTAAATTCTTTTACTAATGATGACATATTTAAAAGTTTTGTTCAAAGTTACCTGTATGATTGAAGTAAATGATAAAATCTCATGAGACTAAAAAGTATTTAGTAAATTCAAAACTTAAAATTTATAGAATGAAAAATAAGGCAGTCGTAATTCTTGGTTTGATCTTTATTGTTTTTATTGGGATCGCAGCAAGCAAACCTGAGGGTAATAAAGAAAGAAACTTGAAAGTATTGCCAAAAGATATCAGCAATGCTGACCTTGATTCGGTAATGGACGGTTATGCAAAAGCATTGAATGTAAATTGTGATTTTTGTCATGCTGAAAATAAAACCAAAACAGATATTGATTTTGCAAGCGATGATAAACCTGAAAAAGAAATTACAAGGATGATGATGAAATTAACAGCTGCGGTAAACAAAGATTATTTTGATTATACCATTGTTTATAAAGCCGGTGAGACGATGGCTGTTTCATGTTATACCTGCCACGATGGCTTCCCCAGGCCTGAGCTTAAACATGAAAAAAAGGATTAGTATTTCTTTCATGTTTTAACCCAAAGAAACTCCGATATTGATTCTGGTATTATTACCTAACGGCTGAGCACTTTTGCTCGATTTTCCTATAAATCAGCCTTTTATTACACTACTGCTCACTACACAACGTTTAATAATTGATCCAAAATAAGCATATAGCTTATCCTATAAAAACCATTATCCATGAACTGGCACGACGCCATAGGAATTTTATCAACCCTTGCTCTCTTTACCCCGGTGTTTATTATTGTGGTAACTAAACTGATCCGTTACAAACAATACTTTCCGCTTTTTATATATTGTTTATTAGCATTTGGTTTTAACCTGATGACAGAGCATTTGGTAAGTGTGCCAAAAAGCATAGAACGTTTCTATGGCATTACAAATAATCTAACTGATATGCCTCTTATGCTCGGCTTCTTACTTTTTCAAATCCCTTCATCTGCCCAGAGAAAAAGAATAAAAATATTACTGGGTGCATTTATTGTTTTTGAGATTGTTTTGATATTTATGTATGGCATTACGGTGAAAACGATAACGCTAACAATGGGGCCCGGGCTAGCGATCGTATTTGGATATTCTTTATACTATTTCGTTTATACCGTTAAGCGAAGCTTTATTCATGATAAGTTCGTGGGAAAAGCAATAATAGCCTCTGCTTTGACATTTGCTTATGGATGTTTCATCATCTTATACCTGATGCATTATGTATTGAATTTGAAGGATCTTTCTAATCTTTTCCTCGTTTATTATTTTGTTACAATAATTTATTGCCTCATTTTGTCGGTCGGCCTTAATATAGAAGGCAAAAGGAAAAGGAAGCTGCATGAGCTGTTAATTACCCGTAAAGAATTAATGAGTTTTTTTTCAGATGAAAAAAAACCGGCTGCACCAAAAGGAGCAACCGGCCTATGGAAATTAAACTGATCGTTTAGAAACAATATTTCCCCTCACTTATCATTTTATCAGCTATTCTTCGTCTTGCATCTTTAGTGTTAAATGGTTCTGCTTTTGTAAATCGTTTTAATCCCATTAATATCATTCGCTGTTCATCACCTTCTGAAAATGAATTGATCGCATCTTTACCAAATTTATTTACATTATCAGCGGCATCATATAAATAGGTACGCATGATGTCAATATGATTCGCACAAGCGGCTTCCCCTTTTTGATCAACCATCTTCATCACTCTTAACAATACACTTTCTGCATTGAATGTTTCAATAGCCATATCAGCCAGATTCATCAGTACTTCCTGTTCGCTTTCAATTTTCATCATCAGCTTTTGCACAGCTGCACCCGATGCCATTAAGATCGCTTTCTTAAGATTAGCGATCAATTTTTTCTCTTTTACAAACGTGCCTTCTTCTTCAGCGCCAAAATCAGGAATGCTCATTAATTCTTTTTGCACTGACATCGCAGGCCCCATCAGGTCAAGCCTTCCCTGCATTGCTCTCTTCAGCGTCATATCAATCGTTAGCAAGCGATTGATCTCGTTCGTGCCTTCATAAATTCTATTGATGCGACTGTCACGATAAGCCCTTGAAATATTATACTCAGCGCTGAAACCATTACCACCATGTATCTGTACACCTTCATCAACTACAAAATCCAGCACCTCACTTCCAAAAACTTTCAGCATAGCACATTCAATAGCATATTCTTCGGCTGCTCCCAGTAATGCTTCATTAAAAGGCTTGCCAGCTGTAAGTAGTTCATGTTCTTTTTTATCGATCCAATTTGCAGTGCGATATAAGGCGCTTTCCCCTACAAAAATTTTAATTGCCATTTCAGCGAGCTTATGTTTGATAGCGCCAAAATTTGCAATTGGCTGTTTGAATTGCTCTCTTGTTTTTGCATATTGCACAGAATCCGTTGCTGCTCTTTTCGAACCTCCCAATGCAGCAGCAGCCAATTTCAAACGACCAATATTTAAAATATTAAAAGCGATCTTATGCCCTTTACCAATTTCTCCCAATACATTTTCCACTGGCACTTTACAATCCTGGAAATATAATTGAACAGTTGAAGAACCTTTGATGCCCATTTTATGTTCTTCAGGCCCTTGTGTAAAACCTTCGGTTCCTCTTTCAATAATAAATCCTGTGAATTTATCACCATCAACTTTTGCAAATACTGTATATACATTGGCAAACCCACCATTTGTTATCCAACACTTCTGTCCGTTGATCAAATAGAATTTTCCATCGTCACTAAGTTTTGCAGAGGTTTTAGCACCGAGTGCATCGCTTCCGCTATTTGGTTCCGTTAATCCATAAGCTCCGGCCCACTCACCTGTAATTAGCTTAGGAATATATTTTTTCTTTTGTTCAGGAGTACCAAAATATAAAATAGGTAACGTGCCGATACCTGTATGCGCAGCGATCGCAACTGAAAAAGAATGACCAGCGCCGAGATACTCATTCACAATTGTTGAGGTAACAAAATCTTTTCCTAAACCACCATACTCTTCCGGAAAAGAAGTTAACAGCAATCCTTGCTCTCCGGCTTTAGTCAACAAGCTTTTCATAAGGCCTGGTTCTAACGCATCAATGCGATCAAGTATTGGATAAACTTCTTTATCGAGAAATTGCTCACACATATCCGCGATCATCAATTGCTCTTCTGAAAAATTTTCAGGAATGAACACATCAAATGGTGAAGATTCTTTTATCAGCCATTCACCACCTTTTATCGCCGGTGCTTGTTTTACTTCAGTGCTCATAGTATTAAGTTTAAAAGTTTTGTAGGTTAATATTTATTTACCCAACTGAATTACTATTATCGTCGTCTGTTGCGTCGCACTCTTGTACTTTCTGTATTCTACTCGCCATAAGTCTGTCCTATTTCAAATTATCATAAACGATCTGCAATACTTCCTTACATACTTCGATCTTTTCTGGTGGCACAGTATCCAACGCTTCATTCAAAGTTTCTTCTGCCAGCTCCATTGTTTGTTCCTGCAACTTCTGCGCCTGCTTTGTCAAAAAGATCTTATTGATACGTCGGTCATTTTCCGATGCTACTCTTTTTACCAAGTTCAATTTTTCCAGGTTATCAACAAGCCTGGTTATACTTGGCTTATCACGAAATGTCGCATTGCATAACTCCTGCTGACTGATCCCATCCTGTTTCCATAAATGATACAGAACACTCCATTGCTCAATGGTCAGGTTCATGGCCGAAGCGTTGAATTTTTTTTGAAGCCTTCTTGCAATAGCGGTGGAAGCTTTCCCGGTAATAAAGCTGTATAATTCGCCTTTTTTAAAATGGTTGTTTGGCATATAGTTGTTTATACAACTATTCAAAATTAGCAATTAGGTTTGTAAAGCCAAACTAATTTCCCCTAATTTTTTGCACTTCGTTTTATTTACTCTTTCCATCTGATTACCATTGTTTATTTAGATTTGCCCTAACGCATGATCCTCCTTTATATAACCATTGGCCTTCTTATTATTTATTCCATCCTGATCTTGTTTTACCGTGCCGGCTGGCTGGAGCTAAAGCCATTTTCCCAAACTGATATTGATCCTTCGGTAAAGATCTCTGTAATAATTCCAGCCAGGAATGAAGAAGAAAATATTGGTAAACTTTTGTCTTCTCTTGAAAAACAAACCTATCCTCTTCATCTTTTCGAAGTAATTGTTGTTGATGATCACTCCACAGATAATACGGCAACCGTAGTAAATAGCTATTCTTTTGCAAAACTTATACGACTTGAATTTGATAATATCAATTCTTATAAAAAGAAAGCAATTGAAACGGGTATAGCTGCTGCTTCAGGTGATTTGATCGTTACCACCGATGCTGATTGTATTGTACCAGTGAAATGGTTGAAAACAATTGGATCTTTTAAACAAAAAACAAATGTTGTTTTTATTGCTGCACCAGTTGTGCTTGAATACGGGTCGAATCTTTTACAGACATTTCAAACACTTGATTTTCTTGTATTGCAGGGAATTACTGCTGCATCTGTACAAAAGAGATTTCACAATATGTGTAACGGAGCCAATCTTGCATATGAAAGAAAAGTTTTTTTTGAAGTGAATGGTTTTACAGGCATAGATCATATTGCCTCCGGCGATGATATGTTATTGATGCAAAAGATAGCGCAACGATTTCCTGCTAAAGTTTCCTATCTATTATCGAAAGATGTTATTGTTACTACCCAAGCAGCAAAAACATGGAAAGAGTTTTTTAGCCAACGAATACGCTGGGCAAGTAAAGCAACAGATTATAATGATATAAAGATCTTTAGTACTTTATTTCTTGTTTACTTTTTTAATTGTACGCTGTTAGCATTATTCATTACCGGTCTCTGGATGCATTTTTTATGGTTGGGTTTAATTGGTATTCTCATTTTAAAAACTGTCATTGAATTAACATTCATTTACCCCGTTGCAAAGTTTTACAATAAACAAAATCTAATAAAGTGGTTTCCATTTTTTCAGCCTATGCATATTGTGTATACAGTTATTGCAGGTTGGCTGGGTGTCTTTGGAAGTTTTGAATGGAAAGGCCGTCGGGTAAAATAGTTTGGTTGTATCTTTCCCTCTCATGAGTATAGCGTCAACATCATCACAACAGGCTGCATGGAAGCGTTTGAAAAAAAACAAAGGGGCTATTGCTGGTCTAATTATTATTATTCTTGCCATATTTACTGCGATCTTTTCTTATTTCATTGCACCTGATTC
>Ga0193692_1000088_pt1 | contig 21060 bp, 10 predicted proteins | sample L3a1metaG_FD_144917 | JGI IMG/M metagenome (GOLD analysis project Ga0193692, IMG submission 144917) | Soil microbial communities from a riparian zone of the East river system, Colorado, United States - L3a1 | ecosystem: Environmental > Terrestrial > Soil > Riparian zone | place: USA: East River... | reverse complement strand
CGCGCTGCCGCCGAGGAATCTGCCCGCGCCAAGGCTGAGTTCCTCGCCAACATGAGCCACGAAATTCGCACTCCCATGAATGGTGTCATCGCCATGACCGGGCTCCTGCTGCAAAGCGACCTCCAGCACGATCAGCGCGATTTCGTCGAAACGATCCGTGCCAGCGGCGAATCGCTGCTCACGATCATTAACGACATTCTCAATTTCTCTAAAATCGAATCAGGCAAACTCGAACTCGAACAGCGCCCGTTCGATCTCCGCGGCTGCGTCGAGGAAGCGCTCGATCTTCTCTCCGCGCGAGCGACCGAGAAAGGTCTCAATCTCCTTTACGAATTCGATCTTCAGACGCCCGAAATGGTCGTCGGCGATGTCACTCGCCTGCGCCAGGTGCTCGTGAACCTGCTCGCCAACGCCGTCAAATTTACTCCGGAAGGCGAAGTCGAAGTGCGCGTGCAAACCACGCGGCTCGCTGCCAAACCGGTCGGCACACCCGATGTCGAAAGCTCCGTCACCGGCGATTGGGTAGAGATCCGTTTTTCAATTCGCGACACCGGCATTGGTATCAATCCCGAGCGCGTGACGCGCTTGTTTCAATCGTTTTCGCAGGCCGAATCTTCTACCACTCGCGAATATGGCGGCACCGGGCTCGGCCTGGCCATCAGCCGCGGCCTCGTCCAGCTCATGGGCGGCGACATGTTCGTCCAAAGCACACCGGGCCAGGGCTCGACCTTCAGCTTCGCCATTCCGCTGCTCTCGGCACAATCCGCCGACACCAGCAACGTTTACGCGGTCAATCCACAGCTTTCCGGAGTTCGCGTCCTCCTTGTCGAACGCAACCCGAGTGTCCGCTCTCTCCTTCGCCGCTACCTGCTCTCGTGGGGACTTCACGTCGTTGACGCCGCCGATCTGCGCGCCGCCGCGCAATTCATCCAGCCCGGCGAACCATTCAACCTCGTCGCTGCCGAAGTCGGCCTCTCTGCTGCCGAGGAACCCGGAACCATCGCCAATGAAATCCGGCGTCTCACGGGTAATCCTGAAATGCGGCTCGTTCTCTTTACGCCGCTCGCCAGCCGTGTCGAAGCGCCGTCCGGGACACATCTGATCACCAAACCGGTGAAACCGATCACTTTCAGAAGCGCTTTACTGCACGCGCTTGGCAGCGCCAAACCGGCCGCGCCGAGAGTTGTTCCTGTCTCAAAACTGGACACTTCCCTTTCCACTCGCCTCCCGCTTCGGCTTCTTTTAGCAGACGACAACCTCATCAATCAGAAAGTGGCTTCACGTTTGCTTCAGCAGATGGGCTACCAGGCCGATGTGGCAAACAACGGGGTCGAAGTGCTGCAGGCGCTGGAGCGTAAACCCTATGATGTCATTCTCATGGATGTACAAATGCCGCAAATGGATGGCCTTGAAGCCACCCGGCAAATTCGTCTTAGGCAGAAAGAATCTCCGCCTCGGCCGCACTTTGGCCAGCCACTCATGATCATTGCAATGACTGCCAATGCCATGCACGGAGACCAGGAAAAATGCCTCGCGGCTGGGATGAACACGTACATCCCGAAGCCGGTCCGGCCGGAAGTGTTGCAGGCCGCGCTTGAGGAATTTCAAGTCATCGCGCGTTCAGCTGCCGCGGGTTACGCCGCAGCTGCTCTCGCGCAGCCCGAGATTCTTCCCGTTCCTTCATCCGCTTCCGACCACCCGGTCGACGTTCAGCGGCTCATGGATTTTTCAGGCGGCTCGATCGAGAACTTCACCGAGTTGGTCGCCATGTATATCAACCAAACCGGCGAACAATTGCGCCAGATTCGCCTCGCGCATCAGGAAGGTGTCCTGGCGAACCTGGCTTCCATCGCCCACAGCTGTGCCGGGGCCAGTGCCACTTGTGGCATGATGGCGATTGCTCCGCTGCTCCGCCAACTCGAACACCGCGCTCTCGCCGGCGACGTCGCCGGAGTCGCGCTTCTCCTGGAGTCCATTGACCATGAATTTGCCCGACTTAAGCAATACCTTGAACAGCACCCCAGTCTCCTTTCAGCGGCTTAGCACGCTACCCTGTCGTATGAAAAAAATATTGATCATCGAGGACGATCCGATAGTCGCGCACATCTACCGTACGCGCGTAGAAAAAGAAGGTTACGATGTCGAAGTGGCCCAGGACGGTCAGAGCGGCTTCTATCGCATCCATGAGTTCCATCCCGACGCCGTCCTGCTCGACCTGATGCTCCCCAAGATGAACGGCATCGATATCTTGAAAAAGATTCGTGCGCAGGGGCAGTTCTGCAAGATTCCGATCATCGTGTTCACGAATGCCTATGTGCCGAACATGATCCATGAATCGTTTGGCGCCGGCGCCACCCAGGTCTTCAATAAAGCCACGCTCACACCGCGGCAGATTTTAGAAGCGCTCCATAACGCCATTTACCCGAGCATTGGCTTCGGTGCAGGTCAGCCAACCGCGCCGGCGTCGCCGTCTCAGCCCTCTTCGACTCCGGAGACGGATGAGGGTGGTGGTGGCCCCAGCAGATCGGCCGTTGGCGAACATCCGTTTCATTCTCCTCCTCCGCCTGCGCCTTCCCCTTCGCCCTTCACGAGCGGTAACAGTGGTGGCGGTGGCGGTGGTGTTCCGGTCTTTGCCGGATCTTCAAACCAAGGCCACGACACTGCGTTCCTCACAGCGGCGGCTGCGGATGCCACGCGCGACCAGGAATTCCAGTCTGAACTGCTCAGCTCGTTCATGCAGACCGGGCCGGAAACGCTCAACGGCCTACGCAAAGCCCTCCAGGATTTTACCAAGGCCCAGCCTGACTCCACTCGCTCGCCTTCGCTCCTCGAACTTTATCGGCGCGTCCATGCCCTCACCGGCAGCGCCGGTATCGCCGGGTTGCCCAACATGGCCCAGATGGCTGCGGCCCTCGAAGTCCTGCTCAAAGAACTTTACGAGAAGCCCAAAAACATCAACGCCTCCACGCTCCGCACAGTCGCGCACGGAATCGACTTCATCGGGGAACTGTTCAATCGCGGCTCCGAGGGAGACATCCTCGCTTCCAAGGAAGTGAACATCCTTGTCGTCGATGACGAAATCCTTTCACGGCGCGCCATCACTTACGCGCTCGAGAAAGCCAATCTCAAATCCAGCAGTGTCGAGGAGCCGCAAGTCGCCCTCAACGCCGCCATGGAAAATACCTACGACCTCATTTTCCTCGACGTGCAAATGCCCGGCATGGACGGCTTCGAGCTTTGCACCAAGATACGCGCGCTCCCTACCAACAAAACGACGCCGGTAATATTCGTGACCAGCCTGACCGATTTCAAGAGTCGGGCTCGCTCGAGCCTGAGCGGTGGCACCGATCTCATTGCCAAGCCGTTCATGTTTATTGAGCTGAGCGTCAAAGCCCTCACATACGTCCTCCGCGGCCGCCTCGCCCGCCTCTCCTGAGGCCGGGCCGGGGTGGTAGGGCGTGCCGCTCCGCCGACCGCCGCATCGGAAGGGCGAACAGCGGAACGTCCCGATGAGGTCTATCGGGGCCGCTCATTCTTGCTCTTTTCCTTCAGCCTTCAGCATTTCCCAAATCGTCAATCCCGGAGCGCTTTCACAATCGCCTTCTGCACGTCCGGATAGGCCAGATTCCCAAGATGTCCTCCATGCTCGAACACCGTCAATCGCTCGCCGAACGTCTGCCGCAGCCATTCCAAATCTTCTGCTGAAAGCAGAAAATCATTCCCATTCACGATCGTCCGTAATTTTTCATTCCCCTGAAGCTTCGTCGTGTAAGATCGCAGATCGGCTGCCTTCGCCTGCACTTCCGGTGCGCTCAGATCGATCCCTGCGTTCTGATAATACGGCGTCGCGAACTTCTCGAAGTAATCCGTGAACGAATACCGCATGATCTCCTCATAAAGCGTCTCGCGCCGTGACTTCCGGATCGGCGTTTCAAGGATCCCCATGTTCGTCCGTTGCTGACTGCTGAAAATCACATCGCGCAGGATCAAGCGAAACGCCATCCCCACCAGAAATTTTGATTCCACTGCATCGAACGGAAGGGACGTCTGTGCCGCTTGCTGTTCCGGAGTGCTTTTGGCCAGCGCGGCTACTTTCAGAAATGTGTTCTCGAGCTTCGCTGTCCGCTCCTGGGCCGGCCATGCGAGCGGCGCCTCATAAAATCCGTCCAGCTTGCCGACGGCGTAGAGCAGCCGCACCGGCGTATCAATGGCCACGAACCGATCGAACTGTAGCAAGCCATCGTTCGCATCCGCGTTCGCTGCAATGAAAAGCGACTCGAACGCGCCGATCGAATAACCCATCAACATGCGCGCTCCCATCTGTCGTGAATAACGGACGTTCAATTGCCGATCGATTTGTGTGACCGCCACGTGCAGGTCGTGCGCATCGCCGGGCGTGTAGGCCGGCAGCGCCGCCGTCGACGCCTGTTCCATGAACTCATAATTGTATGGGTTGCTCACGCATACCACGGAGAACCCGTTCTGAAACGCCAGTTCGGCCAAAGCCAGCGGCATATCCGCAAGCCGATGCGATCCGATTCCAGGGACGATATAGACAACGGGCGCTTTCTTCCGTTGCATCCAGTACGTGAACTCGAGCTTGCGGCCCGTCGCGCGAATCAGCGCTGGCACCGTTTTCCCGCGATTCGGAAAGTCCGGGTCCTTCGGTTTCACCAAAGCCGATTGCAACGTTTCCAGGGTCGTTGGATCCTGCGGCCCCTGCACCTGGAAATCGGGCTTGCGATCCGCGCGCACAAACGTCCATGCGTAATGCAACGTCGCGTAGGCATCCTTCTCTGCCTGGATCCCGCGCACGTATCCATCCACGGAATCGGAAAGTATGTTGTACGTCGCCGCCGCCGCATAATAAGTGTAGGGCGTGAAGTAGGTGAGCGGATCCTGCGGTGTGAACGGATACGGCGTCACGTAAGTGAACGGATTCGCGGCCGTGTCGGCCACAAACCCGACGGCATCGCGTTCGTTGCTCGGTCCCAGGACAGGCAGCATCACGTAACAATTCGGTTTCCAGCCCCACTTTCCGAACGTCTGCCCGAAATCGGCGTCGGATTTTGGCATCTTCCAGCGCCCGGCCACATCCACGAATCCGGCGGCGCCCACGACTGTATTCACGAAGAACCGGTCGGTCTCCACACGCGCGCCTTTGCATTTTCCCTGCAGCAAATTGTTAAGCATCCGTCCGGGATAAGTGATGTTCCGGTTGAAATTATTGATTCCCTTTCGGAGCGGGGTCGGCACGACGAACCGGTAGATCCGCGCGGTAGGCTTGATCACTCCCGACATCAGCGCGCGGTTGAATCCAAAGAACATCCGGTTGACCGGTTCGATTGGATCCGGGACGGCCTTCGGGAGCGTCACTGTTTCACGTTGTGCGGATGGTGCGGGCGGGGTCGATTGATCGGCGGTCTCATTCGCCGCGGCCGGAGTCAGTGCCAGGCAAAGAAACGACAACCAGAGAAGTAGAGAAAAACCTTCTCTCAACCCAGGACTCCTCATCGTTTTCCGTGCATTAATTCTCAATCGCAAGTCTTATAGGTTCCCTGACTTCTGATTTCTGACTCCGATCCCTGACTCCTGTCCTCTGATTCCTGATTCGCCCGAGTATGTAGAGACCGCCCCGCGAAACACGCAAAAAATTCCAGTTCCTGCTCTGCGTTTTCGCGCGCCTCTTCGTAATGGTCCTCCTCCTCGCGGCCCTCTGTGTTTCATCCGTTTCAGCATTTAGCATTCAGCCGTTAGCCTTTCCCTTTCATCCTTCAGATTTTCCCAAGAGTTTTGTCCCGCTTCCTACGTCAAATAACTACCTTTGCTATGCGCAACCGGAACCAATCCGCAGTCCTGATCCGCTTCGCCCTTTTCCTCGCGTTGCTGCTTCCTGTCCTTTCTGCGCGCGGCCAAAACCTGCTCGATAACCCCGGCTTCGAACAGGGCACAAACCGCTGGATACCACGAGCCTCCGAAACGCTCCGCGCGACCAACCGCTTTCATTCCGCAACCGGAGCGGTCGTCATTGTAAATCGCAACGCCAGCTCGCAGGGCGCAGCCCAATCGCTTCTTGGCAAACTGCAACCCGGCGTGAGCTACTTCTGCTCCGCATGGGCGCGTGTTGATTCCGCATCCCCGGAAACTATCAGGCTCAACTTCGAACAGCAGGACGCCGCCGGCACGCGTTCGTTCACCGTTGCCCAGGAAACCACCAACAACGCATGGGTCTATCTTTCCGGAGTCTTTACGCTCTCAGCGACCAGTCCGCTCCAGGAAATCCAGCTCTACATCGACGGCCCTTCCCCTGGCGTCGACCTCTTTGTCGATGATGCGGTCGTCGTCCCTGCCAGCGGATTCAAGCTCGCTGCGCGCTATGCAGGTGTTCAGCTCGGTGGCGTCCTTTCAGACACCACGCTCCGGAACGATCGAACCTTCGCCAGCGTTGCCGCGAACGACTACCATATCGCCGGCGCCGAAAACGCCCTCAAATTCCCGGCCACAGAACCCTCTTCGAACAATTTTTCCTTCACCGCCTCGGACGCGATCATCAACTCCGCCATGACTAACGGCCAGAACGCGCGTGGCCACACGTTGATCTGGCACGGCGCGCTGCCGAATTGGGTCGCGAGCAACAACTGGAGCGCGGCCCAGCTTCAGGCGATCATCTTCAATCACATTGACCACGTCGTCGCTCGTTACAAGGATCAGCTCTTCTGCTGGGACGTCGTCAACGAAGCCTTCAACACCGATGGCACGTTCCGAAGCACCATCTGGTACGATCAGCCCGGGATCGGCTATGCCGGACAGGGCTCGAAATATATCGAGGAAGCTTTCAAACGCGCCCGCGCCGCCGATCCCGATGCGCAATTGATCTACAACGATTTCAGCACCGAAACCCTCAACACCAAGTCCGACGCCATCTACAACATGGCGCTCGATTTCAAAACGCGCGGCGTCCCGCTCGACGGCATCGGCTTCCAGATGCATGTCGGTGTTAACGGGCCGAACATCAGTTCGTGGCGCTCGAATCTGCAGCGTTTCAGCGATCTCGGCTTGAATCTGCACATCACCGAAATGGATGTGCGATTGCCCGTCGATACCAATGGCGTCGCTACCGCAACCGATCTCGCAACGCAGGCGAACACCTATTTTAACGTCATCGGCACAGCGCTCGGTTTTCCACGGCTCAAAGTGGCCCAAACGTGGGGCTTCACCGATCGCTCTTCGTGGATTCCCGGTTCCTTTCCGGGGTTCGGGGCGGCCCTGCCGCTCGGCACAAACTGGAACCGGAAGCCGGCCTGGTGGGCCATCCATGATGTGCTCGCGAACCAGGCCGAGTTCCTCACCGTCACAAACATCTCCGCGGGCAGCACTCAACTCGTGCTCACGAACAGCTCGTTCAGCGCCGGACGCGCCCGCCAGCTGCAGGCCAATGGCGAAGGCGACTTCATCACACTCGCTGTAAATGTCCCCTATACCGGCGAATACAATGTGCGCGTCGGAGTCCGCCGAAACAGTTCCAGCGGCCAATTCCAGCTCGCCGCCGCCCCGCTGGCGGCTGGCAGCTATCTCGATATCGGAGCGGTCCAGGACACTTACGCTGCCACCACAGCCTATGCAGAACTCAACCTCGGCAACACGAATTTTCCGACCGCTGGCGATTACGGCTTTCGCCTCACGGTCGCCGGCAAAAACGCCTCCAGCAGCGATTACGATCTCGCCATCGATTATATCCGGCTCACGCCCACCGGCTCGGACGGCAACCAGGCCCCCATCATTCCCGCCATTACGGATCAAACTGTTCCGGAAGATAGCGGAAGCCTTTTTGTCCCGTTTACCGTTCTCGATCGCGAAACCGTCGAGTCCGCTCTCACGCTCACCGCCACTTCCTCGAACACGACTCTGGTCCCCGCAGCAAATCTCGTCCTGCTCGGCGGCGGACAGAATCGCGTTCTCTCAATCACGCCGACAGCGAACCTCTCCGGCACGACGCTCATCACGCTCATGGTCGCTGACGCCGACGGCAAATCGGCCACGAACCGGTTTCTGGTCACCATCGTCCCTTCGCCCGATCCGCCCACCGTCCGCCTCACCTCGCCGATCAATCTCGCAAAGCTGCTTCCCGGCAGTTCCACCTCTCTCTTCGCCACTGCGACCGATCCCGACGGCAACCTCTCTCGCGTCGAGTTCTATGTCGACGGTCTCCTCTTCCGCAGCGTTTCCAACGCCCCCTTCGGCACCCTCTGGACCAATTCCGTTCCCGGTTATCACACCATCTCCGCGCGCGCCATCGATACCACTGGCCTCAGCACCCAATCACCGCCTGTCTTTGTCACTGTTGGAGGAACCGTCACACTCATCAACACCGGCGCAGTTTGGAAATATTGGGGGCAGACAACTTATCCCGGCGACGCCTGGCGCACGCTCGCTTTTGCTGACGCAGCCTGGCCTTCCGGACCCGCCCAGCTCGGTTTCGGTGACGGCGACGAATCGACCCTCGTCGCCAGCAATGGACAATGGACAACTTACTTCCGCCGCACCTTCACTGTCGCCGATCCTGGCATCTACACCAACCTCACCCTGCGCCTTCTGCGCGACGACGGCGCTGTCATCTATCTGAACGGCGCAGAAGTTTGGCGCAACAACATGCCCTCGAGCGGCTCCATTCTGCCCGACACACCCGCCAGCAGCCCCGTCGATGGCCCGGACGAATCGCGCTGGTGGACCAACCGGTTCAACCCGGACTCATTGATTTCCGGCACCAACCTGCTCGCGGTCGAAATCCATCAGTTCAACCTCAACACGCCCGGTTCCGACATCAGTTTCGATTTCCAATTGCTCGGCGATGCTCCTGCCCCACCCGTCACACTCAACGCGCTCGCTCACGACGGCCAGCTCGAACTCCGCTGGCCGATCTGGGCCGGCGGCCTCCATATCGAATTCGCCCCCAACCTCAATTCCCCCATCAACTGGCAGCCACTCGGCATCACTCCCGCCCTCACCAACCAAACCTGGTCTCTCCCTCTTCCCGCGACCAACAGCCAAACCTTCTTCCGCCTGTCGCAGTAACGCATTTCCCATCCTCATAATCATAATTGTAATTGTCCTTTCGCGTAATTTTGCGCGCGAGGGTGTCCGAATGTGAGGTAGCCTTCCTCGCGCTGCGAGGAGAGTCCCCGTTCTATGTGTTCCCTCGTCGCAGCGCGACGAGGGCTACCATGCTGGAATCTCAGCCTTTCTTTTATTCGTCGGATTGCTTTACTTAAACCATGCCCACGCGCGGGATTGTCCTCGTTCTGATCGGCCTGCTGATGGCAATGGCGCTTCTCATCGTGGCTCTGCTGCAATTCACGCACCGGGAACCACGCGGCCACAGCACGACTCACGCGCAGACGGCATCGACGAATGTTCCGGCGGCCGCCGCTCCTTCGCCTGCAGCCGTGCCTACGCCAGAGGCGCCGCCCGTGGCAGCGCCCGCCGGCGCTGGAACGAATTCACCCGAAGGCGCGTCGGTTGCCGCAGTCACAATTGATACGCCTCAGGAAAATGACTCTGTTGCGCGCATGTTTCAGGTGAAGGGCCATTGCAGCCAGGTGCCGTCCGGGCAACATCTGCTGCTGGCCATTCAAACCGGCAGAGTCTTTTCACCGAAGTGGCCGCCCATCGAGGTCAACGCCGACAGCTGGACGGGTCGGGCGATGGAGTACGGCGTCCGCGCCGGCGGCAGTTTTACGCTTTGCGTATTTGCAGTAAACGATGCGGGCCTCGAAGAAATCTCCCGCTGGGACGCCGAAGGGGTCAAGACCCGGCGCTGGCCTCCCTTCCGCGAAATTCCCGGCGGCACGCTTCTGACAAGCATGAAGCTCCGTGTCGTAGAGCAGCCGAAGCAGTAAAGCGAGGAGGGCAGAGGTGCGCGGAAGTGCGCGAAGGTCACAATTCTCAATCGTGTTAACCGCGAATGCAAGGGAGCGGCGCCCGATCCGCCTTCGCTAAAGCTTCGACGCGACAAGGCGGCACGCCCTACCCCCCCCGCATCGGTCGGATTTGGTCAGACTTGGTCAGACAAACTCAGACTGGGTCAGATGGATGAGGAGAAGTGTCTGAGTACATCTGAGCGGGTGTCTGAGTGTTTCTGACCGCGTCTGAGTAAGCATAATCGGGATCCCGATTAGACAGTATCGGAAAGGACCGGAACATCCGCCCTCACCTCGCCTCTCCCCCAGGAGAGGGAAGCGGCGCGCGACGGAGCGGTCGCCCTACCAGGCCTGTCCGCGGCTCGGGTGAAGGAGTCGCGGACAGAGACCTTCCCCACGCGATGACACGTTGCGCTGAATTAAGATTTCAATGAGCGGTTCGCGGCGATAAACGCCGGAACATTCGATTTACGATTCCCGAATTACGATCGACGATTTTCAGACTCGCAATTCGAGTTTCATAAGACTGAGGGAATCTATCGCAGATCGAAAAGGAGGTCTGGCGCGGGCGAGCCCGGTGAGCTGTACGAGCTAAAAGAGCAATTTGAGCTCTGTGAGCCTTATGAGCGTGGGGAGACCGGATTTTTACACGGAGGGCGCGGAGAAAAGCAGAGGGAACGGAGAAAGGCTGAAGGGGGATAAAAACAGAGACCGCAGAGAAAGCAGAGATAACGGAGAGGGGAAGATGTGAGTGGGGATTGAGAACGAAGCGTGAACCGCGAATGGACGCTGATGAACGCGAATTGATCTGAGAAGAGGGCACAAACTCAATTGCCACTTTAATATTTAGTTGCAAGTTTAGGTATTGAGTTCTGAAGGAAGTGGCTTCTACACGCCGCATGAAGTCCACCCGATATCATTATTATGGCAGCCTGGCGGCTGGCTGTTGTCTGGTCACCGGCAACTCCTCTCGGCTTTCTCCGTTCCCTCTGTTAACTCCTGTTCAACGTCCGCTTCGACTTCAGCCTTGAGAGGACTACCACGAACATCCAACCACCCGCCATACCGATCAGAACGATCTCAAGGGGGTAGCCGAAAGGGTCCATGATTTGGTTCCACTGACGAAACAACGGCAGATGGAACGCTTCCATGGCTTTTGACATCAGCTGCATTTGAATTCGAATCAGAGGTATAAAGATCGGATCGGTCAGTGAAATTGCCGTCAGGCCGCCAATGGCTGCTCCGACCAGGTGAATCGCGTATGGCCCGCGTCGATGCGGGAGCAACAGGTAATTCAGGATCAGGACTACGCAAACGGCCGAGCCGATCGCTAAAGTGACTATCACCGCACGTATGTCTGACGCGGTGCGGTGACGTTCCCAAATGAAACCCAGGAACAGTGCCGGCCAGATGAGTACGCTAAATGCCGGAAGCCAAACAGAGCGGAACTTTCTCGATTTCGTTTGGACCGGTTCCATTTTCCAGAACGGTGTCGCCTGCAGATTCCTTCGCCAATAAGAAAACGGCGATTCCATTTGGAGTGATGCTCAGGGAATTGCGGCTGGACCGCCATCTTCAACCGCTTCGCTTTCAGCTTTGAGGCAAGGATCACGAAGATCCAGCCGGCTGCCATACCAATCACAACAATCTCAACGCAGTAGCAATACTTCCTAAATCATCGTTGCAGGATACGGTAGAATCTTCGCTGGAACCCTTGCATCCGCGGATCAACGAACCGCAGCAGGTTGCCAGTGTATTCGTTAGTGGCGATAGGCAACCATTCTGTGAGGTTGGTGGAGGCTTCGAGAATGCTCACCTGGCCGGGCACACCGAGCGTGTCGAATCGAATGGTTCCGTCGAGTTGAACGTCAGGGTGGCTGAGCCGGAGAGGAGGAGACGGGGGAGTTAAGAGATTCAATTGAATGTTCCCTTGTGCCCAACCACCCTCCACTGCTATGTGATAAGTCGCGCCAGCCGTGGCAGTAAACGGTAGCGAGGCACACGGTGAGCCAGCAGAAGCGCCGAAAAACAAAAGATTCGAAATCGATGAGCCGGTGAATACTTTCAGATATGCGCCATTGAAGGAGCCACAGGTGTCGATGATAAGCGGTCCTGTGGCGGGTGCGGTCCATGACCACCACACGGAACTTCGACCGTAGGGCTCTCCAGTTTCGCCGGTGGACCACGTGTTCGAGCCGGTTACGGTTGTGTTGGTTTGAAGATTCGGAATTACGATGCGTTGAGCAAAGTCATCATTGGGTGGCCGAGCCACAGCGACCCAAATGCGATTTGACGAACTCGTCGATGCACCCAGGTTGTCGATCACGCGGATGCCGAGCGGATAATTGCCAGTGGAACCATCGTTCCAAACAAGATTCCAAGGACCGTTTGTAAGTGTGCCGACCGGAATTGGCCAGCCAGAGCCCGGGGCAGTGTGAATTTCATAGAAATCGACCCGCTGGATCGTTCCGTCTGGATCGACCGGAAGCGCACTAACCGAGATGCCTACCGGACTCGTAAAAACGGAACCATCAGGCGGACTGAGCATCATCACCTGCGGGGGTCGCGTGATTGCCAGACCGACGTCGAGGTCGCTTGCGGCACCGCCATCTACGCAGATTTGATATGTCGTTCCGGCGACCGCATCCCACTCTGCCTGCCGGCAAATGCGGTATTTGCCGTCAATCAAAGCTCCATGTGACTCCTGGCTAAATACCTGGAGAACCAAACCGCTCACATTCGTTCCTGTGTAAACTCCCACGGTCACAACGTCGCTTGCTGACGCGACCGCAGCATAGCGACCGTTGCTCGGTGCGACCCAGCTCCACCAAATCGTACGCGAGCTTGTGTAGTAGCCAATTGAAGATGGTTCACCAAATTCTTTTCCTGCCGCGTAGATCGGGCCTTGTGTGCTTACCGGCGAACCTTGCAGCAGAATGCGGTTCGCGAAGTCATCGTTCGGTGGACGCCCTACAGTTATCTCATGTTGGGCGACGGCTGAGGCGCCAAGGTTATCTATGGCACGAGCGATGAGCGTATGTCGTCCGACTGGTGCGTTGGTCCAAATCGCGCTCCAAGGCGAATTTGTCGAGGCGGCAATCAAAGGTCCAAACAAAATGGAATAATGGACTGACCAGATACTGCCGTCAGCGTCATAGCCGCTAATTCCAAGGAATACGTCCGATCCGATTGAAAATTCAGTTCCATCAGCTGGCATGAAGGCGGTGATGGTTGGAGGCACTGTCACAGCAAGCTCGTAAGGGACCTCGTTGGGATACTCTGTACCGACAATAATTTCGTACTCTGTGCCAGCAATGGCATCGAAGCTGGCTTGAGTTGCCTGGTAGTTTGTCGCGTTATGTACGATGGTATAAGGAGTTCGATCATCCCAATATGCAACTTGCGTCAAACCGGTGGCTGTCGAACCCGTGAAGATGTCCACTAAGGGATACGCCGCAGCTTCGGTAATCACCACCGCTGCGTAGTGTCCGTTGCTCGGTGCAGTCCATGACCACCAAACCGTCGCATTACAGATGCGCCCGCCGATGCTCGTCGGATCACCCAGCTCCCGCGTTGCATGAATATTACTCCCATTAGTGACCACCGGCACGCCACTTAAGTGTATCCGATCAATAAAGTTATCATTAATAGGAGTCGCGCGAGCTTGCAGCAGGAAAAATAGAACCAGGCACGAAAGACCTCCTACAAGGCCTGCGCGATGTTCGCGTCTGAAGCGCCGAAGGCATTGTGGCCAGTTCCGCATCGCGTGATGCTAGCAAGGAATTGGCGGGGGGTCAAACTACCTCGCATTGAAACGATGGAATGCCTAACACGATTTCCAGAGCTAGTGACTCGCCGTCGGGGATAGTAGCTTTGTAGTTCGGCTCGTTGTGGTCCCGCTTCGTTTGTGCGGAAAGGCTGGAACGAGCACGTCGCACCGATGATTCGCGAGAAGTTTCATGTGGAACCTGTCATCGAATTCTACGATTCGCCTGTGATCGTGGAGAATTGAACATAGGTCGGGGGCTGCCAGAAAATGGAGGGCCCTTACAGGGCGAAAATATTTTCGGAGCACTTGGTGGTGGGCGTTGCCCACGGCTACGATGGTTCCAGACCTTCGGCCTAAGGAAAAACGCAATCGATCAGCCAACAAGGATCATCAGCGAATCCAACGGCCCCCCATCGTCATCGTACGGCCCAAGGGGACCGTTGAACATGAGCACGCAGAGGTAGCGGAGGCTCGGGGGGGCAGACGGCAATTTCAAATTTGAAATTTGAGATTTGAAATTGGGGGGGGCTGTACGCTTTTGCCTTCGGCGTCCGTTTAGAGAGTGACGATGAAGACAGCATCCCTGTTCGCGCTCGCAGCCCTCTGCTTTTCTTCTGCCCTGCCCGTTTGCGCGGCGGAAGTGACATTCACAAGGATCACGAGCGGGCCCGTGGCCAGTGGCGTCAGCGGGGCGGCCGCCGCCTGGGGTGATTACAATAACGATGGATTCATCGACCTGTACGTCACTACCCTGAACGGGCCCAGTTATCTCTATCGCAATAATGGAGATGGGACCTTCACGAGCATCACGGGCGTACCGATCTCCGCGGGCGGGATGAATTCCTTCGGTTGTGTCTGGGCGGATTACGACAACGATGGCTTTCTCGACCTCTTCCAGGGCGGATACAATCTTTCCAGTCGTCTCTTCCGCAACAATGGAGACGGCACTTTCGCCCGGGTCACCACCGGGGCGATCGGCAATACCGATACCGGCGCGAACAATGTGCTTTGGGCCGACTACGACAACGACGGGTTCGTGGATCTATTTCTTGCCACCAGCTTCACCTCTTCGCCCCAGAGCATTTTGTTTCATAACAATCGCGACGGAAGCTTCACGCGCATCATCAATTCCGTTGTGAACCTTGCCGGAAACTCACAAGGCGCGGCCTGGGGTGATTACGACAATGACGGCCGCCTTGATCTGGTGATCGATCAAACGAGCGGACGCAGTCACGTTTATCATAACCTTGGCGACAGCGCTTTCACGGAAGTGACCAACGCCATCACGACTGCTGCACCCGCCACATTTGGGGGCGCCTCCTGGGGCGACTACGACAACGACGGTTTACTCGACTTGTTCGTCTCCAGTTATGGCGTGCATAGCGCGCTCTATCACAACGATGGAAACGGGAATTTCAGCCGCATAACCAATAGTGTCGTTTATGCGAACATCGCCAAATCGACCGGGGGCGCCTGGGCTGACTATGACAACGATGGCTGGCTCGACCTTTTCGTCGGGAACGACAGCAACGCCAAAAGTTTTCTTTATCATAACAACGGCGACGGCACTTTTACCGCGGTGACCAATGGTCCCGTCGTCAACGACCTTGGAACGGCACAAGGAGGCGCATGGGGCGATTACAACAACGACGGTTTTCCCGATCTGTTTGTGCCGAACATTCGAAGTTCCACCCATGCCCTCTACCGCAATAGCGGGAACAGCAATGCGTGGCTCCTAGTCCGGCTCGAGGGGCGGATCTCCAACCGCGCGGCCATCGGCGCAAAGGTTCGCCTGCAGGCCACCATCGCCGGGCGCGAGTTCTGGCAACTGCGCGAAATCTCTGGTGGCGGCAGTTTGGGAAGCCAGAATGACCTCCGCGCCGGCTTCGGGTTGGCTGACGCAACCCATGCCACAGTCGTTCGCATCGAATGGCCCTCGGGCATCGTCCAGGAATTGCATGATATACCCGCCAGACAGATCCTCACCGTCGTGGAGCCGGAGGCGCACATCACCCCTGCCGCTCTGGCCGTGGAACGTGGAGGAAATGCCACGTTTTCTATCATGAATACGCTGGAAGGCACGTTGCGTTATCAATGGAACCGAAATGGCGTGGAGCTGCCGGGAGAAACAAACTCCCTGCTCTCCCTGACTAATGTGCAGCTGGAACAGATCGGGAGCTACGGTGCGAGAGTCGATCTGCTCGAACCGGGGCTGAGTCTCAATGTCTTTCCGGCGCAATTGAGCGGCCCGGTGGTGATCCTGCAATCGCCCACAAATCAAAATGTGTCCCTCGGCAGCAACATCACATTCCAGGTCGTAGCCAAAGGCGTCGGGACCCTCGCCTATCGCTGGGTTCACAACAACCAAACCGTTCCCGGCGCCACAAACACCTTCCTGACCGTGACCAATGCGCAATTAATCGATGAAGGGAGTTACCGGGTGGTGATCTCCAACAGCTTTGGCGAAGTGACGAGCAGTGATGCGCTCAGCTTCGTCCTCATCAAGCCGATCATCACGCGAAATCCTGCCAGCCAAACCGTCGTCGCCGGAGGGAGCGTCACCTTGAGTGTTTCCGCCTCCGGCCATCCATTGCCCATGAGCTATCGCTGGCGGAGAAATCTCATCACACAAACCAACATCATCACCGATTCCTCCGACGGCTTTTATACCGTCACTAACCTGCAAGCCACCCCCGGCACCAACCTCATCCATTTCATTGTGGTGGTCACGAACCTGGCCGGCGCCAGCGCCTTCAGCACCGATGCGGTGGTCACGGTGCTGCCGGATGCCGACGGCGATGGAATTCCGGACGACTGGGAGACCGCGGCTGGCCTCGACGCGCACGATCCTTCCGACGCGGCCATCGATTCGGATGGCGACGGCCTCACGAACCTCCAGGAATACCAAAGTGGCACCGATCCGCTGGACCCGGCGAATCGGCTCAAAATCGACGGCATCAAAGCAGAAACGAACGGCACCGTGGCCGTCGAATTTGCCACCAGATCGAACCGCACCTATACGGTGCAATGGAAGGATACGGCGGCTGTCTGGACCAGGCTGGTGGATCTTCCGGCTGAAACAACCAACGGAACCGCACGCATCCTCGACGGCAATGCGAATTCGGCAAGTGAACCGCGCTTCTACCGTCTGGTTTCACCACGCCAACCTTGACGGCACGACTTCCTCAGGCCGAAGGCCTTCACCATCGTAGCCGTGGGCAACGCCCACGGACCAAACGCCCCGAAATTTGTTTCGCCCTGCAAGGGCATTCCATTTCTTCCGCCCCCGCCAGAATTCAAGCCTTCTTGTCACCGCACCCGCAGTGTCTTTCAAATTTCAAATCCTGAAATTTCAAATTCGACGTCTGCAGGCAACCAACGATCTCCAACTGAGCCGCACGCTCAGCCGTCCGTTCTCGAACGCTTCGCTTTCAGCCACGAGTAAGCCATCACGCAAATCCAACCAGCGGCCATACCGAACAGAACGATCTCAGCGATTAGACTGTACAGGAACAGGATGTTCCGCGCCCATTCAGCGAGCGGGAGGAAATTGACCGCGCCCGCGATTCGCAATAGGAAGCGCATTTGAATTTCTATCAACGGTCCAAAGACTGGGACCGTCAGTGAAATTGCGGTCAACCCGCCAAGGGCTGCCCCGGCCCGGTGTATCCCGTACCGGCCGCGGCGATATGGATACAGCAAATAGTGTGACATCAGAACCACGCAGAGTGCTGCAGATACGGCGAATATGTGCAGGACAATGCGGTCCTCCTCCTGATCCGGACCAAGATATCTCCGCATTAGAACCACGAACATTATTGCCCAAATCAATACGCCAGCTAGCGCAATCCAAGCGTAGGACTGTTTTCTCGAATTGGTTTGGACCGCAGGCTCCATTTTAATGCGTCCCGCATTTTTCGCGGTCCTATTCGCACGTTCAGCGCAGAGTCCGGAAAGATTTTTGTTTTTGATCCGAGAGGCGAGAGAATACTTCAGCCGGTACGGGGCTTGGATAGTTCGCTGAGTGAATGGCTCCGGTACCGTTGATACCATCTGAGACGTAGGTACGGAGGAAGAGATTGCGGTCGCCGTCATAAGCCCAGACTCTGCTCGGATGTTCAATGTAAACGAACCAGCCAGGGCGCCAGTTGTTGGTAAAGCCGGTCGATGTCCAATTGGATGAAGTGGACCCGGGAGCGTTATGGGACGAGATGTTTGCCACTTCGACAGATTGCTCGAAGACCGTAACGCGACACGATCCATCCGAAGAAGTATTCGCGCCAAAGGTCGTGATTAGAAGCGGTCGGAACGGAGTCGCGCTTGCGTGTCTCACGGGAGGTTGCGACGGGGAAGGATTCGAAGGGGCATGGCATCTCGTGAGTGCCCCCACGATGAACAGCGCTGAAATCACGAAGCGCATCTTTGAAGAGGGTTCAGCTGGAGCGCATCAGGAGTCAAGGCTTTGAAATGCGGAATCCTTAAGGGTTCTCCGCGTTCTTGTTCGCCGCCTGAAGTGTCGGCGGTTGCTGCACGCCAGAAAACGTGGGAGAGACTTTGGAACCTATGTCGCCCGTCACAGTTGTACAGCGCGTTTGCGGAAAGAAAGGGACTCCCGCAAAGATTAGCTTTAGCAAGGAGAGGCCGTCAGAATGGACCCAGCCGTGTTCCGGGGACGTCGAACTAAACGGGAGCAGACTCGCGACCCCAATGCAAACGTGGGCGAGCACGAAGACGCTCGTAATTGAATTAAAGGAGGGGCCGTGGCCTGTAGCACGCCAGAGAACAGCGGCGATCAGGAGATTGCTTGCGGGTCCCGCTGCGGTGAGCACAAACGTGCGGAGGCGGAGATGGTCAGTCTTTTGCGGTTGAGCGGCTGAGTAGCCGGAAAAAGGAATAGATTTAATGTGAATGGGAAACTTGAAGCCGCGAAACGTGAAGAGAGTCGCTCCTGTACCGATGGCAACGCTGACTGTTCGAAAACCGACAAGCTGACCCGCCCAAGCGTGGGCCAATTCGTGCGGAAGGATTGCGGCGTACAAGAAAAGTGTGAACCAGAAGAAATTCAGGAAATCGTGTCCTGTCCTGGATCCAGGGTTCGCCACGAGTAAAATCACACCGACGAGACCAAGGGGGATGCCGGACAGAAATATCAGTTGATAAAGGCGGTTGTGCAGTTGGGCGTGGCAACTTGAGCAACGATATCGCTGAAAGAAGGGAACGCCGTCTCGTGTGACTGGTTGCCAGGCTGACGCCTTGGCGCCGCACACCTGGCATTCGCTGGGAAGTTTCGAGTCTTTCACCCACCGTTTGAAAGCAATACACAGGCCAGAGGGGAGGGCGCAATAAGGTCCGCCTCCTCCTTGGTATTGCTCCAGTTCAAATCAGGAAATCACGACCCCATCCTGGCCAACAATTGTTCCATCCGGCAGCACCTCAACAGGCACAACGTATTCCTGTGATTGCCTCTTCGAAGGTAAATCACGCGCCCGGCGCACTGCACCCGCTCGCGGAAGGCGGATTGCATTCGGTATTCTCAACGTCTAAAATACATTGCATGCCGCTAAAAAGCGCAGCTGTCGCAGAAGAGGCACTTTCTCTTTCCCCGCAAGAGCGGGCGAAGCTGGCTAAACTTCTAATCGAAAGCCTGGCTGGGGAGCAATCTACCGATGAAGAGGTGAAGCTCGAACTCCAGCGCAGGCTGAACGATCTCAAATCAGGGAAAGATTCCGGCTTAAGCTTCGATCAGGTTTTCGGCTCTTGAGGATCGTTTTTAGTACACTCTTTAAGGCTGACCTCGATCGGGAAAAATCGAAATACGAAGACATTTCCGTTGAATTGGCAAAATCGTTTGCGGTCCGGGTAGCCGAGCAAACACAGGCGATCATCAAGGCCGGAGGCGGTGACCACGTTGGACCACACGGATTTCCTTGTCGTTCCACGAAGCCGTTTCCCCATTACATCTATTACAAGAGCGAAGATAACACCCTCTATTTTCTCGCTCTGGTCCACGAACGCCGTCACCCGGATTTCCTCAAGAACAAGACATAGGTCTCCTTCGTGGATCAGGCCGCCGACCGAACCCTCGCCCCGCAAGGGCTATCCAACTCCTTGTGCGCGCAATCCGTTCAACGGAGCGCGCTAAGGAAGAATCATGCAGCTATTTTCACGTCGAGTTGACGCATATGAGCCATCACTTCAGCTATTGCTGATTGATCCCGCGGCCCGGCTACATCCACAAACATCGCCAGACAGCGCGCGGCCTCGCGGAAATTACCATGCGTCTCTTCCAGCGCAGCCTTGAGCCGCCAGGCTGATGTATTCCTGGGATCCAGCCGCAACGCTTCATCGATAGATTGTCTCACTTCCTCATCACGTTGTAATGCGTACAAGGCTCGGGCCTTTTCGGTCCACGCCATCGAGTAGCCCGGATCAATCTCTATGCATCGTTCGAAAGCGCGAATCGCTTCCTCGGGTCTGTTGGTCGAACTGAACAGCAGCCCTTTGTTCAACCAGGCTGTCCTCGAGAGGGGATCGACAGCGAGCGCCTGCTCATAGCACGCAAGGGCATCTTCGCTGCGTTTGAGTTTTGTGTAGGCCGATCCCTTTGCGCTCCAGGCCTGGGCGTCGCGCGAATAAATCTCAAGGGAACGATCAAAGCATTTTAACGCTTCGTTCTGCTTGCCGAGGAGGGAGAGGCACCGTCCTTTGCTATACCAGGCCTTGTGGTAATTCGGGTAGACTTCCACCGCCCGCGAATGGTAATCGACCGCTTCCGCCGGATGGCCGAGCAATTCCAGCACATTACCCTTGTTCATCAGCGCTTGTGGTTCATTGGGATGATTCGTCAACACACGATCCAAAGCTTCAATGGCTTCCTGGTATCTCGCCATACCGATCAAACAGGCCGCGCGACTGATCTGGATTTCGATCTTTTCTGGCGCGAGCGCCAGCGCTTTATCAAAAGCCGCGAGCCCTTCGTCGTGTTGCGACACCGATGCCAATGAAACGGCGCGTTCGAACCAATCGTCGGCAGTCGTTTCCTCAGCAGTTGGCACTTCGACACTTTGTCCGGTCAAATCCCAGAGCAGACGTTCCAGGTCTTCGCGAATTTCGGCAAACGTTCCAAACCGGCGTTGGCGATCGCTGTGCAGGCATTTTTCGATTACCGTGTCTATCGGTTTTCCAGTCGGCGGTACTCGGCCAGCCATTTGCGTCTCGTAAACAGTCTTCAGGAACGCAGCAATGTCACCTTGAAGGTAGTCTGCAAAAGGTGGCGTCTGGCTCATGCTGGCCATTTGCCAAAGCACCAGTCCAAATGAATAAATATCACTCCGGATATCCGCTCCTTCTCCTCGAAAAATCTCCGGGGCGATA
>Ga0193692_1000086_pt1 | contig 21300 bp, 7 predicted proteins | sample L3a1metaG_FD_144917 | JGI IMG/M metagenome (GOLD analysis project Ga0193692, IMG submission 144917) | Soil microbial communities from a riparian zone of the East river system, Colorado, United States - L3a1 | ecosystem: Environmental > Terrestrial > Soil > Riparian zone | place: USA: East River... | reverse complement strand
CTGCCTGAAGCGGAAGAAGTGGATGTGGAGATCAAACCCGAAGAAATGGAAATTAGCGTTTGCCGCGCATCCGGGCCGGGCGGCCAGGGCGTGAACACGACAGATTCAGCCGTACAGATTCTACATAAGCCATCAGGGCTAATCGTGCGTTGTGCCGATCAACGTTCACAGCAAAAGAACAAAGCCCGGGCGCTGACGGTGCTTCGCTCGCGTCTGCTCGAGCGAAAGATCGCGGAAGAGAATGCGCGCTACGCCGCCCAGCGCAAAGCGCAGGTCGGCACCGGCGAACGGAGCGAAAAAATCCGGACCTACAATTTCCCGCAGAACCGCGTGACCGACCATCGCATCGACGTGACGCTCTATAATCTTTCGGCGTTCATTGAAGGCGACCTGGATCCGATGATCGAGCCGCTGATTACGAACGAAATCGAAAGCAAACTCGCCGCGATCCAAACCTGACCCGATGAGAGAAATCAAAGGCCTGATTTTCGATTGCGACGGGACGCTAGCGGACACCATGCCGCTTCATTGGCGCGCCTGGCAGGCGATTACGTCCAAACACAGTATTCTCTTTCCTGAGGACCGTTTTTACGCGCTTGGAGGCGTTCCGACTCGTGACATTTTGAAAGTGCTGCGCGAAGAGCAGCAGCTCGGGATTGATCCGCTCGTCGTCGCAAAGGAAAAAGAAGAAGAATACGTGAAACTGATGGCTCACGTAGGACCAATTCACGAAGTAGTCACGATCGCTCGTGATCACCTTGGCAAAGTGCCAATGGCCGTGGCCTCTGGCGGAACACGCCACGTCATCAACGACGTTTTGCATCACCTGAAGATTCGCGAGCTGTTTGAAGCGGTGGTCACGAGCGAAGATGTCACAAATCAAAAACCGTCGCCTGATATTTTCCTCGAAGCGGCACGTCAGATTGGAATCGAGCCAGGATTCTGCCGTGCTTACGAGGACACCGATCTTGGCATGCAGGCGATTCGCGCGGCAGGAATGGACGCGGTGGATGTTCGCGAACTCATTAAGCTCGGCTCCCGGTGATCCGGTTCGCTAAACCGTTTCGACATCCCGAGCAATAATGAGCACCTCGGATTGGCCCCAGTCCATTTTCATCTCGTTTTTAATTTGGTGGAGGGTTTGAGAGGCCCTGCTGTCATCATCGGCGAGCACGCGATAAATGATGATCTTGTCGCGAAATAGAACTGGGCCCACCTTCCAAAAACCTTCGTTTTCCTGCGGGAAATTTGTAAGTCCTCCGAATATATCCACGAGACGCCGTTTCAACCGGGCAAGCTTGCCCGAATCGATCGGTTTCCCCGAGTTCTCCGTTAACGGAACAAACAGGTCGTACTCTTTCATTCAGCCGAGCCGCCCAAAACGCGGCATTTTGGAACCAAGGCAACTCGCGGGGAAGTCATCCTAAGCTTCGATGGGAAGGAAGAGGAATGCGCGACGAGTGGGACTCGGCTGAGGGCTGAAACGAGGGATGGAATCGCCTCGAGCGAGCCCGAGCCACGGCGCGTTCGTATACATCCAGGGTTCCTGCGGCGGTCTTGCGCCAATCGAAGAGCTCGGCACGGGCGAATCCTTTTGACCGCAAACTCAATCGCAATCCGGCATCTGTGGAAATGCGAAGCATAGCCTGTTTCCACGCCTTGATATCCTCGGGGTCGAGAGTAACCGCGGCATCACTTACCACCTCAGCCAGAGATCCACGATTGGAACTGAGGACGGGGCAGCCACAAGCCATCGCTTCGAGAGGAGGCAGTCCGAAACCCTCGAACAGAGAGGGATAAACGCAGGCTGATGCGGCACGATACAAAATGGGAATGTCCTCTCCACGGACGAAACCGAGCGCGCGAATATCAGCAGCAAAAGGAGATTGTCGAATGGCCCCGTGGATAACATCCGAACCGTGCCAATCACCACCGGCAAACACGAGCTGCCAATCTGAAGACGTCGCTGCCTTGAACGTGTTAAAAGCCGTGATCAACCGAACGTGGTTTTTGCCGGGATGTTCGAGGCGCGAAACATAGATAAAGTATGGTTTGTCGAGGCCGAAGCGATCTGCAACCAGTGCACGCGGCGAAGTTGTCGCACAGAGTTCGCGAATATGCGAGGCGGGATTCTGTCGGTTCTCTTCACCCGGGTTGAAACGCCGATGATCGATGCCGTTGTAGACCACATCGATGGAATCGAAAGCCCTGCCGAAAAAATGATGGATGTCGCGCGCTGTCGTTTGGCTGATGGCTATGACAGCATCCTGCCGGCGACTTAGCCAGCGGACGGCGGTGCGGGCGTAAAGCATCCGCAGCCAGTCGTATTTATTCGGGATGTGAAAGGGCGCGAGATCGTGAATTGTCGCAACTGTCGCGCACGGATGTTGCCAAACCATTCGGCGATAGCTCGGAATGTGTAGGACGTTCAGGCCAAATTGACGAGTGAGCGCCGGCAGCCTGGTTTGATGCCACAAGATGTCCTTGACTGGATCGCGATAGTTTTCGGGAACGGGATAAATCCGCATGTCGCCCTCTGCAAACCGGAGGAGCTCGAGATCCTCTTCGAGGACGAACAACGTGAACTCGTGTTTGGCGGCATAGGGCAGGAAGGCGCGAGCAAGGGCGATCACGTACTGGCCAACGCCGGATTTGCCGCGCTGCATGACCGAAGTGGAAAGGCCAATTCTCATGTTAACTACAAACGGATCGCCGGACGGGTGCTTCGCTCCTTCAACGAGGGGATTTGCGAAACCAACTGTTCCAGGAAAGGAAATGCTTGCGTGAAACGCCCGGGCTTGACCGGTGTCGGGTCGAGAAGAACCGATTCAAGACGTGAAACGCGCAAGACGTTCCGCACCACCGGGGAGGGATCGATAAACCGGAGGGCGCAACCGGCATTGGACGCATATTTTAAAGCGCGCAAGAGCAGGCCGACACCGGTGCTGTCAATGAATGTAACCGAAGAAAGATCGACGGTGATTTCTTCGGGAGAGTCGGCCAAGGTATCGATCTGGGATTGGATAAGTGCCCACCGGTCCGTTGCGTTGGCCGCGATGATCTCACCCTTCCAAACAAGCGGCAACGTTGGATGAGTAGAGCTGATTTGCCTGCGCGTTTCCCGAATGCATTCCTGGATGAGTTCTCGCGCGTGCACGGGATCTTCTGCGATGAGAAACAAATGTTCGACATGCATCGCCTCAAACGCTCGACGAACGCGAGCAGAAGGCTTCAGGAGGACGAGGCAACATTCCTGCCGGGCGAGTCGCCGCCTTGCTTCGAGAAGGACTCCCAAGCCGGCGCTATCGATGAATCGGACATGAGAAAGATCGACCAGGCAATGGTGTGCCAAAGCACGGTTCCAGATCGCCCCATCCCGCGCAATGAACGGTTGCGCAAATATTTCCGGAGGTCGAATGCGCCGCCAGGATCGGTCCTGCAGCTCAATCGACGCAGCCGCAACGCCTTTGACTGAAGGTCGGCGCCATTGCAAATGCCAAAACTGCTGGAGCAGCCCGAGACCAAATTCGCGGGCATCACGGGCATACCGTGTATAAAGACGCCTCGGTTCCTGAATCAGCCTAAAAAGCCACTCTATCCCGCAACGGCGCATCCACATGGGAGCGCGCTTGAGGCGTTCAGCAAGAAAATCAATCGTGCCTCCCACACCAATCGATACCGGCACTCCCAGGGAACGATAGTGCATGAACATCCATTTCTCCGCCTTCGGACAGCCAAGCGAAACAAAGAGCAAATCGGGTTGCGCAGACTGAATTTGCCGGGCGATCTCCTCATGGTCCATATCGAGGAGCGGATTATATGGAGGTGAATAATGCCCACAGACCTTCAACCCGGGGTAACGAACGCTCATTTTCTCGACCGCCTGCTCAGCGACCGCGGAACTGCCACCCAGGAAAAACACACGATAACCCTTTTGCGCAGAGATGCGAAGCAACTCCGGAACGAGATCTGAGCCGGCCACGCGTTCCGGCAACGGCTGTCCCAGCCATCGCGAAGCCCAAACCAACGGCTGTCCGTCGCAGAGCACTAAATCCGCCTCCAAAAGAATGCGATGCAGTTCTACGTCAGAACGGGCCTGAACGAGAAAATCGACATTTGCGGTGACGACATAATGAGAACGGCGGGAACCGATCATCGCCTCTATGCGATCGATAGTATTGTCGAAGGTAATGGGATCGAACGGAACTCCCAGCAGCGCGATCGGAGCAGGTGCGGTGGCAACATCAGAACAGACACGCGAGTTGGCGATGGCGGCACTTCTGGCTTCCATTTCGATTACTTCGGGAAGTTCAACGACGGAACACGCACACGAAACCGGATCCTCTGCCCACATTCTCCATTCTGACATGAGTAGCCTTGTTTTACTGCGTGATCATTCTCGAGAGGAGAACTCCCGGTGATCATCTGCAGCCCGTAGTTAACGGTTGTTTGTGATTACTTGTAATGGGGGGTACTCCGCAGCCATTACGCACTTGCAGATGTTGCTGCGGTGGCCGACAGAACTGTGGGATGAGAGATTCGTCAATCATTCCATCCGGATAGGACAATTTAAATCGAAGTGGCAGACATTTGCGCGAGCGCGCGATCAGTCGGCAACCGAGGCCGAAATTGCGCGCGTAGAAATGTGAAGGATTGGTCTGCTTGCACGGGGTGTTCTCCGCCAAGGAGTTGAGGTCTTTACCCACTTACTTCAGGCGCGCCTCACTCTTAGCCTTTGGCGTCAATATGGCTGAGAACCTCCAAGCCTGCCCTAACTCCATTGGTGCTGGCCACCCTCTTTCGCCAATGCAGGAATTGATGCTTGCCGAAAGCAGCGGCGGCAGCGGCATCAACGTCACGCAAGTGATATGCTCGCTTCCTGAGGCAATCGATCCTTCGCGCATGGAAGCGGCGTGGCAACAATTGCTCACCCGACACGAAGCTCTGCGCGCCAGCTTTCGTTGGGAGAAATCAGGCCAGCAGGTATTCCATGAAAATCTGAGCCTTCCATTTTCGTTTCATTCGGCGAATAGCGAAAACGAGGTCGAGCAGATTATTGAACAGGAATTTCGCAAAGGCTTCGATCCTGCCGTTCCCCCGCTGCTGCGTGTGGGACTCGTACGCCGCAACGAAACCGATTTCCGTCTCATCTGGACATTCCACCACTTGATTGCAGACGGTCGCTCGATTGTGCTGGTCCTGAAGGATGTCTTTGCGATCTATGAAGCATTGCGGACGTCCGGAAAGAGCAAGGCCGAACTACCCGCAACGCCCTACCATAAGTTCCTTGAATGGCTTCAAGGCCAACGCAACGACACGGCAGAAGAGTTCTGGCGTAAACAGCTCAAGGGATTTTCGACACCGACATCTCTCGACGCGCCGGCCCATTCACGAACGCACTCCAGTAGCACAAACGAGGAAAGCATCGTCCTGGACGAAGTGTTTACGACCTGCCTGCGGGAGTTCGCACGGCAAAACGGCGGCACGCTGAACACGCTCGTGCAAGGGGCATGGGCCTTGTTATTGAACCGCTACACGGGCGAAGAAGATGTCGTGTTCGGGGCCGTGCGGGCAGGAAGGCACGGAACTGTGCCGAACGCTGAATCGCTAGTGGGGGTCTTTATTAACACCGTCCCGGTGCGAGTGCGAATTTCTCCCGAGCAACGGCTCTCCGCCTGGTTGAAAGAGCTGAGGGAGAGCTGGGTTCAGTTGAGGGCATTCGAGCACACGCCGTTGTCGCGAATCCTCGCGTGCAGTGAAGTCACGAACGGTCGACGCCTCTTTGAAACGCTTGTAAATGTGCAGGATCCACCCTGGGATGCCGCACTCAAAGCGCAGGGCGGTGCGTGGGAGAGGCGAGCATTCCAAATCCGTAATCAGCCAGGCTTGCCGTTAGCCCTCGATGTCTATGCGGAGCGCCAAATCGTCCTGAAGCTGGTCTATAACCGGGCGCGTTTCGAACCAGCGGGGATTCAAAGAATGCTCGTGCACCTGAAAGCTTTGCTCGACGAGATGGCGCAGGATGCTGAGCGGAGTGTTTCGAATATTCCATTGTTAACGGCCGGGGAGGAACAGCTGCTGGATCGTTGGAACCAGACGGAAGCTGAGATACCAGGTGCGGCTGTGCATCAGCTATTCGAGCGCGTTGCAGCACGGAATCCGCAGCGCTTGGCAATCACCTCCGGAAAAGCAGAACTGAGCTATGGCCAAGTAAACCAGCGCGCTGATGAATTGGCATGGCAGCTCCGCGAGAGAGGAGTCTGTCCGGATAGCCTTGTTGCGATCGCAATGGATCGGTCGATCGAACTCATCATTGCGGCGCTGGCGATCTTGAAATGTGGGGCAGCGTATGTGCCGATCGATCCCGCGTATCCCCAGGAGCGAGTCGCTCAGATTCTAAAGGAAACTGCGGCCCCGGTGTTGCTGATGCGGAAGGGCGACAATCGTTTTGCATCGATCGGCACACCGGCGATCTCAGTAGATCGTGCGGAATCAGTTCGGGACGAGCGTGAGTTTCGGAGTGTGGCGAGCGGGCCGTTGAACCTTGCCTACGTGATCTATACCTCCGGCTCAACGGGAGTCCCCAAAGGGGTCGAGATTCAACATCGCGGCTTATCAAACCTGATTCACTGGCATCAATCTACTTACGAAATTAAGGCGGAAGATCGCGCTACGCTCCTGGCAAGTCCCGCTTTCGACGCGGCTGTTTGGGAGATTTGGCCTTATCTTTCCGCGGGAGCGTCCATTCATATCCCCGATGAAGAAACGCGGCTTTCACCGGCTCGCCTGGTCCGGTGGCTGGGAGAAAACAGAATAACGTTCTGCTTCATGCCGACTCCGCTCGCAGAGCAGGCCCTGGAAGAATCGTGGCCTGCAAGCAGCCTCAAGGCCCTCCTGACCGGTGGAGACAAATTACGCCGCACCCCCAGCAAACCGCTGCCGTTCCGGTTGATAAACCACTACGGCCCAACCGAGAACTCAGTCGTCAGCACATTTGCGGAAGTCGGGGCCGGAATGACGTCGGCTCCGCCAATTGGAAAACCAATTCAAAACACAAGAGTGTATGTCCTGGATCGTTATTTGCGGCGTGTTCCGACCGAAGTAGCGGGCGAGCTTTACATCTCGGGAGCAGGCTTGGCGCGTGGCTACCTGAAGCAACCGCAGCTTACGGCTGATCGGTTCATCGCGAATCCATTCGAACCCGGAACCAGACTTTATCGCACGGGAGACCTTGTTCGTTTCCGAGCGGACGGGAACCTCGAGTTCATCGGGCGCCTGGACCACCAGGTGAAAGTCCGCGGGTATCGAATTGAAACCGGCGAAGTGGAAGCCTGCCTGAATCGACACCCCTCCGTAAAACAATGCGCGGTGATCCCGCGCGAGCACCAGGGCGAAACGCGACTGATTGCTTATCTGGCGGCGAAAGGCGATGGCGAACCTCCCGCAACGGAGCTGCGCAATCACCTCGAAAAAGCATTGCCTGCGTACATGGTGCCCACGGCATTTGTATGGTTAGAGGAATTTCCGCTTACGACGAATGGCAAGATCGACCGGGCGGCTCTACCAGCGCCGGCAGAAGAGCCGGACACAGCAACACCCGCACGAACAACAACCGAACTGACCATTGCGGAAATTTGGAAGGAATTGCTCGCAAAGGACCAAATTGGTGCGACAGCGAATTTCTTTGAACTCGGGGGCCACTCGTTGATGGCAGCTCGCGTGATCTCGCGTCTGGAGGCGGCATTTGGAATTGAGCTTTCGCTGACTGATCTTTTTGATGCTCCAACAATCTCACAGCTTGCAGAGCGAGTCGATGAACGGCAGCGATTCCGTGAGGTGGTGCGCACGGGCGCAATCCAGCCGCGCAGTGACACAGCACCGGTTTTGTCTTTCGCGCAGGAGCGCCTTTGGTTCATGGAGCGCCTGCAGCCGGGGCTGCCGTTCAATAACATCCCGTTGGCGGTCCGGATAGCCGGCAAGCTCAACAGAACTGCGCTGCAACAGGCATCCAATGCAATCGTCCGCCGACATGAGAGTTTACGCACGAGTTTCCGAAGTGATAAAGGAAGGCCGCTCGCGCAGGTGAATGCCGCAAGCGAGCTCGAGATTCCGCAGATTGATCTCCGTGCACTGGCTCCTGCCGAAAAGGAAACGAAAATCGCGGAGCTGAGCCGTGAAGAAGCGGAGACTCCGTTCAATTTGGAAATGGCTCCGTTGCTCCGGATCAAGTTGCTTCAGCTCAGTGAGGACGAACACGTCCTGCTCATCACGACACACCACATTGTCGGTGATGGATGGTCGCTCGGGATTTTTTTCCGGGAATTGGGGGCGTTATACCAATCGATTTGCCGCGGGGAAGGCAATCCATTGCCCGAGCTACCCATTCGCTACGGTGATTTTGCCGCGTGGCAGCGTGAATCGCTGCAGGGGGCGAACCTCGAAAAACAACAGAACTATTGGCAAACAGAGCTTAAAGGGACCGCTGCAACCCTGGAAATTCCGACAGATCGGGCACGACCGGCGGTGCAGACTTATCGTGGCGCCACGCTTTTCTTTGCACTCCCGAATGCACTGGCAGCCCAGTTAAAAACGGTGGCGCAGCACGAAAACGTCACGTTGTTCATGCTCCTGCTCTCTGCGTTTCAGACGTTATTACAGCGCTACAGCGGTCAGGAGGAGATCGTCGTCGGTTCACCGGTGGCAGGAAGGACGCGAGTTGAAACCGAAGGGCTCATCGGGTTGTTTCTGAACAATCTCGCGTTTCGCGCGATGTTCCCGGCTGAACTGACTTTCCGGGACCTTCTACGCGCCAACCGTGAGCGGGCGCTGGGGGCCTACGCGCACCAGGATCTCCCCTTCGAACGGCTCGTCGAGTCATTGCAATTGCAGCGGGATCTCAGCCGATCGCCGCTCTTCCAGGCGATGTTCGTCCTGCAAAATGCGCCGCTGCAGCCGCTCAAACTATCAGGGTTGAGCCTTACGCCTATTCCGCTGCATAGCGGCACGAGCAAATACGATCTCACCCTCGGAATCGAGGAACGCGCCGATAGCCTGGCAGGCTATGTCGAATACAGCACAGACCTGTTTAGCGAGGCGACCATTCTGCGAATGCTCGGTCATCTGCAAACGTTGCTCGAGGCGATAGCGCGCACACCGGATGAGAGAACAAGCCGCCTCCCGCTGCTCACGGCAGCCGAGAAGAAGCAGCTTCTCCAGGAGTGGAACAACACGTTAACCGGTTACCCAAACAGGTGCGTACACGAGTTATTTTCCGCCCAGGCCGAACGGACGCCGAATGCCACGGCGCTCGCCTTTGAGGGGAGAGAACTCAGTTATGCCGAACTGAACCGACAGGCCAATCGCCTGGCTCATCATCTGCAATCGCTCGGAGTTGGACCTGAAGTGCTCGCAGGCGTCTGCCTGCACCGCTCCATTGAAATGATGATCGCACTTCTAGCGATCCACAAAGCTGGAGGTGCTTACGTGCCGCTCGATCCCAATTACCCGAGCGAACGCCTCCAGTTCATGCTTGAGGATTCAGGCGCGCGCGTGCTCGTGACAGAAGAAGCCCTGGCCGGAAAACTGCCATTCTCCCCTGAGAAAACGGTCTGCGTTGACAAGTTCCTGGCCAGGTCAAATGAACCAGAAATAGAAACGAACCCGCTAACTACCGTAAAACCGGAGAACGTTGCCTACGTCATCTATACCTCGGGCTCAACCGGCAAACCAAAGGGGGTAATGGTCCTGCACCGGAACGTCGCAAATTTCTTTGTCGGAATGGACCAACAGATTGGCACAACTCCCGGAGTTTGGCTGGCGGTTACCAGCATCTCCTTTGACATTTCAGTGCTGGAGTTGTTTTGGACTCTGACCCGGGGCTTCAAGGTTGTCATTCAATCGGACGGAAGCAGCTTTCGTGCGACAAACGGCAGCCATAAGAACGGTGCAGATACGGCCGCAAGCTACAGCATCGCAGAACAATTGATCGCCCACAGGGTGACCCACTTTCAATGCACACCAGCATTGTTCAGCATGCTCGTGGAAGACTCTGAGACGTTGTCCGCTCTTCGCGGCGTATCAACGATCATGCTCGGTGGAGAGGCTTTCCCGGCACCCTTGGCAGAACGGCTGAATGGGCCACGGCTTCTCAATATGTACGGGCCCACGGAGACGACGATTTGGTCCACGACTCATGAAGTAAAGGAAATGGCGCCTGTCATTCCGATCGGCCGTCCGATTGCGAACACCGAAATCTATATCGTGGACCGCGAGCTGCAGCCGGTGCCTGTCAATGTGCCAGGCGAATTATTGATCGGAGGAGCCGGGGTCACCCGTGGTTACTTGAACCGCGCGGAACTAACAGCGTCGCGTTTCATTCCGAATCCATTTTCCGCCAACGGCAACGGGATGCTCTATCGAACAGGAGACCTCGCCCGCTACCTTCCCGACGGTCGGATCGAATGCCTCGGCCGGACAGATCATCAGGTAAAGCTGCGCGGGTTCCGCATTGAATTAGGTGAGATCGAAGCGGCGCTTCGTCTTCATCCAGCTGTGCGGGAAGCAGCCGTGGTTGCGCGCGAAGTCGCCGCAAACGACAAGCGCCTGATCGGATACATAACGGCCAAAGGCGAACAAAAGCCTTCGATTCCCGATCTGAAACGGTTCCTTAAGGAAAAATTGCCCGACTACATGGTCCCTTCGGCGATCGTTTCGCTGGAAAAACTTCCGCTCACTCCGAACGGAAAGATCGATCGCAAGGCATTGCCCAGTCCCGAGATCCGGCGTAGCGAAGTCGAGAATGCATTCGCTCCTGCGCAGACAAACCTTGAAAAATCCGTAGCGCGCATTTGGGAGCAGGTGCTTCAGGTCGAACAGGTCGGTTTAAACGATAATTTCTTCGAACTAGGCGGTCACTCGCTCCTGGCAGCCCAACTTCACGCGCGCTTGATTGAGACGCTCGGATGTGAATTTCCCATTATCAAACTGTTTCAATATCCAACAGTGTCAGCCCTCGCGAAGTTTTTGGGTCAGGGCCAAAAAGAGGGCAACTCACTGCAAAAAGTCCAGGACCGAGCGCGGCGACAAAGGGAGGCTTTTGCCTGGCGCAACCCGACAACCAAAGCAGCGCTATGAGTCAGACTGAAATCCAGGGGAGCGACATCGCCGTGATTGGGCTGGCAGGCCGCTTTCCCAAAGCATCGAACATCGAAACGTTCTGGCAGAACCTCCGCAACGGTGTCGAAGCAATTTCCTTTTTCACAGATGACGAATTGAAGCATTCAGGGGCAAAACTTGATCTGAATAATCCGAACTTCATCAAAGCGCGTGGAGTGCTCGATAACGCCGACAAATTCGACGCTGACTTCTTTGGGATCAACCCCAAGGAAGCGGAGATCATGGACCCGCAGCACCGAGTCTTCCTGGAATGCGCATGGGAAGCGCTGGAGGACGCCGGATATGCAGGCAAGCAGGACCAAAACGTGATCGGCGTTTATGCCGGGATGAGCATGAATACTTATCTGCTCACCAATATCTATACACGTCCTGACGTCGTGGATCTTGTCGGCGGTTACCAGATCATGATTGGAAACGACAAGGACTACCTGCCCACGCGCGTTTCCTACAAATTGAATTTGCGCGGACCGAGCGTAAATGTGCAAACCGCATGTTCAACATCGCTCGTGGCGGTGTGTGTTGCGTGCGAACAGTTGCTCAATTTGCAATGCGACATGGCATTGGCTGGCGGGGTTTCAGTGACCCTGCCACAGAAACGCGGATACACCTATCAGGAGGGTGGAATCGCCTCGCCCGATGGCCATTGCCGCGCCTTTGACGCAGACGCGAAGGGCACGGTCTCCGGCGACGGAGCCGGGATTGTCCTGCTCAAACGCCTGGCCGATGCGATCGCGGACGGCGACCATATTTATGCGGTCATCAAGGGCTTCGCCACAAACAACGATGGATCACTAAAAGCCGGATACACCGCCCCAAGTCCTGACGGCCAGGCCGAAGTAATCGCCCTTGCCCAGGGTGTCGCAGGAGTGGACCCGGCAACAATCGGCTACGTCGTGGCGCACGGGACAGGAACCCCTCTTGGAGACCCAATTGAAATCGAGGGACTCACGAAAGCCTTCCGCGCAGGAACCGAAGCGCGCCAGTACTGCGCGATCACTTCGGTGAAGACGAACATCGGCCACCTCGACGCAGCCGCCGGAATCGCCGGGCTGATCAACGCCATCCTGGCGGTCCATCACGGAGAGATCCCGCCCAACCTCCACTTCCAAAAGCCAAATCCCAAAATAGATTTCAATGCCAGTCCCTTTTTCGTGAACGGGGAGTTGAAGAAATGGCCCGCGTCGCAAGGCCCACGCCGCGCGGGTGTGAGTTCCTTCGGGATTGGCGGGACCAACGCGCATGTCGTCATCGAGCAGGCGCCTCCTTGCGAATGGAGCGGCAGCACCGGTCCCAACCTGCTTTTGCTTTCGGCGAAAACGGGCAGCGCGCTTGAAACATCAACGGATCGCCTTTCCAGTCATTTCAAAAAAAACCAGGAGAAAGACCTGGCGGATGCAGCCTACACGCTCGCGTTAGGCAGGAGCGAATTCGAATATCGACGAGCTCTGGTTTCGCGCGAGGTGGCGGATGCCGCAACGGCGTTGGAGGCCAAAGACACTAACCGGGTCTTCACCGGCACAGCACACTCTAAACGGTCTGTCGCATTCATGTTCCCCGGGCAGGGCGCACAATACGTTAACATGGGAGCGGAGCTTTACCGGACTCAACCAGTGTTTCGCGACCAGATGGATACGTGCGCAGAACTGCTGCGGCCGCATCTTGGTTTTGATCTCAGAGAAGCAATCTATCCGGGTTCAGTTTCCACCGAAGCCGCCGCTGAGCGACTCACACAGACCTCGGTGGTTTGTCATCGAATACGCGCTCGCGAAGCTTTGGATGAGCTGGGGAGTGATGCCCCATGCCCTGATTGGACACAGCATCGGGGAATACACAGCAGCGTGCATCGCCGGCGTATTTACGTTGAAGGAGGCGCTCGCGCTCGTGGCGGAACGAGGCAGGCTCATGCAATCGATGCCTCCAGGGGCGATGCTCGCCGTTCGATTGCCCGAACGAGAAGTCCAGCCGTTCCTTTCCGCGGACATTTGCGTAGCTACAATCAATTCGCCAGCGAATACGGTCCTTTCTGGAACTCACGAGGCAATCGAGGCCCTCGCCGCTCAACTGTCGGTGAAAGGAATTTCTGCCCAGAAGCTGCATACGTCCCATGCGTTCCATTCTTCCATGATGGAACCAGCGCGTAACGCCTTCCTGAGTGCAGCGCAACGAATCCATCTGCGCGCGCCGAGAATTCCATTCATCTCTAATTTAACCGGGACATGGATCACTCCCGGGCAGGCCACCGATCCTGGGTATTGGGCGAGCCACCTTCGACAACCGGTCCGGTTTGCAGATGGCATTAGCGAGTTGCTGAAGACGCCGAACCTTTTCGCCCTGGAAACAGGTCCAGGACGAACCCTAAGCACGTTTGCGAAGCAAACAACAACGCAAGTTGTCTCTGCAACGTCGCTTCCGCGGACGAAAGCCGATGAGCCCAACGAGTACGTAAGCCTCTTAGACGCCGCGGGCCAAATGTGGATCCACGGTGTAGAGGTCGATTGGAAGGCGTTTTACGCAGGCGAGAAACGCCGGCGCGTTCCGCTTCCAACCTATCCCTTTGAACAGAAGCGATACTGGATCGAGCCGGGCCACCTCGTCTCATCACAACCACAAAAGCCAGGTCATCCGTCGACCGAACAGGAAACCGCGAGCGGAATGGAGGCAGCCCCCATAGCACCAGTCGCGAAACATTCTGTTCCTGGGTCCCTGGTCACTCTGTTCAGCCAACTTTCCGGACTCTCTCCGGAAGCGATCGATCCACAAAAGAACTTCACTGAACTCGGTTTTGATTCGCTATTCCTGACTCAACTTTCGCAAATCATCGAGAAGCAGTTTGGAGTCAAAGTTCCGTTCCACCAATTACTCGACCGGTTTTCCACGCTGGCATTGCTGGAAAAACATCTCGATGAGCAGCGTCCACTCGCCGAAGCAAGCAAAGCCGCAGCCGCCGGATCGGAAACCGCCACTGTCGACAGCTCGAGGCAAAGCAATCGGGCTCCGCTGACAGAAGCGCAAAAAGAAATCTGGTTTGCGGCCCAACATGGAGATGAGGCGTCGTGTGTCTACAACGAATCTCATCTGCTTTATCTGAAAGGTGCGCTCGACATCACCGCTCTCCGCAGCGCCATACAGTTCGTGGTCAAGAGGCATGATTCCTTAAGAACAATCTTTTCCGCCGATGGCGAGTACCAACAAGTGCAGCCAGAATTGCAGGTTGCACTTCCCTTGATCGAATGGAGTGATCGCTCTGAACAGGATCAGGGCGCGGCGCTCCAATCAGTTCTGCTCGAAGAAGCGCGACAGCCGTTCGATTTGACGAAAGGCCCCCTGCTCCGCTGCCGCCTCCTGCGACTGCGAGACGATAAGCACGCACTCGTGATTTGCATCCATCACCTCGTTTGCGATGGGGCCTCCTTGGGAATTATCCTGCGCGAGGTAGCGGAAGCGTACAACGCCGGAAAACGAGGCGTTCAGTGCGCCTTCGCCGCGGCACCGCAGTACACCGCTTACGCCCAGAAGCAAAAAGCGCTTGAGGGAACTTCTGCAAGAACCAACGCGGAGCAATACTGGTTGCGCCAATATGCGACTTTGCCGCCTGGCCTTGAATTACCGCTCGATTTTGCTCGCACGCGCGAAACCGGTTTCAGCGGAGGATCGGAACATCGCGCCCTGAAACCAGAACTTTGCCGGTCGTTGAGCCGCTTCAGCGCGCGGGAAAAGGGCACTTTGTTCCACACCTTTCTTGCCGCTTACTACGTTTTTCTCCATCGACTGACCGGCCAGGAGGAAATTGTGGTCGGGGTGCCGGCGGCCGAGCGCTCGGGCGAGGGAGACCAGAAACTGGTTGGCCACTGCGTCAATTTTTTGCCGTTGCGCAGCCAGGTGCGTGGAGAAACCCGGTTTGTCGATTATCTCACCAGCCTGCGAACCGCCTTCATGGAAGCGTATGCCCACCAGAGCTGCACTTTTGGAACGCTGGTGCAGAAATTGAAGTTGCCGCGGGATCGAAGCCGCCCTCCGTTGGTCTCCGCCACTTTCAACATGGTCTGGGTGCGTTCCGGGCTGAAATTTGAGGACCTGCAAAGTGAACTCCAATCCAATCCCTACAGTTTCTCCAATTTTGAGCTGACGTTTAACGTCACGGAAACGGACGGGGCTTTCAGCCTCGATTGCTCCTACCAGAGCGAATTGCTCACAAGCGAAACGGTACAGCGTTGGATCACCTACTTCGAAACGATGCTCGAATCGATCGCTTCGAATCCGGAACAGGCGCTCTCGCGCCTCGCCTTGATCCCGGAATCAGAACGAGAGCAACTGTTGGCGACGTGGAGCAACAGCGCCTCGGAATTTCCACGGACGACACTGCTTCATCAACTGTTCGAAGAACAGGCCCAAAAAAATCCCAATGCAGTCGCGATCGCCTGCGGACAACGCAGGTGGAGCTACGGCGAACTCGATGCGCTCGCCGAGCGATTTGCTCTGGGACTTCAGAAAGCAGGAATCACTCCGGCGATGCCGGCGGCGGTATGCGGCGAAGTCTCGATCGAGATGTTGGCCGCCTGTCTGGGTGTGTTGAAGACAGGCGCAGCACTTGTTGCGCTCGAAGGAAAACCGGATTCGCCGTGGAACAAGGCCGCCATCGGGCAAGTTGCGATACTGGCTGCGCCAGAGAAAGACCGGCCGCGTTGGTTCCAGGGACAATTCGCACCTCTTGAAACGGCCTTCCCTGCAGTAACCGGCGAGCGGCGCAGCACCATCCCTCTGTCGCCGGAGTCCCCTGCGATACTTGTCCCAAGCGGATGTGCGTCCGATTTACACCTTACCGCGTATTCTCACCGCGCTTTGGTCAACGCGGTTTGCTGGCTCGCCGGCCATTCGCGTGTGGCAGAGAGAGCCAGCACACTGCAAATCAAACGTCCTGGCACGGAGCGGTTTTTCCATGAATTATTCCTGACCTGGTCAACCGGAGGCATCCTGTCGCTTGCCGAACTTGCAGCATTTCCCGCTTCGCTGACGGAACGAATCTTTCGCGAAAAGCCAGAGCGTCTCTTCCTTTCAGACGCGCAACTCACTCAGTGGGACAACGAATTGGACGGTGATGCGCGGCGGCCGGAGACGTTACGGGAAGTCATCATTCACGCAACCAAAGGACCAAAAGCGCTGCTACAGCTTCGCGGGAAGCTTGAACGCTGTTCATTCCTGGTGCTTTACGGAGGGGTTCAAACCGGGATTGCTACTGCTTACCCGCTCAACGGTGCAAATCTCTACAAAGAGAGAATTCCTGTGGGGCGGCCAATCAGCAACGTACAGGCGTTCATCCTCGATTCCGGGATGAATCCTGTGCCGGCCGGCGTTCCGGGCCGACTTTTTATCGGCGGCGACACAATCGGAGGCAACCGATCACCCGAAGCGAAGCCATTTAAGTCCGGTAATCGCAACATTGTCGAAACCGGTGATTTAGCCAGGCATTTACCGGACGGAAACATAGAGATTGTACGGAATTCGCCCGGAAATGCACAGGTGGACGATTGGATAATCGACCTAATAGCCCTCGAAAAGGCACTTGGGCAACATGGGGCGGTGAAAGAGGCAGCAGTGATCGTGCGCGAGGAAGCAATTGGACCGACACTCGTGGTGTATGTCGTTACCAGTGGCGACGTTACCGAGCAGCGGATTGAAGGCGTCCTGCGCCAGCAACTCCCGTCAGTAAACGTTGGGTTGAAGGTGGTGCTCCTTTCGGAGTTGCCTCGAACAGAGACTCTCCAGATCGATTATGCGCACTTGCCGGAACCCAGCCGGACCGAAACCACCGCCGCCCTCCCAGTCGCGCCACGAACAGCTACTGAAAAACTCGTCGCCGAAATTTGGTGCGACCTGATCGGCCTGGAGGAAGCCGGCGTGCATGAAAACTTTTTCGATCTGGGCGGTCATTCAGTGTTGGTAACGCAAGTAGTCGCGCGACTTCGCAAAGTGTTCGATTTGGAAATAGGCATGCGAACAATCTTCGAACGTCCCACCATCGCAGAGCTGGCGGAAACGATTGAAAGCATGCTGATAGAGCAGATCAGCTCACTCTCCGAAGAAGAGGCGCAACGGTTGAACGAAAGTGGAATTCCGGCCCAGCACGTGCAATGAGAAGCGTTACCTCTTCCCCGGGTCAATTTTCGGCTGCGAAGCAGGCGCTTCTCGAAAAGCGCTTGCAGGGAGCCAAAGCTCGCGCCAGCACACAAAGCTCAATTCCCAAACTCGTGCGGGACTCGAATGTTCCGCTCTCTTTTGCGCAGCAACGGCTTTGGTTTCTCGACCAACTCATTCCCGGCAGCCCGGTTTATAACATTTGGGAAATTGTACGTCTCAAAGGCCGTCTCGAGGTAGCGGCTTTGGAATCGAGTCTTGATGAAATCATCCGGAGACACGAATCACTTCGAACCACCTTCCCATCGGCAGAGGGCCAGCCAGTCCAACTGATCCTCCGGGCCACGAAGTTTCCGCTGCAGATCGTCGACTTGCAAGCGTCGCCAAACGTGGAAACGCAGTTGCACGAGTTGGCCGTCGCGGAGTCTAAAAAACCGTTCGACCTCACACGAGACCTGATGATTCGAGGCACGCTCTTCGTGCTCGGCCGCGATGAACATGTGCTCGCGATCACCATGCACCATATTGCGTCTGATGCATGGTCGCTCGGCGTCCTTTTCAACGAATTGTCCCAGCTCTACGAAAGCCGGGCTGCGGGCACGACAGCTAATATTCCTGACTTGCCGATCCAGTATGCGGATTATGCCGTCTGGCAGCGTGAATGTCTGCAGGGTCCGCTCCTGGAAAATCAGCTCGGCTATTGGAAAAAGCAGCTTGCCGGCGCGCCTGAATTACTGGACCTGCCCACGGACAAACCACGGCCAGGCGTGCAAAGGTTTCGTGGCGGAGCAGTTTCGCTCTCTTTGCCGGCTCACCTGGCTGGCGCCATCAAGCAGCTGAGCCGCAGTGAGGGCGCCACGCCGTTCATGACATTGCTTGCAGCATTCAACGTGCTGCTCCAGCGCTATACCAGACAATCTGATCTGCTCGTCGGATCTCCGATCGCAGGGCGGACCCAGGTCGAAACCGAAGGATTGATCGGATTTTTTGTAAATACGCTCGTACTGCGGACGAACCTCTCAGGCAATCCGAGCTTTCGCGAACTGCTCCAAAGGGTTCGTCAGGTTACGCTCGACGCGTTCGCCCACCAGGACCTGCCGTTTGAAAAACTGGTGATGGAACTGAAACCGGAGCGAAGCACGAGTCACAGCCCCTTGTTCCAAGTCATGTTTGTGCTGCAGAACGCACCAGGCACTGGTCTAAAACTGCCAGGCGTCACCACGGCGCCGATCGTAATCGATAATGAAACAGCGAAATTCGATTTAATCCTCTCTGTCACGGATAACGAGACGGAATTCTCGGCAGGGCTGGAGTACAATGCCGACGTCTTTCTGCCGGCAACCGCGCAACGGATACTCGAACAGTTCCAGCGCTTGCTTGAGGCAATTGTCGCACAACCAGAACGCCAGATTGGAAGACTGGCTGTTTCAACCGAACTCGAACGGCAACGGGTTCTTTCCATTTGGAACAATACCGGCCGTGAATATCCACGTTCCCGGAGCATCGCGGATTTATTTGAGGAACAGGTGGCAAAAGCACCTGAAGCAACCGCACTCCGCTTTAGAAGCAAGGCGTTGACGTATCGTGAACTGAATGAAAACGCCAACAGGATTGCGCGCCGTTTGCAAAAACTTGGAGTTACGAAAGGCGATCGAGTGGCGATTACCCTCGAACGCTCGCCAGACCTCATCATTGCGCTCATCGCCATCCTGAAGGCAGGCGCTGGGTATGTCTCGTTGGACCCGGAGTATCCGGCCGAACGCCTCAAACTGATGCTCGATGATGTTAAGCCTCAGGTCATAGTCACCGAAGCAAAGTTCCGCCCCGTTTTCGCTCACTGTGACGCATCGGCAACGCTGCTGGTTCTGGACGAAATCAGGAATTCCTTAACCGAATCGTCAGGCAATATTCCGAGTCTTTGCGGACCAGACGATCTCGCCTATATCAGCTTTACCTCAGGCTCTACAGGACGTCCCAAGGGAGTATGCATCCCTCATCGCGGTGTAGTCCGGTTGGTGAAGCAGCCAGATTACATTTCGATTCAACCCAACGACATTTTCCTCCAATTGGCTCCGATCGCATTCGATGCATCGACTCTGGAAATTTGGGGCCCGCTCCTGAACGGTGCATCTCTTGTCATTTATCCGCCGGGATTGCCTGATCTCGGCGAACTCGGGTCCGTAATCGAAAATGAACGGATCACAACCCTTTGGCTGACTGCTGGACTCTTCCAACAAATGGTTGATGAACATTTGCCGCGGCTCAGGCACCTCAAGCAATTGCTTGCCGGTGGCGACGTGCTTTCCGTGCCTCATTTAGGCAAAGCGCTGGAAGCGTTGCCTGGCTGCCGGATTATCAACGGATACGGACCAACCGAAAACACAACATTCACCTGCTGTCATACCGTAATTGCCGAGTCGCTTCGCCATCGTTCGATTCCGATCGGCCGTCCAATCAGCAATACGCGTGTGTATGTGCTCGATGAATTCCAAAACCCCGTGAGCATCGGCGTTCCCGGTGAGCTTTACATTGCGGGTGACGGGCTTGCCCAGGGATATCTGGACCGCGAACGTCTGACCGCAGATCGATTCCTGCCGAACCCTTTTGAGCCCGGCACTCTATTTTACCGAAGCGGAGATCTGGTCCGCTGGCTGCCCGAGGGCGAGCTGGAATTCCTCGGCCGGCTCGATAACCAGGTCAAAATTCGCGGCTTCCGCGTGGAACTCGGGGAAATCGAGGCTGCGCTCGCCGTTCATCCGCAGGTTCGCGATTGCACCGTTGTGCTCGTCAACAACTCGTCTGCCGGCAAGCAACTTGTGGCCTACGTCGTTTCGAAGACGGCTGACACGACGGCCTCTGAACAGCTCCGCGATTTTCTGAGAGGCAAGCTGCCGGAATATATGGTCCCGGCGTTTTTTGTCTGGCTGCCGGAGTTGCCATTGAATGCGAATGGCAAAATCGACCGCAATGCACTCCCAAAACCCGAACTCACGCGAGTTCTCGAAAAGCAGGCGGAACCACGGGACGAACTGGAGCAACAGCTGGTGAGGCTGTGGGAAGCGACACTCGGAGTCTCACACATCAGTATTAACAGCAGCTTTTTTGAGTTGGGCGGACACTCGTTACTGGCAGTTCGCCTGGTGTCACAAATCGAAAAGACTTTCGGAAAAAAAGTTTCCGTAGCGACCCTCTTCCAGGCGCCCACCATCGAGCAGCTTGCACGAGTCCTGCGAGGGAACGACAGTCATCGGCTTCCATCGTCGATCGTTGAAGTCCAACCAAAGGGCGACAAGCCACCATTGTTTTTGGTTCACGGAGTCGGCGGCGGCATGTTCTGGGGTTACACCAACTTGGCAAAGCATCTCGGACACACCCAGCCGATTTACGCCCTCAAATCACGCGGAATGGACGGCGCGGAAGAGTTCGAAACCATTCAGGAAATGGCCGCGCATTACATAGCGGACATTCGTCGCGTCCAGCCCGAAGGCCCCTACTACCTCGGTGGCTACTGTTTCGGCGGCAATGTTGCCTTCGAAATGGCACAGCAACTCAAGGCTGCGGGCCAGGACGTCGCGATGCTGGCGTTGATCAATTGCGGTCCGCCTAATTCGTCCTATAGCGAGGTTCGCTGGACGCCTGCCTTTGCGCTGAAGTTCGCGCGAAACCTCGGTCATTGGGCAAGGAATTCATTGAAGTGGAGTCCCTCCCAACGCCGTGAATTCATCCGATGGAAGTTCCGCAGCCTGAGGAAACGTCTCGAACGTTACACGGCACGCTCTAACGAGCATGTGGACGTCGATATGCTAGTGAACCTATCGCCGTATCCGGAAGATCAGCGCCGGCTCTGGGAGGCCCATATCAAAGCGCTGATCGGCTACCACCCCGCACGTTATTCCGGACGCGTCACTCTCTTCCGTAGTCCGGGTCATCAATTTCTTTGCTCGTTCGACGATCAATATGGCTGGGGTGACCTGGCCGAGGAGGTAGACGTCA